>Ga0315278_10000320_pt1 | contig 42749 bp, 28 predicted proteins | sample YL17G06_0_MG_FD_203880 | JGI IMG/M metagenome (GOLD analysis project Ga0315278, IMG submission 203880) | Sediment microbial communities from Yellowstone Lake, YNP, Wyoming, USA - YL17G06_0 | ecosystem: Environmental > Aquatic > Freshwater > Lake > Sediment | place: USA: Wyoming | collected... | reverse complement strand
CGCTGGCATAATGTTTATCATCTTTTGTCTGGGCCGTCTGTTCAATCGCCGCTCAATGGCACTGAATAGCCTGGCCGTTTCAGCAGTTGTTCTTTTATTGATATGGCCGATGGATTTTTCAAGTCCTGGTTTTCAGCTATCATTTGCGGCAGTACTTGGAATAGTTTTATTTTATGAGCCGATTCGCAATTTTCTTCTCCTGCCTGTCGAGCCTCTGCGAAAAACTCCGTTTTATTTACCTTTGCGAATGCTTCTCGAAATGTTTGCGGTAGGTCTTGCAGCCTGGCTGGCTGTAATACCGATAATCGCCTGGCATTTTTATCAATTGCAGTTATTAACCGCTCTCTGGACTGTCCCTGCCGCCATTCCCGCAACGGTTATGATTGTCCTGGGCACATTTAAAATTTTATTAAATCCCCTGCTGCCGACTTTAGCTTGTGGTTTAGGAGTCGTAATCGATTTTTCAGCACAGTTCCTTTCGTATCTCGTTACACTCTTTGCCAAAGTCCCGTTTTCCAGCGTAATAATCGGCAAAACATCTATTTATATTGTTTTACTCTTTTATCTGTCGCTTTTCTTATGGAAATTTTCCCCGTTCCGAAAAAGACCGGTTCTAAATTTTACTTATCCTGCAGTGATTGCTCTTCTGTCGATTTCTGCCGTTCTTTTAAGCAATCTTGAAAAATATAATAATTTAAGATTGACTGTTTTATCCATCGGCCATGGTCAGGCAATTTATCTTAAAACGCCGGACAATAAGAACTTTATTATTGACGCCGGCTCAATTACAAATAAAAACATTGGCGACAATATAGTAAATCCTTTCCTGAATTACATCGCCGCCGATGAAATTGATTCTGTCTTTATAAGTCACGATGATATTGACCATTACAACGGCCTGCCTGAAATACTGAACAAACATAAATGTAAAAATGTTTATACAACGCCCCAATTTATACAAAACGCCGAAACTTCAGCAACTGATGCGATGTTAAGTAAGTTTATCAGGTCCAGGAATATTCCCCTTTCTGTTGCGCCTGAAAAAATTTTACTCGGCAAAACTGTAATTACTCGCCTATGGCCCAGGGAAATCCTTGACGAAAATTCTTTAACAGATAACGAATCGTCTCTTGTTTCTCTGGTCGAGTATGCAGGCAGGAAAATTTTATTTTGTTCTGACATAACCGCGGATATTCAAAAGCAGCTTATGGCTTTATATCCGCAATTGGATGTTGATTTGATTATTACTCCTCATCACGGCTCGGCAAGAACTCTTGAGCCGCTCTTTTTAAATGCCTTCAAGCCTGAATTCCTTATTACAAGCGGTTCCCGGTCCCGACTTTCCTCAATCAGTTCTCAAATTATGGAACATTCTCAAAGTTATTATACCGGTAAAGACGGTGCCGTAACTGCCATAGTTGATTCCGCCGGCAGAATCAAAATCTCAACATTCAAATAACCTTTTTAGCCGAAAGCTTCTCAAATTTTATTATTCCATTTCTTGTCAGAACAAGCTAAAATATCCACTGATTTAGTTAAGGCAACCTCTAAAAATGTCATTGCGAGGAAGTTTACCCCCGCGAAGGCGGGGGAAGCAATCTCAGTTATTGTTTTGGCGTAAGCCATCCCTTCGCGGACAGAAATGAGACTGCTTCGCCCCAAAGGGGCTCGCAGTGACAAATCGAATTTTTAGAGGTACCCTTAAGGGCTTAATTGAATTACGGAGGGAAAAAATGTTCGGCATTATCAACAAATCTTTATGTATAAAAATCCTGCTGTCATCGGCCGTACTATTTATCTCTGCCTATTCTTATGCCGGCAATAAGGAACGCCAGATAGGCACCTCCGGCTTTTTTGACAGCAAACATCACTGGTATGATATCTATGAGGAAAAAAATGTAATTAATCCGGAGCCGAATCAGCCCTGCTATAAACCGACGCAGATAAAAGAAATTGCCGACAACATTCTTCTCTACCAGAGAGACAACGGCGGCTGGCCCAAAAATTATGATATGCAGGCGATACTAACTAAAGAACAAAAAGCCAAAGTTCTCAAGGCAAAGAGCGACTTTCATACGACATTCGATAACAGCACAACATATACACATATAGAATATCTGGCAAAAGCCTATGAAATTACCAAAGTCAAAAAATACAAAAACGCATCCCTGCGGGGAATAGATTTTACCCTTTCAGCGCAATATCCCAACGGCGGCTGGCCGCAGTTTTTCCCTTTGGAATCAAATTACAGCAGTCACATCACATTTAACGATGATACCTTCATCGGCGTAATGAATATGCTTAAGGATATAATAGATAACAAGCCGTATTATTCTTTTGTCGATTCAGCCCGCCGCCAAAAAGCCAATGTCGCTTTTGATAAAGGATTAGATTGCATACTCAAATGCCAGATAATTGATAACGGAAAATTGACAGTATGGTGTCAGCAGCACGACGAAACTGATTTTCGTCCCGCCAAGGCAAGGGCTTATGAATTGCCGAGTATCTGTAACGATGAAAGCTCAGGCATCGTTCTTCTTTTAATGAGTCTGGATAACCCTTCTAAAGAGATTATCAATTCGGTGCAAGCGGCGGTTAAATGGTTCGAAGATTCCAAACTTTTCGGCATCAGGGTACAGGAAATCAGCGCCCCCGAAGTCAAATTTACATTAAGAGTCTCAAAAATAGATAGAGTGGTGGTCAAGGACCCGACTGCCCCGCAGATATGGTCGCGATTTTACGAACTCAAGACGCATAGGCCCTTATTCTCCAACCGAAAAAGTGAACTGCTTTATTCTATGGCCGAGGTGGACCGGGAAAGGCGCAGCGGATATTCATGGTACACTTACAATCCGCAGACTGTTTTGGACAAGTACCCTGCCTGGCAGCAAAAATGGGCACCTGACCAAAACGTCCTAAAAAAATGACGGAACTATGCCTTTGACAAAGCATATTACCCGCCTTAACGTTTCTTGCTTTTTATCTTCATTATCGCCTCTAAAACCTTTTCGGCTTTTAGTGGATAAAATGAAATAGACTTTTGATACTTTTTGCGTTTTTTCGTAGTTTTCATAAGCTAATTTGTAATTTTATTATAGTTTAGTTTTTTGCCTTCGATACCTTGTATCGCCGCAACCGTGCGTTGACCGTCTGTTACTTCTCTTTGATTCCACCGGAAAGCAAATTCATCGCAATACCGGACAAGATGTTTCTTTGATATATGATGAAATGTTCCGGTTACGCCTCTTTTTAATAAAGCAAAATAACTTTCTGCGGTGTTTGTAGAAATATCTCCATTTACATATTCGCCAGCAGAATGTTTTACTGATTTATGGCCACCCTCAAAATTCTGTCCTATTCCGCAATAACTGTGCAATTCATCAGACATAATTGTTGATTGTCTGCTAACAACAGCCTCTACTGCCGATTTTAAATTCTTATGGTTTACAACATCTAATGGCCTCGATACTGCTTTACCGTTTCGCTCTACTATCGCAAGAACCGGAGGTTTCTTTGTGCCCGCGCCTCTTTTGTGTTTAGTACCGTCTTTTCGTGGCTTACCCCCGACATAGGTTTCATCTACTTCTACCGTGCCTTTTAACATACCGGCTAAAGGCTCTTGACTCATTGCCTTGCGTATTCTATGGCATAAAAACCACGCTGATTTATAGGAATGTAATCCTAAATTTCTTTGTAATTGCAAAGCTGATACACCTTTTTTGTGTGAACACATACTATAAAAAGCCTGAACCCATTGACGAAGTGTTATATGAGAACCCTGCATAATCGTGCCAACCGTTACCGTAAATTGCTTTCGGCAATCGTTACACTGAATAACGCCATCCCTTGTTTTGTCTGATTGAGAATTTAGCCTTGTTATAGATAATCCGCCACAATGAGGACAGGCGATACTGTTAGGCCAACGGATATTCTCAAGAATTACCCTTGCCTCATCTTCGGTTAATCGGCCAACATCTATTGCGGCCATTTCGCTTAATTTGTTGAATTTTGGTGGTATGTATTTCATAGTTAATATTCCTTGTTAAAATATTTACCAACATCTGGGATAATTATTATATCATCTTTCATTGTTTGGGGTGGTATTGGAATTTGAAAACAGACAGAATTATTGAACGTGCATTTTATTGTTCCTCCAGTAATTTTGCTTTTTTTTAATATTATACTCAAGTTTATCCAAGCAGATTCAGTTTTATTAAAATAACGAATGGGTTTGCCGATGAATTTGCCCAATATATCAAGTTCAAATGTTGCTCTATACCATCTTCGATTATTGCCTAATTCTCTAAAAATCATATCTGATTGTGCTGGCATCATAAGAAGAACTTTCTGCTCTTTTATAAATTTAACATATCCCTCTCCCCATTCGCTTTTATATGGGCCATTTTCTTCGGTCGTTATTTCAATAATTGCTATACCTGTTTGTAACGGTTGTTTATAAAGATTATCGCGGTCGCATATATCAACCAGAATATTCCAGAATGGCAATGCGACTAAAATACAAACAACTAAAAGACTGAAACGAACTATATAACGGTAGGATTTTAATTTAATCCAAATATCTGACAATATTACCAAGCCTATGTATATACCAAGTACAATAGCACCAGCAGTAATTATGGGTGTTGTTAAGAAACCACTCACAACCCACCCCCAAATAAGCATAAAAAGGGCGTATGATGAATGGGTCTTGAAATACTGGATAATTCGGTATTCTTTAATATGTTGTAAATCCATACCATTATCATATAATCGCTCCCTGCTTTGTCAAGTACATAATTCCGAAATAATCAGGTTCAAAGTCCCGGTAAACTTATCACGGCGATTTGCTTTCTGCCTGTTTGTTTCGTATATGTTTAATGTAGCCAAATACAGGAAGGTTTTAGGGGGCCTATAAGTTTACATTTTTGGGGGCTTTATGGGCTGGAAAAGCAGATTTTTGTTTCTTTTAATCGTTTATTTCTCGGGTTTTGCTACTGCGATTTACTACCTTGCTCCGTCCGGCAGGACTGATTCTAATGGAAGTGCCTATGTTTCCGACAGTTCCGGCGGTTCTGACAGTCAAAGTCGGGCTACGGCAGTTTTAACTAACCTTCGCGACAACACTTATGGTAAGGTCGCTGCCAAAATGTCTGGTATGAACCAGCAGGAGTTTAAAGCTGCTTTCGACCGTGGAATGCAGGCCGTTATGAGAATGGCCAAAAATGGTCAGAGTACGGCATCTGAAGGAGGCGAGGATAAATAGAAATCCGCTTTCTATAGTGAAAAAGGCCTAATCCTGATGAATCGGGATTAGGCCTTTTTAGTTATTTCCAAAAGTCATTTCAAGTCATTCTTGAGGTATTTAATCAGAAATAGCGAAAAATAGGACTTGACAGCACTATAAATATAAGCGTATAATGAGTAGTTGAAAATTGCTGAATGGCTGGCAAATGAAGTTTTAGCGTATGCCTTTGCAAAAACGGTAGATGCGCATAAGCGATTATTTGTTTAGTGCCTGAGGGCGAGTAAGCCTGCCTGACAGAACCGAGGATTTCGGTGCTGTGCTTGTGTGCTTATAGAAGAAGGTGGGCAAGAAGTATCCAGGAAGATACAAAGGAATTTTCACAGCGGCTGACCATGTACTGGCAGCCTTTTTTTTGTTGACTTATCCGACCATTTTTTATTGACTTATCCGACCATTTTTTGTTGACTTATCCAGCCGTATGTTTACCCTTTATTATCAAATCTATCCTTTATTAATTTGTTTTTCCGGAGATATATTAGGAAAAGTTGTGTTTTATCAGCTATCCTTATAACAGAAATCATTTTCGCCGCAGGTAAAAGCACCGCCAGAACCGACTACGATTTTACAAAAATTTCAAAAATCGCAGTCGTCGATGTCCTCGGCCCGCTCGGAAATGAAGGAGCTCAAAACCAAGTCGCAGATATGGTCGTTATGGAGCTTCTGCAAAAAGGCTTCGCACCAGTCGAACGCGCACAGGTACAAAATCTGCTCAAAGAACAAAAGTTCCAGCGTGATTCAAATGCAACTCCTAAAGAAGACGCTGTAAAGGCAGGCAGACTTCTGAATGTACCGACAGTAGTTATCGTAAACGTTTCAGAGTTCACAGAAGATATCAGTATGACGATAAAGATGCTCGATGTCGAAGACGGCAGCGTTCTGTGGGTCGGCAGCGGCCAAGGCTCAACTGAAAAGACATTAGGCACAATACTCGACGCAGCGGCAGGAGCAGGAGCCGGAGTGATGGCAGGCGGCGACAAAAACAGCGGTAAAGTGGTCGGCGGCGTTATAGGCGGCGTCATCGGCGGAGCAGCAGTTAATATGCTGGCACCACAAAAAGCACAAGCGGCCCAGAAAATCATCGCCAAAATCTGCAAAGGGATGCCGTCAAAAGTACCGGCAGCAAAGAAAAAAAACTATTCGGGCGGTAGCAGAGAAAAATAATTCTATGAATTCGCAGAATCGGTATGGGCAAAACTGTAAACCGCTGCGGCTGTCACAAGCGGCAATGTAAACCATAATGTCGTACCCTGACCATAAGCCGATCGGATGCCTATCTGACCGCCATGTCTCTGGACAACCATCTTGCAGATAGTCAGACCGATACCAATACCTTCGTAATCTCCTCCTACGTGCAAACGCTTGAAGGGATTAAAAATATCCTTAAGATAATCTTCTTTAATACCAATGCCGTTATCTTCCACTTCTATGCGAACCACTTTATCGGCCTGTTCATACGCTCGTATGATAACTTCCGGCTGAACATTCTTTCTGCGATACTTTAAACTATTCTCTATAAGATGCTGCAATACCCAGCAGACATGAACAGAAGAGCCTTTAACCACAGGCAATTTTTCAGGAACCAATATCGTTCCGTTTATTCGGCCAAGTTCATCCGCCAGGTCAACCCTTTTTATCTGCTCCAAAACTAAATTTAAATCTATACCTTCAGATTTAATCTTTTCTACTGAAGTTTCAAAATAAAGCTTAAGACTTTTTACCATCTGCGTTATCTTGTCGGCGCCGTCAATCATAAAACGAAGACACTCACGATCCTCTTCATTCAGTTTGGCCGACAGAGAATCAGCCAGCATCTTTCCTAACAGGGATATCTTTCTGACAGGCTCCCGTAAATGATGAGAAGTTACAAAAGCAAATTGCTCAAGCTCACGATTGGCCGAGGTTAACTTGACAACTGTCATTTCCAGTTCCTCATTAAGCTTACGCAGTTGGGATGTACGATCCTGAACCTTGAGCTCCATCTGGTCATAAGCCCCCTGCAATTCCTTCTCGGCCTCTCTTCGTTTTTCTATCTGGCTCTGAAGGCTTATATATACCTTTGTCAGCTTTGTCTCTATAACACGGATATATACATAAAACAACACATATAATATAATGCCGACTATAACGCAGACAGCAGACAGAGCCATTGAAAACGTTTTAAGGTCTGCCCGCGTCGCTGTGATATCCCCCATAACAACAAGGTCGCCGACATGACGTTTGCCGGCATCAATCAAGGGTACAAGTTCACCCTTATAATCACGACCTTCTATCGCAATGTTAAACAATGCCTCGTTTTTTTGCTCATAAATCTTTGTTATATTTTGTAAAGACTTGCCTGAAAGCTTTGCAAATGTGGAATCCACTATCACATCCTTAGTCAATAGATTCCAGTCGGCATCATTGCGGCCCATCATTCGCATGCCTTCTTCCCAACTGGCACGAGTTACATATTCCTTATTTATAACAACACAAAGCTCGACCTTAAAAATATCCTTCAATGCCGGCAAAACATGCTCAATCTCTTCGCCAAGCTCAATGTAGCCGGCCAGCTGTCCATTAATCCGCCATGGATGGACAACACGAAGCGTAAAGGTGCCAAAAGTCCCCAATTCAATACCCCATACCGGCTGCTTTTGATTCACCGCCGTGTCCAAAGTAAATCTGTCAATATAATCCCCATATTTGGCAGGATTATGAACTCGCAAAAAACAAGTCCTGTCCAATCCAAGAAAATAAAAGTGGGTAACTTTGTATTTGGAATGGATATCTTCAAAGACAGGCGTTGAAAGCTTAAGCAGCTTATCACGATTCTTTTCGAGCCAGGCCTCCTGTAAATCCCCTTTCTCCTTTATAAAGTCAAGAAGACCGTTCATTGCACCGGCATCTTCATCTAACTGCTTATCGAAAAGCAATCTTGCCCCTTCAACTTTAATACGGACTCTGTCAATATAATTGTGCTTCTGCAGCAAGTATGCGCCAAGAATGGAAGAAACCAAAAGAACAAGAATTGCCAGTCCCAACGGAATAAGAACAGGTACTTTTATTCTTCGATTATTGGTTTGCATTTTTAATACCTCTTAACAACGCACGGCATAGATAGAGTTAAACCGCATAATTATTCTATTCGGCAGTATCTCTGTTCCTCTTAACCCTAAACAGGACTTACACTTGCACAAATGCCAAACACTGACTTGGGGCATAACAAATAGCTTATTGTATAGTTTTATGGGACAAAAAAACGGACTGTAACACTAAAATAGAAACAATGTGATAAAGCCCTATAATCGAGTGGAAAAATTATCAAAAATCAATCCGATTTCGTCCGATGGATTACGATGGATAAATCGACTAATAAAGGGGGCTAAATCACGTATCCCAAACTATACCCCCTAAGTCCAGATAGTCACAAATGCGCAATAAAAAAATTGCGCAAATGTTAAAAATAAAATTTTTTCAAAATTCTTTTCTCCATATCAGGCAACCACTTACAAATTTTGCCTTAAAAATTTCCGCTAAAAGTTCGTCAAAAGCGCGCAAGTTTTCAGGTAATACGGAGGGACATATATATCTCAAAGGTTGCGTCAAACGGTTGCGGTGACGCGACTCGTCACGGTTACGTTGACCGTATAACGACAAACGAAACAAGTTGCGCAACCGCAACCGTTTAACAAGGTTTTCATTATGCAAAAAGGTTATTTACCATTCTATTATCCGGATTTTATTGCGCGGATCGGCGTGTGGTTTTTGCTTCTGTACAGAAAACGCCGATATGGGTACGGGTTTATGCGAATCAGACTTGTCGGCGGAGGCTACGCAATAGTCGACCCTGAAGATTACGCGAAACTATGCGGGTTTGAATGGCTGCGGAAACAAAGCAAGAACACTTCTTACGCGTGGCGGATGTTATTTGACGACGGGAAATGGAAGATCATATATATGCACAGAGAAATTATGCAGGCAGAGGCGGGAAGTATCGTTGACCATAAGAACCGCAACGGACTGGATAACAGAAAAGCCAATCTGCGATTTACAGACCGGCGACAAAATGCGCTGAACTGCACAAAAAGAGGTCGGCCAAGCGGGTCGAAATACAGGGGAGTATGCAGAGATGAAAACCGCGGTAAATGGAGAGCATATATTCATGCCGAGTTAAAGCCTGAACATCTGGGTTATTTTGACAGCGAAGAAGAGGCGGCAAGGGCATACGATGAAGCGGCAAAGAAGTATAGAGGAAAGGATGCAGAACTTAATTTTGAATAAAAATAGAAAACAACCCCTGATGAATCCTTTAACGTTTCGACAAAGCTCAGTATAAACAAGTTCAGGCATAGTCAGGAGGCTAATATTTATTCGAATTGGATGTCGCTCAAAACCAATTGAACGGAAGGGTCGCCGTAGAAATTATCAACCTGCGGTTCAAAAGCGATATTGAAAAATTCGTTTTCTAAAAGTTTCTTTTCCAGATGAGCCATATTAAAGCCGATGCAGCGGACATTGGCGGCGCTGTCGCAGATTGCTAACTGCAAATGTTCGCCATTGATACCAACTCTTCTCGGCGAAGCGGTAAGCCTTACTCCCCTTACGACAAAAACCGGAGCGGGATTTCCCCTGCCGAACGGGCCAAGCGTCGTAAGCAATCTTACGGTCGGAACAGACAAATCCTTCAATGAGCAGACCGCGTCTATTTCGAGTCTGCTGGTAAACTCGGCGTCGTTCCAGTTTGCGGCGGCATAATTTTCAAAGGCCTGCGAAAAATCGTCAATTTTCGCAGCGTCAATCGTCAGGCCCGCAGCCATCGCGTGGCCGCCAAAAGTGTTTAAATATTCGCCGCAGGCGGTAATCCCAGCCAAAACGTCAAAGCCCTCGATTGAGCGGGCCGAGCCTTGCGCTTTATCGTTTGTAATATTGAACATAATCGTCGGTTTATAGAATTTGTCGATTAATCTTGAGGCGACAATGCCGATTACGCCGGTGTGCCATTCGCCGCTGGCCAGGACAATTGTCTTTCTATCCGGATGGTCAAGACCCTGCTCTGTCATCATAGAGCATGCGTGCTTGAAAATTTTCTTTTCGAGCTGCTGACGCTGTTTGTTCTGCTCCTTGAGATATTCGGCGATTCTAATTGCCTTTAATTTGTTGTCGCTTGTGAGAAGCTCAACCGCGAGTCTGGCATGTCCCATTCTGCCGGCGGCGTTAAGAACCGGAGCAAGGCAAAAACCCATATGAAAACTGTCAATGGTCTGACCTTTTATACCCGCGGCACCGATAAGGGCTTCTATGCCGGGCAGGCAGGACTCTGATATCGCACGCAGGCCGAAGCTGCTGATTATCCTGTTCTCCTCGCGAAGGTCAACGACATCTGCGATTGTGCCCATCGCGGCGAAGACTGTCGCGTTGATAAGAAACTGCCGCAAATGCTGCGGTGTCGCGGCGGAGCCTTTGAGACGATTGACAACGGCCCAGGCAAGTTTGAAAGCAACCGTAGCGCCGGAGCTTGACTGAGCGGGATAATCTTTGTCGAGATTAGGATGAACTATCGCAACGGCATGGGGAAGTCTGCCGTCAGGCGATGGCCGATGATGATCGGTGATTATCAGGTCGATGCCCTTGTCCTTGGCGGCCAGAGCCGAATCGAATGCGGTTATGCCGCAATCGACACTTATGAGCAGTTTCGCACCTGAGCGGACAATCTGGTCTATTGCCTCGACGTTCAGGCCGTAACCTTCGTCGACCCTGTGCGGAATGTAATAATCTATTTCTGCGCCGAGCAGTCTGAAAAGGCCGTGCAAAATCGACACGGCAGTTATGCCATCGACATCATAATCGCCGTAAATGGTAATCTTTTGTTTTTCTTTGACGGCTTTTTCTATTCTGTCAACGGCAACTTTTATGCCAGGCAGCCGTTCAGGCTCGATAAGGTCGTTGAGTTTTGGATTGAGAAATATTTTTGCCGCTTCAGCGGTTTTTACCTGACGATTGACAAGCACCTGGGCAAGTACGGGCGGAATTTTCAGAGCATCAACAAGCTGACCGGCTATCGGGTCGGCAGGTAAGATGTGCCATTGTCTTTTTTGCATCCTTGCGGCAAGACGCATTTATATACCTTAAAAATTTGTTTCAAATTTATTTTTGTACGTTAGAAAATGGATTATAGCAAAAATATCGAATAAGTGCGGGAAAAATTTGCCAATTGAAAAAAGTTGAGTAAAATGAACATACTAAAATAATAAAAACAAAATTAAATGCTAAATTTATCTGTTTGTAACCTTTTACAAACAAAGGCTTTAGCGCTCGTAGCTCAGTTGGATAGAGCGTTGGTTTCCTAAACCAAAGGTCACAGGTTCGAATCCTGTCGGGCGCAATTTTCTTAATTCAGAAGAAAATATCAAAGCAAAATTGTGGAGACGATAGTGGCAGAAACAATTAAAAACCCAATCCTGACCGGTTTTTATCCCGACCCCTCTATAGTAAGAGTCAAAGACGATTACTATATCGCAAACTCAACTTTCGAATGGATGCCTGGAGTAATATTTCATCACTCAAAAGACCTGGTCAACTGGGAATTGGCCGGATACGCACTTACATCAGAAAAACATATCGATATGATTGGCAATCCAAGCTCCGGCGGAGTATGGGCGCCCTGCCTGACATACCGCGATGGACTGTTTTACCTTATCTTCTCAAACCTGAGAACAATGAGAGGACCGTACAAAGACATTTATAATTATCTCACGACTTCGCCAAAAATCACAGGCCCATGGTCAGAGCCGATTTATCTTAACAGTTCAGGATTCGACCCGTCAATGTTTCACGACGACGATGGCAAAAAATGGGTGGTCAATATGCTGTGCGACCATCGCTACCAGGACGGCAGACGTTTCGGCGGAATCCTTCTGCAGGAATACGACCCAAAAGCGAAAAAACTTGTCGGGCCAATCAAAAATATCTTCAAAGGCTCTCCGATAGGCTTTACCGAAGGGCCGCACATTTTCAAACGCAACGGTTTCTATTATCTAATGGTCGCAGAAGGCGGCACGGGTCTGGGCCATGCTGTAACACTAACAAGGTCAAAAAATATATCAGGCCCTTATGAAATCCAGCCTGACAATCCGGTCTTTACGTCCAAAGATAAACCCGGCGTTGTGCTGAAAAAAGCAGGACACGCCAGTCTGGTCGAAACACAAAACGGACATTGGTATATGGTACACCTGTGCAGCAGGCCGATTATGCCGCAAAACAGGTCTGTGCTCGGCAGAGAAACCGCAATTCAAAAAGTAGAATGGGGAGACGACGGCTGGCTGCGGCTGGAAGCAGGCGGGAAAAACCCATTGGTAGAAATTCCCGCTCCGCAACTGCCGCTGCATCCATTTAAACCTCAACCCGCACGAGATGATTTTGACGGCAAGACGCTCAATCCTCACTTTAATTCACTCAGGACTATGCCGAACGAAAGTTGGCTGACACTTAAGGAACGGCCGGGCTGGCTGAGAATGTACGGCAGAGAATCGCTCGGCTCAAAGTTCAGGCAAAGTCTTATCGTAAGGAGAATAACCTCGCTCGACTGCACTGCGCAAACCTGTGTTGAATTCGAGCCTGATACTTTTCAGCAGGCAGCGGGACTCGTTTGCTTCTATGATAATTTTAATTTTTATTATCTGAAAGTAACACACGATGAAACGCTCGGGAAAATCGTAACCGTCTGCTTCAATCAGAATAATAAATGTACCGAACTTCTCGAACAGCAGATACCATTGAAACAAAAACATTGTCATCTAAAAACTGAAATCGAAAATGATAAAATGTTTTTCTCGTATTCATTGGACGGTAAAGTATGGCAGAAAATCGATCAGGAATTCGATATAACGACATTAAGCGATGAATTCTGCCTTGACGGCTGCTTTACCGGCGCATTCGTGGGTATATGCGTACAGGATTTGAGCGGCAGAAGACAAAAAGCTGATTTCGACTATTTCGAATATCAAACAAAATAAACAAATACAGGATTATTTTATATCGATGATTTTGTTTTGCTCGGCGGCATCGCGGGCAAGCAGGCATACTTTGGTCAGCATAAAGGAAAGCTGTTTCAGTTCTTCGTTTTCTTCGGTTTTGCCGGCGAGGATATTCAGAAGAAATCTGCGGAACATCTTGTCTTTTCCGTCCGGCAACGGCTGCTCAAAAGTACCCTTTTCATTACTGATGACGACACAGTTCTTTTTGGCTAAACTGGCTTCGAGAACGCCTTTTGTGCCGATGACCCTGATCCAGTCATCGCCGTGCGTTGGAGCCGATTCAGGCCGACAGTAATCAACGCTCATCGAAGCGTGACCGCCGTTGCTCAACTCAGCTATAAGGATACAATTATCCTCACAGGCCTGTCTTTCGCTGTGAACGAGATTGCCTTTCATCGCGGCAACTTTAGTAAAGCCCAGTCCCGTAACATAATTTATAAAATCAAAGGCGTGAATGCCGACCCAGCCGATTGTGCCGCCGTATTTGTCTTTCTCGCCGAACCAGTCGGGTCTTGTGCCCCATTTATAACTCTTTCTGCCATTTGCCAAAATTGCCTGACCTATGGCGCCGCTATCATAAACCTGCTTTGCGGCCACAAACTGCGGGTCGCTGCGCATTGTCAGCATAGCCATCAGATTAACTTTGTTTTTCTCAACCGATTTGCGGACTTTTTCGAGAGTAGCCAAATCAAGAGCCAGCGGTTTTTCCGCAATTATATGACAGCCAGCGTCAGCGGCGTCCATTATTAATTTCGGAATTAAATCGAGCCTTGTACTTACGACCGCAACATCAGGCTTTAAATCCTTCAGCATTTTTTTGTAATCGTCACAGGCAACATTCTTACCTGCCGCGGGCGGAAGCTTTAGAAACTTGGAAATGTCCTCTCCTGCGTAAGCCGGCGCCATACCTGCCAAATCGGCCTCATCCGTAACAGCCAGGTCACGGAACACCGCATCAATATGACCGAAACCTCCAATGGTGACTACTCGTATTTTACCCATCAAAAACACCTCATATAATAAAAATTAGAAAATCCCTTTATTTTCCGCTCGGCATATCTTTGTCAGGCAGTATCCAGTTAATATATAATCTTTCGGAAATCAAGAATTTTCCGCAGCCACTGGTCAACAGTTTGCCCGTCAAGCTTCATAAAATTTTCCGGCAGAAATTTTACAGCTTCATCATCTTTAAGCTGACAAGACCACTTTACGCGTGCCAAAGGATTAGCACCGGGGCCGGAGCTTTTATATTCTGCATAAAAAGCTGTCTTTTCTCTGTTGGGGTCGCGCCAGTTGTCCCAGCCGGACGGTTTTATCCCCTTGTCAAGCCAGCAATTATAATAAACTACTTTCGAATAAGGCCGCCACGGTCTGCCAAGATACGTCATAGTATCATCAGCCGTCGTAACCCTGCAATTGTAAAAAACATAACCAGTTGGAAGATTCGGCTCAGTAGCCGCGTGAGCGGTAATATAATTGCTCTCGTTGGAATGTATCAGGCAATTTTCAAATACGGCCTGTGCGTGACCATAAATAAAATCAGTCCCGCCTTCGATATAGCAGTTTAAATAATACTGCCTGCCCGAATGGGTCATTATCGTATCCTGTCCGCCCAGTAAACGGCAATTAACAACAATAGCCCTGTCGGAGGCGAGCTTGACAGCCTGAGCCTGCGGATGAGGGCCGAATGTATTTTCAATCGTAAGATTTTCGAGGATAATATCTGAGGCCTCTCTGACCACAAGCGTCGCACAATCAGCGCCGTACGTCCGCGAACCGTCGGGTCTCATCATTGGGGCGTTAAGATTATAGCTTATAATCGTTTTATAAGGGTCGCTGCCGCGCAAGGTGATAAAAGATTTGCTTTTAGGTATTAGAACACGCTGTTTGTAAAAACCCGGCTTTATCAGCACGACAACCCGTTCATTATTATCCTGCGGGATAGAATCAATTGCTTTTTGTATCGAATTGAAATCAGCGGGCCCGTTCTGGTCAACCACAATCTGTCGTGATTTTCCGGTTTCAAAAAGCTTAGTCAGACCGGCCAGCTTGGTATTCGGCTGCCAGGTGTTACTATCCTGAACGGCAAAAAGCACACCAGCCGCCAGTAAGGATAAAAATAAAGATAATTGAAAAACTTTTCTTGTCATAAATGTCTTTTATTAAAACTTAAAATCTAATTATTAGATTAATATGGAAACAGTAATATTTATGTTTTCGGTTTTCTTCACATCTCCTCTGTTATTATTTCTCCGTGGTAATAATAATCTCCATCAGAAATCTTCAGCCGCCTGCTAAAAAAAACAAACCGGCTTTTCGTCTATTGTTCCGAGCCGGTTTGTTTTTATATCGTTACAATCTTAATTATCAAATAAATTAAGGCGTAATCAGCTTATAGATGTTATACAAAAGATACCTGATATCAACATCGTCTGGTATCACTCTACCACTCGGCGGGTCCCAGGTATTCCAAATGTCATTATAAAAAAGCATTTGCTGTTTAGCGGCAACGCCAATAGAAACCGGCTGGTCTTTAGCATAAATTACATGGCCATCTTTAAATAATGCGTTGATCCCGGCATTTTTTACCCTGTTCGTACCTTTATTGATCCCGCTTTTGTGGCTTAAAGTAGCTCTTTTCCAAAGGACATCTGTCAGATATGGCATATTAGAGCTGAGCTTTTCATATCTTCGAGCGGTATATTTAGGTACCGACGTACCGCCGCTGTTTACCATACCCGAAGCACCTTTGAGCGTACTATCTATTGGATAATACGCGTATCCTGTGCGAATCCAGTCATTTTTGTTCGACGCAGAAGTGTTATAAACCTGATGAGGAGTACCCCATTCTTTACTATATGGTGAATTAATATAGGAGTCATATCTGTAATCTGATTCAACGTTGCTCGGACAATAAAATACTTTCGCATCTTTTATAAATTTACCTGCATAGAAACAAGCCAATTTCATAGGAATAGGCTTACCCATCTGACCACAGATACAGGTTCTGGCCGGATCCTGATACTTAGGGTCATTTCCTGAGTGAGCACATCGATCCGCAGCATACGGATGTCCTTCGTCGCTGGCGGTTGCTTTATAAAAAGGAGGTTGAAAAGAGGGGTCATAGCCGCCATAAAAAGGCATCCTATTATCATAATCGCCCACATATCCAGACATTGCAAGACCAATATTTTTGATCTGATTGGCGCAGATTGTACGTTTTGCAATCTCTCTGGCCTTCTGCAATGAAGGAAGAAGTACCGCTAATAGAAGTGCGATAATTGATATTACAACCAATAATTCAACTAACGTAAAACCTTTTTCTCTTTTCACGGCTTTTTCCTTTTACCTAAAAAGTACAAACTTATACTTATCCTGATTATTTTCAACTCTGCCGCTGTGACCCCAAAAATCGGGGTCGCAAGAACAGATATTTCATAATTAAATCACATTCTTACTTACGACTTACCAGCCGTTACAGCCGCTCTTCGTCCTTCCATAACATTCTAACCACTCACTTGCAAATCTTCTTAAAGATGAAAGCCCTACTGAAACAGCATATGGTGGTGATGATGATGATGATATTTCTGGGTTTCGCCAATCTTGCGCAAAATACCAGAAGTCTTCCGCATTAAGCACGCAATCGTGATTGACATCCCATTCTGGTCCGCCTATTCCAATTCCAACACCATGACTAACGCCATTGGTAACTGCTATCGGGCACTGCCAACCAACTGTCGTAAACTTCCATACATCACTATCAGCCGAACCGCCGGAATAAACCGTCTTAACTTTCCAGTAGTAAGTCTTGTTTTTATCAATAGTCGTGGGCAAAGTCTTCTGAGCACGGTTTACATTTGTTATCTGGCCGATTGAAGTGGTCGGAGGATTTACAGTTCCAAAATAAACCACATCATTGGCAGACGAGACATTATAACCAGAGTACCATTTTAATGTAAGAGGTTGAGAAGTTGAATTTGGACAATAAACCGTATCATCATTGTTTATCGGCGTTGGAGCTGAAGCCTTTCTGGGAGAACCATTTGTTTCAAAGATAGTACCATCCTGGCCTTTACGGGCTAAACTGACCGGAGGATTGCTAATAGTTCCCTTGTCTCCGCCAGTTACAGAAATGCTGCCATTTTTATCATAGGCAGTGCCATAGAAAATAGCAACGCGACCACCGCCGCCGCCCCCGCCCGTGTTATTGGGCTGTACACTGGCGTTAGCTCCTTTACCGCCGTTTGCGGTAATATCTCCATTAAGGGTAACGCTTGAACCGGCAACAATCTTTACAGAACCGCCGGCACCGCCGCCATTTGGATAAGAGTAGCCGGAAATGAATGAATCACCTCCGCCATTGGCATTTATTATGCAACTAACATCCAGGGTTACACTGCCTGCAGCAACAATTTCAATACCGCCGCCGCCAGCACAGCCGCCGGGGCTGTTATCGCCGCCCCATCCGCCTGCACTGCCGCCAAAGGCGACCGGTACTTCTTTATCACCATAGGTTGGACCTCGGCTATCTACGCCAAAATCATAACCACGACCGGCATCACCGCCTAAACCGCCGTTACCGCCGCCGCCGCCGCCCTTATATGGCGGATTCACAGGAATTCCAGGGCCGAATACGCTCTTGGCTAAAGCTGTTGGAATCCATACATATTTACCGCTACCACCCTCACTATTGAGGCGACGATGAACAGCCAAATTCCATCCAATTGAAGTCCAATAATCTGCTAAAGGAGCTTCAGTATTGGTATGGTCAGGAAAAATACTTTTATCCTGATTTTGTTTTGGACCGGCAAAACCACCGCTGCGCCCTTCTGCAGTATTATCGCCTGATGAGGCCGTGCCTTGGCCGGAAATATCTATTCCGCCGTCAAATTTGAAACTACCGCCGCTGCCGTTTTTGTCGTGTACATGGATAGCTATCGGCGAAGGAATATTAGTAGCATTATAATCTGTCGCTCGATATTGAGGAACTACAACAATATCAAAACGATGGTCATAGTTAAAAGTATTGAAGTCAAAAATGACTGTACCGTCGCCGCCCAGATGACCTATAACATCCGATTCAGCAGGCTGATTAGTACTGTTTCCATCGGCCCTGAGAGCGAACCAGCCATTAGCATGAACCAGACAACCGTAACCAGGAATGTCATGATCATCTACTCTTATTTGAACCGGTCTGGTATTAAAAACGATTTCATAAGGTCTGGTAGTAAAACTCCATATATCGCCGCCGACATTACCTGTCGGATAAGTTGAATTTACTCGCCAATAGTAGATTTGGCTTCTTAAATTTGTCGTAATATCATTAACCTGAGGATATGTCTTGCTAACAATAAATGCCGAAACATTATTAGCCTCCACCAAGGCTCTATCGGTAGAAAGATATACATCATAAGTACCAGGAGTTGGAGTAGTCCAGGACAAATTGACATCCGTAACATCCACATCTTCCTGGCCATCTGTAGGAGATGGGTTGAGTGCTTTACCTGTTTCAGAGGTAAAATACCAAATCGGACCCGGTATATTTACACCGGAAACCTTTGAAATAATCCGCCAATAATATTTAGTACTTAATTGCAATGGGCCGTCAAATGTGTCATTGGCCACCTTATTATATGTCCCGTTGTTATCAACGACCGGAGCACCGAAGTTACAGGGGTCTTCACCGAAATAAAATTCCTGCTCCGTAGCACCTGCCCTCGGCACCCAATTCGCATCTGTTATTATAGTAATACTTGAGGAACGCGGAATAGGAAGCAATGCAATCGGTTTTGCAGTGCCATCAGTTTGATTAATAATGCTTACCTCAACCGGGGTTAAATCACGGTCAAAAAGGTATAACTCGTCGAGCAAACCGTCAAATTCACGATCGCCTGCTCCAAACCAAATAGGAGAATCATAATAGAGGTCTACATTCATACTTTGATTATTAACATTAGCAACTGTTACAGGCACCTCAAGGCCGTCAATATATATTTTTGCGCTTAAAGAAGTAGTAGGAGACGTTACTACTCTGCAATTCGTCCTGTCAATAACAACAGCAGCATGATGCCACGTGTTAGTTGTAACTCCTAAAGTAGTAAGACTATCAGCCGTCTCCATACGCAGACAATTTTTCTTATGGTAAAACTGGAGTTTGCTGCCGACAATGCGTATTTCCCATAAATCATTCTTGTAGTCATTCAGAGCAATATTAATGCTTGCATGCCTGATTATGGTACCATCAATAACAGGTACATTGAACCAAAACGTAAAAGTGTGCTGATCAGTATCCCCACCAAGGTCAAAGACACCAGTATCAGTAGAGAACTTTAATTTACAATCATTAGGAGATGAAACGCTATCATGAATACCCGCACCAGGAGCATGATCATGGTTTGCTGCAAAATTTGCATCATAGCCCTTTTTGCCCGGCTCCCCAAATACATCATGGTCGGTAGCATTGAAATCTGAAATTGTTCCCACAAGCAGCCCTTTTGCATCAGTAGTCGTATGAGCTGCATTGCTGAAAGATTCGAAGTTCAAATTGAATGTAAGGCTGGTATCCGCTTCTGGATTCCATGCAGCCCAGGCACTGGCAGAAACCACCGCCACTACGATAAACAGCATCCATTTTACTCTACTTTTCATGACCATGCCCTCCTTAAAGACAATAAAACCATCCCGCGAAGCCGGGAAACTATGGTGGATAAAAAATAAATACAAACTTTATAATTACAGTTTATGAAAAGTTCCCAGACTAAAATCAGGATTTATTAAAATTCCGGAAGGAAGCTCTGAAATAATATTCACTTCGACTTTTGAAAGAACACCGGCCAAAACTTCAGGCCAATAAAACTTACTCAGGGCCAACCCAATCGGGCCGGCCCTGAGATTAAAATTAACTCTTTATTTTTTGTTACGTCTGATAGCAAGCAGGCCAAGGCTGAGTAAAGCAAGTGTAGCAGGTTCTGGTATCAACAATGCGATATCATTAGCTACCAAATCTGTGCCAGCAACATACAGGTAAGTCAATGTCATATTAACACCGCTAACATTAAATATAGCGCCTTCGGCTGCGCCATCAAACACACCAAGTACAGAGGATGTACCCGTATTCTCAATCAACAGTATATCGTCTATGGGTGCATCGCCGGTTGAATTAACAAGCAGCGTTGCGATTGCAGCTTCTTCATTCTGTGAATCAATGATAGTCTTGAGCGCCTGTATTTTGCTTACAGAGCCGTCTACGACGTTAAATTCGATAGTACCGTTACCTGTGTTACCAGATGCGGTGGAGCTATCATTTGCAATGTACAATTCGCCGCCAAGGCTAATGAGTGCATCGTCGCCAACTACTTTGAATTTTCCAGTAGAACCATCTGCGCTTGAACAACCTACATACATTCTGCCGCCGCCAACACCACTACCGGTTAAAGAACCGCCGCTGATAGTATAGGTGCCATCGCCGCCGGCCTTATAACCAATCATCAGTTTCCCCGGGTTTCCAATGTTCAGTGTTCCGCCTGTTTGAACTATATAACCGACATCGGTACCACTTCCCGACATACCAGCATCACCAGGACGTATTTCCTTGTTGTTGCCCATATAAGCGTTTGCTTGAATGCTGAGAGTGTTGCCTCGCGCTATATCTATCTTCAGATTAGTGTAAGTTCCAACATTAGTGTTAACAACAACGGTGATATTATCTACGGTCTCCTTGACTTCATCAGCGCCGGCAGCTGTTGGCATACTAGGTGACCATATAGCCGGGTCAGTCCAATTTCCCGAACCTATAATGTTCAGGGTCGCAGCGAATGTGCCACTTGCCATAAGACACACCAACAAAACAATAAAACATTTCATCTTCATCTTCTCTCTCCTTAAAACTAAAACATTAAAAATATACGCGCGTTACTTATATTTACAAACTTATCCCAGGCAACAAGCCCGGTATAACATATACCGTAATAACACTACCGCGTTACTTGTATATTCTCTTAAAAATTAACATCAAAAACAAGGCAATCTTGCGCACTAATAAAGTCGATTTCGCGCAAAGACGTTAAATCTATAAAAAACAAGATTTTAGCACTGGTTTTGGCCTTAATTATAGGAATACAACTCATTAATCGCGCACAATCACAAAAATATCCTTAACTTGTTCATTTGAAAGGATTTATGACAATATCTCAGGTAGGGTCCGAAAAAAATACTACATAGACCAATAAACCAAGATTATGCCGGTGTAACAATTTATGCCTATTTTTCTAAATCGCAGATTTTCATAAAAATTTTCCCCCTTGATAAGGGTCTTCATTATTGTAAAGGTGCATATAATTGGGGTATTGTGAAATTGAGAAGCAGAAAATTTAATTTTTGGTTTTTTTTACGCTATTGAGTTTTTGCTTTTCGGCAAGAAATTTATTCAGATTTATCCGTGCTGACATATATGCCGGGTCGATCAAAAGTGCCTGTTTAAATTGCTCGATCGCTTCGTAGAATTTATCCATATCGCCGAGTGTATAGCCTAAATTATTATGTATGGCAGGCCAATTCGCGGCATAATTAGCGGTAAACGCCCATTTTCTTACTGACGAACCGATAAGACATTGACACATTGGAGCATAATAATCTAATTATATAAATCGCTTTTGCCGTTATCGACTACCAATTTATTTCAGGAATATTCTTTGGCCGTTCCAAATCATAAATTTACAAAAACTTGACAAGTCCGGTACAAATGGTAGAATCTTTTCACTTCAGTATTTATTTAGTTTGTTTAGGCTCCTGAAAAACTAAAAATCAAACAATCACATTGGCGAGCTGAGATGAAAGAAAAAATCAAAATAGCCTTCGCACACAACAATATCAACCCCAACACTGAAGGAATTATGGCCGGAATCTCTGAATACATCCGCGATAACGGAGACTGGCAACTGATTGTTTGGCCTGACATCTCTCAAAAATCTTTAACCTTTCTCAAACGAAGAGGCTGTAAAGGCGCTTTTGTAAGTACGCAAACAGCTACAAAAGCGAAAGAACTGCTTCAAATCGGCATTCCTGTAATAGCAGTGTCCACGCTGCAAACCCTGATGAACCTTCCCTATGTAAGCGCAAACTCTGAACAGGTTGCGCAGATGGCCTGTGAATATCTCATGAAAAAGAAATTTGTAAATTTCGCGTTTTTCGGCATTACACAAGCGAAATGGTCCGCCGACAGACTGGAATACTTTACCAGCTATCTGGCCAAGATGGGCTATAATGTCGATGTATTCAAAGAAAAACAAGTGCCTATTACAAGTGATATTATACCTTTTACCAGACTGTGGGGAGTTAACACAGCTTTTAATACCGGCCAACAGGAACTGATAAAGTGGCTTAAACAATTGCCCAAACCGGTGGCTATACTGGCCAGTTGCGACATATTTGCCTGCCACCTGATCAATGTGGCAAAAGAGGCCGGCCTTAATGTCCCGGATGAAATCGCTATCCTCGGCGTTAATAACGACCATGCTATCTGCAATATCTGCGACCCGCCGTTGTCAAGCATTGCGCTTAATTTCAAAAAGGCCGGTTACAGTGCAGCCAAACTGCTCGACAGAATAATCTCAGGCAAGGAAACCATGGAGGGACAGTGCATAGAAATTCAGCCGACACATGTTGAATCCCGCGGCTCTACAGATGTCTTCGCAATTGACAACCTTGATATTGTAAAGGCATTGAGATACATCCGGCAAAACAGCAATAACCCACTGCAGGTAAACGAAATTGCAAATCATGCCTGTATGAGCAAACGCTCGCTGCAGTTGAAATTTCATAAAATAGTCGGAAGATCCATTCATGATGAAATCATACAGGCACACTTCGAAAACGCTAAAGTGCTGCTCGTCGAGACAAATCTTCCAGTCGATGAAATAGCCATCCGTTCAGGTTTTCATTACACATCCAATATGAGACGCGCCTTTAAACAAATCACGGGAATGCTGCCCCAGAAGTACCGTCAGCAGCATCAACTTCGTTAGTCTGCCTTCTTTACAAAATCAAGCGGCAAAAATCCCAATAGTAAATACAGAAAATATAAATTTGACATTTTTAAAAGTTTAGTTACATACTTATCGAGAGATATTAAATATCAAAATGAAAATCTTCAGGAGGTCTAAAAATGAAAAAGGCATATTACATTATTTTTTCTATTATTGTATTACTAACAGGAACAAGCTATGCTGCTATCCCGGCACAGGACCAGAATTCAGTCCCATCTGATGCTGCTAAAGATGCATTCGTTGCCCCGCCTCAAACATTGATGGTTCCGCCCGGAGCTTTCGATGATACAACTATAACAGTGATATGGAGCAAACCTTCTGACTATTCAAATGTTGTCAGTTATAAGGTTTATCAAAACGGGTCTTTGGCCGGAACTACAAAAAATCTTTTTTACAACATTACAGACTTAGAGGCTAATTCCCCATATTCACTTACTGTAAAAGCCGTAGATGCCTGTGGAATTGAATCGTTGCCCAGTAATAAAGTTATACAATACACAGCCTCTGAAATGAAAGTATTTGATGTTACCAAATACGGCGCAGTTGGCGACGGCAATACGCTGAATACCGCTGCGATTCAAAAAGCTATTGACGAATGCACTGCGGACGGAAAAGTTTTAATTCCTTCCGGAAAATTTTTAAGCGGCGCCCTGTTTTTAAAAAGCAATATGACGCTTCAAATCGACGGAACATTACTCGGCAGCGACGATGCCAACCAGTATCCGTTGACAAGCACAAGATTTCCATATTATTTATCCGGTAAAAATTATATGGGGTTGATAAATGCATATACTGAAAAATACGGCAGTATTACCAATGTCAGGATATGCGGCAAGGGAAATGTTTGCGGCGGAAAATGGGAAGGCGGCAAAACTATTGATACCGTGCTTGGCATTAATGAAAGAACAGCAAGCGGAGGCAACGACAGCGCCCGCGGGGATATGATTGTGATAAAAGGCGTAAATAATTTTTACATCGGCGGACTTACATTAACCAATCCCGCTATGCACACAATATTTATCAGCTACTCAAAAAATATTACCGCAAATGGAATCAACGTAAGCACTTACGACATACACAATGCCGATGGAATCAATATCTGCACTTCTGATACGGCTTATATTTTCAACTCGACTTTCGATACCGGCGATGACTGTATCAATTTGAATGCCGGCGTCGGCGAACCGGGAGTTAAAGAGAATTTTCCGGACAATAATCTCAGAATTTTTAATTGCCTGACCAAACGCGGACACGGCGGCGTGGTCTTCGGCAGCTTCACAGGCGCCTGGATTCAGAATGTTTTAGTAGAAGATTGTGTTTTTGATGGAACAGATATCGGACTCCGGTTTAAAACCGGCGAGAAACAAGGCGGCGGAGCCAGAAACGTTCTTTGCAGGGATATTACAATTAAGAATATCGCGAAACATTCCGCTATATTTTTTGACAGCACTTATTCCTGCGAATATCCGTCAGGCGGCCAGGGACAGTTTAAGGATATAACTATAAAAAATATTACCTGCACCAACCTTAAAAAGTACGGCATTTATGTTAATGGATTGCCCAGCACTCCGCATACTAATATTTCAATTAGTAACGTTTCTATAGATGGTGCCAAATCCGGAGGAGCTTATATCAATCATTGTACAAACAGTACATTTGACACAATTAGCATCACCAATAGTATGCCAACATGGAAAATTGACCCTAATTCTACTTCCGGTCTTAGTGTTAAAAATTGCAAGCCAATGCCATAAACCTTTAAATTTAAAACAATATCCGATAAAAGGCTGTCTATTAATGACAGCCTTTTTTATGTAAATTATGCAAAAAAAAGAACAAAATTGCGCAATTTTCTTTGTTTATTGCTTTTAGAAAAAAAAATCTGATATGATAATATCAGGTTTTTTATATGGAATATTGACGTGAAAAGAACATCTTTTCTGGCGATACTTGTTTCGATTTCGTTATTTTACACTGCTGCGGCAATGGCATTAGAGACACCGGCCAGGGTTTTTGATGTCCGCCAATACGGCGCCAAAGGCGATGGCAGGACGGTTGATACTGAAGCAATTCAAAAGGCGATAGATGACTGCGGTAGCGCCGGCGGTGGAATTGTTCGGCTTTCGGCCGGGGTATATTTAAGCAAGCCGATTTCTCTTCGCAGCAAGACCACATTGCAGCTCGACGAGGGCGCCAAGCTAAAAGCAACAGACGAACCGCAGGATTTCCTTAAGGCCGGACGGACACTGGAAAAAGTCGGCGGCAGCAGCGATTTTATGCCATTCGTAGGCGGTAAGAATTTAACCGATATCGCCATTACCGGCAAAGGTACTATTGACGGCTCTGGCGTGCGATGGTGGATACCCGCTGAGGAGGCACGAAGCAAAAATGCGGGTTTTACTTCACCGCGTCCTCGTATGATTTTGCTGGAAGGCTGTAAAAATGTCAGAATTATCGGTGTTACGATAGTCAATTCGCCGAGTTTTCACATTGTCCCTAAAAGATGTGAAAACGTGCTTATCGAAGGCGTAACTATTCGTGCGCCGTCTATAGCGCCGAATACCGATGCCATTGACCCCAGCGAAAGTCGTAATGTCCGCATTTCCAAATGCGTCATTGATGTCGGCGATGATAACATTGCGATAAAATCCGGACGTCAGGACCCGGCGCATCCAAACGCCGCCTGTGAAAACATCACCGTTTCAGACTGCACGTTCCTTCACGGCCACGGAATGTCTATCGGCAGTGAAACTGCAGGCGGGGTTCGCAATCTTCTCGTCGAACGATGCACCTTCGAGAATTTAGCCAGCGGCATCCGAATCAAATCCGCACGCGGCAAAGGCGGACTGATTGAAAACATCACCTACAAAGACATAACTATGAAAAATGTGAAAATCCCAATTAATATTTCTTCTTATTATCAGGATTCCGCCCAGTCAGATACGGCGCAGCCCGTCACATCTACAACGCCTATCTATCGTAATATTCGCATCAAGAACGTTACAGCTACCAGTCCGTACGGTGCAGCCGACATTGTCGACCGTATAACTGATTTCCTGTATTATTACTATCCCCATCACGCTTATCTTGAGCCTCGCGCCGCTGGTTTTATCATCGGCCTGCCCGAATGCGGAGTATCGGATGTCGTGCTGGAAAATGTCAATATCTCTGCCTCTACAGGTATGACGATTCAGAACGCCAATGACATTAAACTCAAGAATGTGAAAATTGAGACACAGCAGGGTCCGCCATTCATATTAAAAAACGCCCAAGTCGAAGGTCTGGAACAAACGAATAAAACATATTAAGATAACCGGCTGCTGCAATAATTTTAAAAACAGTTTTTATTTCGCCGCTGTACCGCTACCAACCGATGATAGAAAATCCATCAGTGCTTTGTTAAATTCTATCGGTGTTTCCATATTTGAAAAATGACCGGCGTCTTTTAGATATACCTTCTGCGATTTCGGCGCGATACGAGCCAGATACTCTGAAGATTTCAAACTGCCGGGCCAATCGTCCTGACCGATAATGACAAGAACAGGTACATTCGGTTTCTTCTCTCTAATCTGCACAGACACCTGCGGGTCAAGCTGCCAGACCGGCTCAACATTCAAGGCCTGCCAGGCGAACCATTCATTAATCATCTGCCACAATTTATCTTTCATTTCGTCTTTGTGCGGACCTGTGGCCTGCATTATAGAATCGAACCACCGCTTTTTATAAACGTCAATGCCCTCTTTCTTAACGGCTTCAATTGAAGCAAGTTTTTTCTGCCGTTCTTCGGCAATAATTTTCGCTCTCAATGAAGCATTTGCGTCTTCTGGTATCGCCGAATCGCGAATACCGCCGCCTGCAACTGCAATCGAAAGGGTTTGCTCAGGATATAATGTCATAAAATCAACTGCGACAAAAGCGCCCAGCGAAAGCCCTACAAGATGCGCCTTTGGAATACCTAAAAACCACATCAATTTATGCAAATCTTCCGCGTGTATAAATTTTTCGCCCGGAACAGGCTTGTCGGTCTTGCCATAGCCGCGAAGGTCGTAACGGATTACTTTATAGTGTTTGGCAAGTTCAAAAAACTGCTGGTCCCACATTCTGCAATCGACTGAATGGGCGTGAATCAAAATCACCGGCGTACCTTCGCCCGCCATTTCATAATAAAAATACGCGTCGCCGATATCGACATACTTTTTAACAACACCCGAATTGGTGTCAGATATCGTGATGTTTACATTCGTATTATTCTGCTGCGATTGTTCAGCAGCGAATGCAGCCGATAATGTCATACAGATACAAAAAAATATTAATATCTGTTTCATTTTACCAGTTCCATATTTTCATTATAAATATATGTTTTACCTTTAACGGTTTTTGCTTCAATCGTTTTATCGCCATAACGGATTTTCAAATTATTCCCGATGATCGATTTAATTCCAGCCTTTGCAAGTTTACCGTCTTTCCATTCTATATTTACTTCAAAACCGCCGCGAGCACGAAGGCCTTTTACGCTGCCGCTCGGCAGTGCAGACGGCAAAGCGGGCAATAAATAAATTTCGCCTGAAAGATTTTTACCATCAATCTTCGAGTAAGACTGCATCAGCATTTCAGTGATTCCGCTTGCTCCGCCGAAGTTGCCGTCAATCTGAAAAGGCGGATGCGCATCGAACATATTCGGATACGTACCGGTTGAAATAAGATTTGTCAGCATTTTATATGAATGGTCGCCATCCTGCAGACGAGCCCAGAAATTAACCTTCCACGCCATCGACCAGCCTGTGCCGCCGTCGCCGCGTATCTCAAGCGATTTGCGAGCTGCCGCGAAAAGCTCAGGCGTTTCGTCTTTGCTTATCTGGCTGCTCGGGAAAAGGCCGTACAAATGCGAAACGTGGCGATGATGTTCCTCCGGACCGTCAACGTCTTCGAGCCATTCCTGCAACTGACCGTGTTTACCGATCTGCATCGGCGCAAGTTTGCCGACTTTATCCTCAAGAACTTTTCGGAAATCCTCGTCGATGCCGAGTATCTGCGAAGCTTTGATGCAGTTATTGAACAGGTCGCGAATAATCTGCATATCCATAGTCGGGCCTGCACAGATGCTTACTTTGTCAAATATCGCGTTTTCAGGCGACATCGAAGGACAGGTAACAAGCCAGCCATATTTCGGATGCTCAATAAGAATATCGACAAAAAATTCCGCAGCGCCCTTCATAGCCGGATAATATTTTTCAAGAAATTCCTTATCGCCTGTGTATTCGTAGTGATACCACAAATGCTGACAAAGCCAGGCCCCGCCGCTCGGCCAGAAACCATAAAACGCGTTGTCAATAGGCCCCGTCGCCCGCCATAAATCGGTATTATGATGGCAAACCCAGCCGCCGGCGCCGTAATTTATTTCCGCGGTTCTCCGGCCTGTTACTGAAATATCCTTAATCATAGCAAACAAAGGCTCGTGGCATTCAGACAGATTTGTCGGCTCGGCCGGCCAGTAATTCATCTCCGTATTAATATTGATTGTATATTTGCTGGCCCAGGGCGGTTTAATGCTGTCGTTCCATAATCCCTGCAAATTGGCAGGCTGGTCGCCCGGCCTCGAACAGGAAATAAGCAGGTAACGGGCGAACTGAAAATACATCGCGACAAGCTGCGGGTCTCTATTTGCGGCAAAACCTTTTATTCTCGCATCCGTTGTCAATTTAGCTGCATCAGTTGTACCTAAATCGAGCTGGACACGATTGAAAAGTTTCTGATATTCACTGATATGGTCGGACAGAATTTCCCCAAAAGGTTTCTTCGACGCTGTTTTAAGCTGTTTTTCTACGATTGCTTCTGGATTGCCGTTTGTCTCTTTATAGTTAACGTAATTGGTCGCTGACGCCAAAAACAAAGTTGCCGAATCTGCTCCTTCAATATGTAATTTATTATTTTCGAGTCTGACTTTGCCTTTTTGCGTGATAACTTTCACTCTCGAATGACATCTCAATTTACCCTCAACTCCATTTGACGATGTGCCGTAAACTTCAAGCACAAGAGTATCGTCTCCGATACTTTCAATTTTCTTTTTGTCCTGCACAGCATTGAAATCGGCAATGAAACTTATCATTCCCGGCTTATCCGCCGAAAGATGAATAACTGTAACCTGGTCAATTGGTGTGCTGAATATCTGCCGTTTAAATGTTACATTACCAACTTTATACTCAACTGTCGTTACAGCGGTATTCAAATCGAGTCCCCTGCGATATTCTGTAACCTGCTGATGTCCGTCAAATGTGAGGTTTAATAATCCGGCCGGCTGATACGCTGCCTGCCATGACGGAACAGCCATCATTTTTTGATTAATTAAGTCCTGTGCTTCTTTTGCCCTGTCTTCAAATACAAGTTTTCTCGCCTGGGGCAGCGTATCCAGCGCATTGGGATTGACAGGGTCGTAAGGCCCTTCTGCCCAGAAAGTATCTTCGTTGAACTGAATCAGTTCTTTATCAGTTCTGCCGAAAACCATCGCCCCGATTCGGCCGTTGCCTATTGGTATTGCCTGTACCCATTCGGCGGCAGGTTTGTTATAAAACAGTATCATTGGCACTCCATCATAATCAGCGGCATTGACAAGACACAGAGGTAAGAATATTATAATCAATATCAAAACACAAGGAAGAGTTCTCATGTATATTGCTCCCGAACAATTCATTTGCTCCTTAGTTCTCTTTACTTTCAACGCACTTTGTATTTTCAGGTTATACCACCGTCTGTCAAGATTTTCCTGCGAAATTTGCGCGATATGACGTTCTTTTTTGCGCGGTTTACAGTGGACATATAATGCTTTTCCTGATATGGTCTTATGATTAAACTCGGATTTGCTATTTTCATCTAAATTGAAAGGAACAGCCGAATGACTATCATTGGATTCCATATCATAGACATTTTAATTATCGTAGCATATCTGGCAGCAATCATATATGTCGGCAAAAGAAGCACTAAAAAAGTTAAGAATCAGGAAGACTTCTTTTTAGCGGGCAGAGGCGTCGGCAAGGTACTGCAATTCTTTTCGAATATGAGCACTATAACAGATGCCGGCCAGGCCGTGAACACTGCCGCCGCCGCATTCAGCAAAGGACTTGGCGGCGTTTGGCTGCTCCTCGCTCCTATTCTTACCGGCCCGTACTACTGGTTTTTGGCAGGCTGGTTCAGAAGAGTTCGATTGATTACAATGGCAGAGCTTTTCGAAGAACGTTTCAGAAGTAAATTTCTGGCAAGCATTTATGCCGTTGTCGGAATCTGGCTTAGCGTCATCAACATCGGTATCGCAAACAAAATTTCGCTTCGTACCTTCCAGGCTATGACTGTAAAGCCCGAAGTCAAATGCACTGTCGAAGAAAAAACTCAGATTAATATGTATCGTGAGTATGTAGATTTAGACAAATCTTACAAAGCAAAACAATTAACGCCTGAAAAAATCGAGAGATATAAAACCCTCGACAGTATGTACAAAAAAGAACAGATTGGCGCTTATGTATCATATACAAATACCTGGTGGTTCTACGCCCTTTACATCGGCACTATGGGTGCGTATGTAATAATGGGAGGGCTTCAGGCCGCCGTCTGGAACACTCTTCTTCAAGGTATTCTGATACTTATCTTTTCAGGAATGATGATTCCGATTGGACTTTACAAGCTTGGCGGCTGGGGCGGTTTTACTGCAAAGGTGCCGGAGCATATGCTGTATCTTTTCGGCTCCGGCCTTACCGAGTTCACAATTTGGTCAATTATAGCATATATGATTGCCAACTACATCATCGGTATCACGGGCCATCAGGGAAATATGTCCAACAACGGCTCTGCTAAAGATGAGATAACCGCCAGAACAGGCAACATCGGCGGCTCATACACGAAACGTGTTCTCACTATTATGTGGGCTATTTGCGGTTTGCTTGCTTATGCCCTTTATAGCAATTCTATTTCCGACCCCGACACTGCATGGGGCGTAATGAGCAATAATCTCCTCGGTGCAGGTCTGAAAGGTGTTATGATTTCAGGCATTCTCGCTGCGAATATGTCAACCGTTGCCGGCGTTTCCATTTATCTATCCGCATTGTTCGTCAGGCATTTGTATAAACCTTTCGTACAGAACAAATCTGAACATCATTATGTTAATGTATCGAGAGTTTCCATAGTCTTCATCCTTTTACTTTCTGTTTATGTCGCCGTATTCAGCGGAGGAATCCTCGAAATTCTTAAGATGCTTCCTTCTCTGAACGTTATCTTTGGCGCTCCTGTTATGCTTCTGCTGTTTTGGAAACGTCTGACGCTCAAAGCCGTATATGTACAGGTTATTATCTGTTCAGTGCTCTTTGCGATTCTGCCTGGAATGCTGCCGAAGTTCGATGCTGTTAAACAATCTAAATGGCTGACACAGCAGACAAATGAAGTAACTGTTTCTCAAAATATGCACGCAAAACAAAAAGATGTCGAACTTGGTCTGGCCTCTGCCCTCGGAGAAAAGATAAATAAAGAAACTATCATTCCTCCGAAGAGTATCTACTTTGAAAAGGTTGCAAGAAGCAATCCAGACGATGCAAATTCACCGATGAGCGGCATCGGCAGAATAAATATGGAGCTTATTATAGCAAAAGTCATTGGCATAGACCTCAAAGACAGAACACCCGGCGCTCTGCTGACGATAAGATATCTCATCGATATATTCCTGCCGTTCCTTATTCTTATACCGATAAGCCTCGTCACTCGCAATATAGGATTGGATGAAAATATAGCTCGCTTCTATGTCAGGATGAAGACCAAAGTTATTGCCGACCGCAAGCTGGACGATGCCGAGCTGGCAAAAAGTTATGCCAATCCGACAAGGTTTGACCATACAAAACTTTTCCCGAACTCAAATTGGGAATTCTGTAAATGGAATTGGGAAGACACCTGGGGCTTTTTGCTCTGTACAGTTTTGACCGTCGGCATCTTAGGCGCTTTCTGGCTGCTGATCAAATTGCTTTAAAAACATTTATCAGATTATTTTGTGCTGAAAATCCGCCAGCCTGCAAATCGGCATGGCGGATTTGTTTATCGCTTTAGCAAGAGATTGAAACAAAAAAGAAGACACATAGGGGTTTCTCGTCAGCATCACCCTTAAAATCACATCTCTAATACATAAAAAACTGTTTCGCGCAACAAAAAATGGTTTTTCGCGCAAATGTTGATTAATTAAGCACTTAAATCTTGTTTTGCAGATAATTTTTTGGTAAAATAAGCAAAATAAATGAAATTCATATTTTAAGGGCGGAAATAATGAAAAAAACATATTTTCTGGCGGGGCTTATTGCAGTTTTATGTTTATGCCTTACATCAAGCGCCTTTGCCGCAGCAGACGGCTGGGCATCAAGGAATAGTCCTTATTATAATGGCACTACAGGAGGAACAGGCGGAACCGTTGTTACTGTCACCAACCTTGCAGACTTCACATACTATGTCTATACCGTAGGAATAACACCATATATCGTTCAGATTTCAGGCACTATCAACATCGGTACTGGTGAGGCTTCCAGAGTTCGGCCAAACAAAACCATTAGGGGTATTGGTGCTAATCCAACATTCGTGGGAAACCTCCGTTTTGATAATGATGGGGGAAATGTAATTATTGAAAACCTGAACTTTACTAATCCCGATGACATTGGTGAGGGAGACGGCATAAGCGTAAAGGAGAATCTAAACAATATCTTTATCACCAAGTGCACCTTCTATAACAGCGGTGACGGCAATCTCGATATAACCAAGGAATCTGACTTCGTTACCGTTTCATGGTACAAGTTCTATTACACCTATAATACGGGGCATAATTTCGTAGATCTCATCGGAGCCAGTGACAGCCAAACCGTAGATGCGGATAATCTTCGCGTCACAATGCATCATAACTGGTGGACTACTTTGTGCAAAGAAAGAATGCCTCGCGTACGTTACGGCCAGGTGCACGTCTATAACAATTATTACAGCGATCTTATGGCCGGCGGTTACTGTGTTGGTGTAGGCTGCGGTTCTCGTATTCGAGTAGAAAGTAATTACTTCAATGCTGTACCAATGCCATGGAAAAATTATTACACCGGACAAAGCGGTTGCAGTAGTGCCGGACACATAGGCTGGAATACCGGCAATATATTTTATGGCTGCTTAGAACCAACCTGGGCTACGAATGAGTACTCCACTATCTTTATGATTATACGCTTGACGATACTAACGATATACCGGCTATGGTTCAGGCTTACGCAGGAGCCGGAACTCCTTATCCGCCGCATTGGTTTTATACTGTCTACGGCGACTTCGACCGTAATGACGTAGTGGATATGCATGACCTTGCAACATTTGCCGATTACTGGCTGGTTCCTGATTGCAATCAGCTTGCCGATGCGGATTATAACGGCGATTGCAAAGTTAATTTCTATGAATTTTCACTGCTGGCGAAAAACTGGCTGCAATAATATAATTCCCGGCTATCTGTCAACGCGAGCTGTGCCGCCTGCCATTGCCTTTTCGACATCGGCCAAACTAACGGTTGTAGTATCTCCCGGAGTAGTCATCGCCAAAGCTCCGTGCGATGAGCCGTATTCAACGGCCTGCTGAGGAGTTTTGCCTTCCATCAGGCCGTAAATCAAGCCCGAAGCGAAACTGTCTCCGCCGCCGATGCGGTCGTAAATCTCAAGATTTTCACGCAGCGTCGCCTCGTAAAAGTTGCCGTCCATATAAAGTATAGCGCCCCAATCGTTTATGCTCGCTGTTTTTGCGTTCCGCAAGGTCGTCGCTACCGCCTTGAAATTGGGAAATTGTTTTACCGCTTCGAGAATCATCTTCTTGAAATTCGAGGGGTCAAGTTTGGAAAGATGTTTATCCATTCCCGGCACTTCCAATCCGAGACAGGCGGTAAAATCCTCTTCGTTTCCCATCATAACATCAACATACGGCGCAAGTTTGCGGTTGACTTCCTGCGCTTTTTTCTGGCCGCCGATGGATTTCCAAAGGCTTGGACGGTAATTGAGGTCATAAGAAACAATTGTTCCATATTTTTTAGCGGTCGTTACCGCTTCGATAATTACATCTGCCGTCGTTTCTGAAAGTGCCGCAAAAATTCCGCCGGTATGAAACCACTGAACGCCTGCCCTGCCGAAAATATCTTCCCAATCTATATCGCCCTTCTTTAGCTGCGATGCCGCCGAAAGACCTCTGTCGCTGCAGCCTTTTGCCGCTCTTATACCAAAGCCTCTTTCTGTAAAATTCAGACCGACGCGAACCTCTCTGCCGACACCGTCAAAAGGCACCCACTTAATATGCTCCAGATGCACGCCGCCCTGCAGCATCAAATCCTCAAGCAGTCTGCCGATCGCGTTATCAGGTATCGCGGTTACAACCGCGGCGCGTTTGTTGAAACAGCGGCGCAGGCCTCTTGCAACGTTATATTCGCCGCCGCCTTCCCAGACCTTAAATTCTCTTGTTGTGTGGATTCTGTTATCGCCGGGGTCGAGACGAATCATAACCTCGCCAAGCGAAAGAATATCATACCTGCAGCTTATAGATGGTTTAAGATCAAGCGTTGACATTTTATTTCCCTTCCCTGATTTGCTTAATCAATTCGATTGTGTCTTTTACTTTTTTCGTTATGCCTTTGAAGTCTTTTGCCGCGACAAGTTCTTTGGTAATTAACTTCGAGCCCATACCGGCACAGACAATTCCCGCACCGAACCATTCAGACAGGTTCTCTTTTGTCGGCGAAACGCCGCCGGTAGCCATAAATTCAGTCCATGGACATGGGCCTTTGACGGCCTTAACAAATGCAGGGCCGCCAATAGTATCAGCGGGGAAAATTTTTACAATCTCAACGCCAAAAGTGTGCGCTCTTTGAATTTCAGTAACAGTGCCGCAGCCGGGCAAATATGGAATCTTTCTGCCATTGCAAAGTTTCGCCGTCTCCTCATCGAGCATCGGTCCGACAATAAAATCCGTTCCTGCCGAAATATACATTGCCGCTGTTGGGGCGTCGCAAATTGAGCCGATCCCCAAAATAATATCAGGTCTCTGGCTGTCGCGGTATTCAGCAAGTTTTGTAAATATATTAATCGCCCTGTCTCCGCGATTGGTAAACTCGACGCAAACAGAGCCTCCATCGGCGCAGGCTGTCACGATATTTTTAGTTGTTTCAAAATCTGAATTGTAAAATATTGGAACGATACCAGTCTGTTTCATAGCCGTTAAAACTTCGAGCCTTGAGTGTTTTGACATAACAAAAACCTTTCAATTGTAAATTTTACCTTCTCTGTAATCCGTCCAGGCCGGCTCGAAAGCCTTTCTGTCTTTGGGGGCAGGTCTAACCGGAACAGATTTACATTCGAACTCGCCGGTACCTTCATTAAATTGTATCCTTATTATTGTATTTCTCAAGTCCTTATTTTCCGGCTTAAATTTCAACGGTTTGCCCGTATCAGGGTCTTTAACGTCAGGATGAATCTGGATGCCGTCATCGCTCGAAACGAGATGCGACCCCCTTGAGCCGCTGCCTGCCCTTAAAAGCTCAACTATCGCCTTTAGAAAAGCGATACTTGAAAAAGCCAGATGCTGGGCCTGTATCGCAGGGATAATATCTATCGGCTCATTAATTTTCAGACCGTTATTTTGTATTTTCTTATAAAGCTCAATCGCATCCGCAAGTGCTTTTTCAGCGTTTTCCTGTTTTCTAATATGTCCGCCGAAAGCCGTCATTTGATGCTGTATCCGGGAAATTACCTGCTGCGGGATTAAATCAGAGTTTGAATTGCAAAGTTTGGAAACTCTGTCTATTGCCTTTTTAATTTGTGATTCGTCAACCAAATCTCCTGAAATTTTATCGCCGTATACGTTTGCGATGTATTCAGCCACTCTCGAAGCGCCGACCTGACCGGCATTAAGCGCTGAACCGCCGGGCCGTTTAATTCCGTGCGAACCTGCCATTTCGCCAATGACAAATGTTCGCTTTATATTCGACTCCCACCAGCGATTTATCGCAAAACCGCCGTTATTATGCTGCGAACAGACCGATATTTCCAGAGGCTCGGAATATAAGTCTATATCGTGCTCCTTGTAAATATCTATCGCAGGCATATTCATATGCTCGAGCCGTTCTATCGGCAGTTTCTGTATTGCGCCCGCGGCCTTTAAATAATTCAGAGCCTCTGATTCGAGGTCTTCGATTTTAAATTCAGACATATTTTTACTGCCGATGGGGTTATGCAGAAAATCCATAAATACCCGTCTGCCCTTTTGATTTTCATTAAAGACAAGAATATCAATCAGGGACGATTGCAGGCCTTCAATTCTCTGCGGGTCGAAAGGCCACTGATAGCCTTTTAAAAATATGTTTGTCGCCATTTTGCTCATTGTCGGGAAAAACGACGTCAGAAATTCACGCTCATCGCCGCCGTTTGCGTCTGTGCTGAATATCCTTGGTATAACCTGCATATATGTGCCGGAGACATTCCAGCGGAATTTAGTGCTGGCAAGGCCGAACTGGGATTCGGTAAGATTCTCGCCGGCCAATCCTGCTTTAAAAGCTAAACCGTGAATGCCGACCTGACCGCGAGGATATACGCTGGTTTCGTATAATTCGCCCGGGCCGCCGGCAGCCAGAACAAGATTATCACAATAAAAAACATTAATGCCAAAAACATCTTTTGAAAGAGATTTACTGTCTATTGCAACTATACCGATAATCCTGTCTTCTGACTTGAGAAATTCGACCATTTCCTTATTATCGAAAATCTCAATACCATATCTGCGAATAATCTTTTCGAGACATCCGCTCATAAATTTACTTGTCTTTGGACCTGCGGAAGTCGCTCTTTCGTATGGGTCGTGGTCGGTTTTGTAACCTATATATGAGCCCATCGAGTTATGCGGAAAAGGAACGCCTGCCTCAACAAGATTATAAAAACCGCGAAGTGAACCGATAGCCTCTGCCATCGCCAAATCCCCGTGACAGCAGCCCGCTGCCGTAAGAGATGCCGCGAAACTTTCGGCGCTGTCGGCAACATCCGGACTTGTGCCCATTTTATAATATGTCTGCTTATCCGAGCCGCTCATTCGTGAAGCGCCCAGAGGCAGCCCGCGTGTAACTACCGCGATTTTCGATGCGGCTTCCTTAACGCCTTTGCCGTCAAAAAATTCGTACAGCTTCTTGGCACAATTCATACCGGCCGCACCTGAGCCGATTATTATCGTGTTGTATCTGTAAATTTTTATTTTTTGATTTCCGATTTGTTTTTGTTCCATTTTTTTACCTCTTACAATCTTCTCATGTGAAAACCGCCGTCAACATTTATTACCTGGCCGGTTGAAAAATCCAATCTGCCTTCTGCTATCGCACCGACTGCCTTTGCGACATCCTCAGGATAGCCCCAGCGTTTAATCGGCGTTATCCCTTCAGCTATCAGTTTATCGTATTTTTCCTTAACGACGCTTGTCATATCCGTCATAATTACGCCGGGCCGAATCTCAAAAACACCGATACCGAATTCCGCCAGCCTGTCGGCGTAAAGCATCGTCATCATACTGATTCCCGCTTTGCTCAGGCAATACTCGCCGCGGGCAGGACTTGAAGTATAAGCCGATATACTGCTCGTATTGCATATCCTGTAATTACGGTCGGGAAATTTCTTTTTCTGCTCAATCATCCAGTTTGCGACAAGCTGAGTAAGAAAGTACGGACCCCGTAGGTTTATATTCATAACCCTGTCATAACTTTCCTGGGTAACTTCGAGTATATCTATTCTCTTTGTGGGCGCAACACCAGCGTTATTGCAGAGCATATCGCATCTGCCGAACTTCGACTTTGCCAAATCGACAAGTTTCTTTCTCTCCTCAGGATTTGAGACGTCGGCGCGGATAACTTCACATTCAGCGTCTAACGCCTTGATTTCTTTTTGCGTTTTTTGGCCTGTCGCCTCGTCAGGTTTACCCTGCGCGTCAAAATCGAAATGACTTATCACAAGGTTAAACCCGAGCTTTGCCAGTTCGCAGGCGATGCCTTTACCTATACCCCGGCTTGCGCCGGTCACTATCGCTAAGGGTCTTTCTGCCATTTTTACACCTCTATTCTAAAATTAACTTTTAAGAAATTGATTTATCTGCTCGGCAGCTCTTGTGCCGTCGCCTACCGCTGTAACAACCATTTTCCCGCCGTTGATAATATCGCCGCCGGCAAAGACGCCCTTTTTACTCGTCGCAAGACTGCCGTTTTTAACTGCTACAAGATTATTCGCTGTAAGTTCAACGCCGGGCAGAAGAGTTTTTAAATCTTTCACTGCCTTTTGCCCCAGCGACTCGATAATCACATCGGCATCGACCGTAAGTTCGGCCCCCGGAATCTCTATCGGTGCGCGGAAGCCTTTTTCATCAGGTTCGGCAAGATTAACGTGATTAATTCTAATGCCTTTTACTTTGCCGTTGCTGCTCAAATATTCTTTAGGCATAAACTGATTCAAAAATGAAATGTCTTCAGCCAAAGTATGCTGGCGTTCGCTAAGCCAGGCGGGCATCGTAACAAAAGACTCAAAGCAAATCATATAGACGCTGCTTGCCCCTGCCTGTTTTGCCGCGACGCAAACATCCATTCCCGTATTTCCGCCGCCGATTACAGCGACACGCTTGCCGGTAAGGTCCATCTTTTCGCCGGCTTTCATCGCACCCAAAAATTCCAATGCACCCCAAAGACCGTCAAGTTTGCCGCCTTTGTGCAGCGTCTTGGATTCCCAAAGACCCATTCCGATAAAGGCAGCATCGAAACCTTCGGCTATTAATTTGTCGAGGTTATAATTTGCGGTAAGGCCCTTGCCGAAATGAAATTCAAGATTATTTGCGGGAGCTGCTTCGAAGATAGCCTTGAGCTCATTTTCAAGACTCATCCCCTGCTTCTCGCGCGCAATGATACCTTTTACCATACCGCCCGATTCTTTTCTCGCTTCCAGGACAGTTACCTTATGGCCCGACTCAACGAGTCTTGCCGCACAAGCCAGGCCTGCCGGCCCTGCGCCTATAACAGCCACTTTTTTGCCGGTCGATTTAGACGGTATTCTCAGTTTTGACCAGCCGTTCCTGTTGGCCTGAATCGCCAAATAACGCTGTATATCCGAAATAGACATCGCCATATCGCCGAGGAAATTCTGCATACAGCTTCCCTCGCAAAGGTCTTTCGTCGGGCACAGCCACGCGCAAACCTCCGGCAATATATTCGCTTCTCTTATGACTTCGTAAGCGCCCCTGTCGTCGCCGTCGAGGAACAGCTTAATAAATTTTGGAATATTGATTCCGGCCGGGCACGCTATCTTGCAGGTAGCATCGCCGCATTCCCGGCAGGCGTCGGCAAGACGAACAAGATTTGTTCTGTCGCCCATTCTGCCTCGTTCGTATATCGGGCCATATACTTTGTTATCACGCACTACGCAGCCGGCCATTCCGCCATCGCGCATAATCTGCGTGCAGCCGCTGCAGCCTATACAGCATTTTTCCGGGTCCATTTTCCCCTTCTTGATAATATCGTATGGGAAATCCGGATAAGCGAAACTCATTCTGCCCGCGCCGACAACGGTTACTCTGCCGTTTTTCTTGCTCGCCGCGCCGACATAAGGTAAAAGCGACCTGAGCCAGCTATAGCCGGTACCAACGACAATAAGATTCGGTGCGGCTTTTTGAATTTCCGCGGTAATATTAAGAATTCTTGTAAGAGCAATCAGCGGATGTTCCGGCGATTCATACGACCCGAGAATCGGCTCATTAAACGGCCTGCCCATATGCGGGCTGTAATAAGGATTGCCGACTGTGGTATTGACAAATTTCACACCCTTGTCCTGCAAAAGCTTGAGCAGTTTTTTAGGCTCGGTAAAATCGGGCTTGGTGTAATCGTCTTTATCAACGCCCCAGCCGTATGGATACGGTATCGCGTCATACATCGGAAAACGAGTTGTAACTAATTTGTCTTTGCCGAGTTTTTTATGTATTTTGTCAATCGTTTCGAGCAGAATCCTCGTGCGGTTCTCAAAACTTCCGCCGTATTTGCCGGGCCGATTGAAGCAGGCAAAAATTTCATTTATAAGATAGCCATGACAGGCTTTTATATCAACCGCGTCAAAACCTGCCTCAAAAGCTATTTGCGCGGCCTTTACAAAACGCTCCTGAAGCTGGTCAAGATATTCATCGGTCGCAACCGGCCAATCTGGAGACAGATTCTTTTTGGCATTCGCGTTCGGCGGATACTGGGGAACCATAACATCTCTGTATGGGTCGTGCTGCGGAATTATCGGCTCCGGCACGCCTTTCGGCTTCGAATATCTGCCGCTGTGAGTAAGCTGAGCGACTATAATGGGATTATGATTCTTGCCGAAACGTTTCCAGGCCGCTTCACGTGCCTGCTTTATCATATCTTTAAATGTCTCTTTGCTGTCCTGGTTGAGCCAAAGCTGACGAGGATTGGCCCTGCCTTCCGGAACGGCCGCTATCGCTTCAGACCAGATAATGCCTGCGCCGCCCGCAACAAAGCGTTTGTATCTGCGGAAAGTCAACGGTCCGGGCCTGCCCTGCGAATCGCCGTCACAGCCTTCCATCGCCTGGGTCGCAAAAGAGTTCGGCGATGTAAGACTGCCAATTTTTACCGGCTGGGCCAGAATTGAAACATCTTCGCTTGTTTCGATTTTGACTGAAAGCGATTTGGCAAGTTTGTGTAACTGCTCAACACTGCTTAAATCAAAATCCCACACGTTTTGCTTCTTTGGTCTGATTCTTAATGCTTCCATAATTCCCGTTTTTTAATAAAAAGGTTAATAAAAGTTATAGCCTATACCGCAAGTCTATGGAAAAACCGCTTTTTTGTCTTTGTAAAAGCGGAAAATATTCATTTGCGTTTTCGGCAATTTTTCTTGCAATTTCCAGAACTGTTGATATAATAATAACTTATGGAAAGTGAAAATAGACAAAAATGGCATATATTCAACCCTGATATAGAACTGCCGGATAATGGGGTGCTTGTCGAAAGCAGGCTGGAAAGGCCGGCTTCTGCCAATATCGCCCACAGGCATAATAATTTAAGCATCCTTTATGTAGTTTCAGGACAGGGAATTATCGAGTTCGACAACAAAAAATTCCCTGTTAATGCCGATTCGGTTATTACACTTGAAAAAGAAAAAGTTCATAAGCTCTCTGACAAACCTCGAAAAGCTATGACGGTTTTTTCCATCTACTTTGACACCAAAACATCCGGCCTGAATAAATATATCGTTGATTATCTTTTCGCCTCGACGGAACCTTTCGCCCTGCCGCTGTATCACTCTGAAAATATTAAAAGGTATTTAAGACAGATTCTCTACGAACAGAACACAAAACCGCCGGGATATAAACTATCGATAAAACAAAATCTGAGCCTGGCCATATTGCAAATCTATCGCGCCAGATTAGCACAGTTAAAACAAAAATCTTCCGACAGTCCCACAAGCCGTGAAAGAACAAAAGCGGTTCTGGATTTTATCGCACAAAATAGCCACGAGCAATACGGCCTTGCAGATGCCGCAAGGTTGGGGAAAGTATCGCAGAGACAATTTACAAACCTATGCAGGAATCTAACAGGAGAGAGTTTTATAAAATTTCTTAATTCGACAAGATGCAGAAATGCTGCCGAACTTCTCAAGCAAACAAATAAGCCGGTGGCAGCAATTGCTTTCGAAGTGGGTTATGAGGATTTGTCCACTTTCTACCGGGCATTCAGGAAAATTTACAAGTGTTCGCCTATGCAGTTTAAAACAGCTTTGTAGTTTAATTAAATTTAGCGGAACTTGGGAACTTCTTATAACCTTTTAAATCGAACTTCGTCGATTTTTTCGTCCACTTTGCGCCCATCTCAGAAAACAGTTTGCCGTTTTCATGAGCATCTTTCAAAACATGGTCTATATCTTTTATTGTTGTCTTAATCGTATCGCTGCCTTGTTCGCTTTGTTTGGAATATATCAGATCATCCTCGTAAATAGGATGCGGGTTTCCGCAGGATTCGAATGCCCCGTTCACAACCTGCGTGAAAGGCCTGCAGGTCTCAAGAGTTACAGGATAAGGCTTTTTATTCTCGTAGCAATCGGCCAGTTTTTTGAGCATATTAACGCGTTTCTCAATCAGGTCGTCTATTTTCTCGACTTGGCCGTTATCAAGCGTTATCACCGCCTTACAAAATGCTGTATATTCAATTTTAGCCTTCTCGCATTCGATAATAACCGATGTGTCCATTTTCTTATCAGAACAAAGCGTTGCGTTAAACAGCACATCAACACCTTTATCCGTTACAACTCTTAAACTGCTGGTATCTTCACTTTCGATATTATGCCCATGATACAATTC
>Ga0315278_10000318_pt1 | contig 43007 bp, 36 predicted proteins | sample YL17G06_0_MG_FD_203880 | JGI IMG/M metagenome (GOLD analysis project Ga0315278, IMG submission 203880) | Sediment microbial communities from Yellowstone Lake, YNP, Wyoming, USA - YL17G06_0 | ecosystem: Environmental > Aquatic > Freshwater > Lake > Sediment | place: USA: Wyoming | collected... | reverse complement strand
CGGGGGGTTCCGGCAAGTTGTCGGGGGGTCGCCGTAACCTGTCGGGGGGTTCCGGCAGGTTGTCGGGGGGTTGCGGAAACCTGTCGGGGGGTTCCGGCAAGTTGTCGGGGGGTTGCGGAAACCTGTCGGGGGGTTCCGGCAAGTTGTCGGGGGGTCGCGGAAACCTGTCGGGGGGTCCCGGCAAGTTGTCGGGGGGTCGCCGCCGCGGACAGACACGGACTAAACACAGACATAGCCGCGAAGAACGCTAAGACACGCTAAGAAAATGGCCACAAAGGGGAAAAGATAGAAGAGAAGAAGCGAGGAAGAGAAGAAGAGAAGAGAAATGCATTGGTAAAAAATTCTTGGTGTCTTATACTGGCGTGCCTTGGTGGCAAAAATTTTCATGGTCTCCGGGCGAGGGCGCCACGGCAAAGCCCTCATGAGGAACTACCACTTAAACAACCAATTGCCGTGCTCCAATGTGAACTAAAAACGAACCAGGGGTGAGGCAAATCTGTTATCCTTTATATCCCGGCTAACCTGGTCAAAAGAAAGGGCCATTTAGTCAATGGCCATTGACCAAATTCCTTAAATCGCCTTCATAACCGCAATAGTAAATATTTTCCCAGCCCGGTACTTTATCGATTCTCGACTGCCGGATAGAGATAATAAATTCGAAATCCGAAATTCGAAATCCGAAACAAATTCAAATAACCAAAATACAAATGACCAAAAGGTGAAACCACAAATTACAAACCACAAATCACAAACAAACTCCAAAATACAATGAACAAAAAACAAACAAGAAACTTCTGTGTTTTCCGTGTTTTCGTTGGTTTCGTGGGCTTGTTTTTGTTTTGAATTTTGAGCCTTTGAATTTTGATATTGTTTCGAATTTCGAGCTTCGTGCTTCGGATTTATTGCCTTTCAGCCATTCGAGGCTTGACGCAGCATTAATTAATCCGGGATCGGAAATCGTGAAAGTATCCTTTGTAAATCCCGTAATCGTTACGAGTTACGCTTTATTTCACTTTCTTTGCGGTAAAGGCGCCGTTGGGTTGATGGGACTCGAGTCCCGTTACCGCGCCGGATTTATCGAGGATGAACTTTATGCTGAACCCTTCCAAGTTTTTCACGGTAAACTCGGTATCTTTGTAAGGGACCAATTCATAGAGGGATTGTCCCGGTACGATTACAACAAGGGTATCTTCACCGTGGAACTTAATTTTAACGGCTATCCCGGACATTTCGTATTCACCGATGAATTGTTCAAGAAATTCTTTCCCTTTCTTTTCGGGCATGCGAGTAAATTCGATGTCCTTTACGCCCCCTTGAAGAGGGATGGTAATACTGTTAATGTTCCCTTTGAGATCGATATGGAAAGACGCCTTGATCTTTTGTCCAGGTTTTTCTTGCATGTCCCTTTTTCCTTTTTCCGTTGACAGAAAGAATAATGTGTGTTATCATTCGCTGCTAAAATTCATGAGGAAGACAAAGATTCATCAAATCTAAACTAAAAAAAATGGATAAAAAAAATTTTACTATAATTATGTTATTGGCGAGCCTTGTTTTTTGCTTTTCCCAAACTATCGCGGCAGAAAAAAGGGGGGCCCTTGATGGCAGCGCTAATGTTATGGTTGTAAATCGGTCCGATTATCGGCTTGAAAAAAAGGTCTACACCCAGGCTGAAATCGAAATTGAAAAAGAGAAACGCCAACAATGGCTGGAGAAAGACCTGGAAAAAGACCGGCAAAGGGCAGAAGCGGCAAAATTCGCATCCGCCGGCGACCTGGATAAAATCCAGGCAGTCACTATTACCGCCCAGACCGGTACTTTTAATGCCATAGAAAATTTTGGTAGTCATTTTATGCTGTTGGGCGAAGTTAAAAATACCGGGTCCACCCCGGCCGTATTCGTCAAAATCATAGTAAAATTGTATGATGCCGGTAATACTTTGTTAGAAACGAGTCCTGCCTATATCTATGGCGGCAGCGTTGTGTTCTCCGGCGGCAGTTATACCAATGCCTTGAAAGCGGGTGAAACCGGTTTCTTTAAACTCTACACCTTTTTTACAGACTATGCCAATGTCGATCATTACACTTACTCGTTCGAATATTTAACCCCTTCTTTTACCGCGGCAAAAGCCACCCTTCAATTCAGCGGGACCCCCCGCGTTTCGAATTACAGCGGCAGTGTCAGAATTGACGGGGATATAAAAAATACCGGCTGCTGTTATCTGACCTATTCTACCGAAGTGTACACCGCCATTTATGACGCCGCCGGAAAAGTCATCGATACCCATTGGGCTTATGTTACTGGAAGTAAGTATGAATTCAACTCCGCTATTGCCCCGGGGGCCACCGAAAGCTTTACTTCATATATACAGCAAGCCCCTTATAGTAGTTTTTCTTCTTATAAGTATGCCTTCCTATGGGATGAAGTACCGGTGTATACGTTGACCCTTCAATCTTCCCCCGGTACCGGCGCTAATATTGCCGTAAGCCGCAGCGACAATGAGGGATACGGCGACGGTTACACTAATTTTACCAGGACTTACAAGGCGGGTATGTGGGTCTCCCTAACCGCCCCGTCATCCCTGAATGGGGGCGCCTTTATTAAATGGACCGTTGATGGAACCGCCAATACTTCCCGGACCATCGATGTTACCATGAACAGGAGTCATACCGCCGTGGCCGTGTATGGAACACCCACAGTGAAAACGTACGCGTTAACGGTACAATCCACCGGGGCTTCCCGCGTTGCCGTCACGGTAAGCCCGGCGGACCAAAACGCCGGCAGTGACGGGACTACGAATTTTACCAGGACTTATACGGCGAATAATTCGGTCACCCTGACGGCGCCCTCTAAGTCGGGTGAGAGATATTTTGCTAAATGGACCGTTGCCGGCGCCGACAGTTTATCGCGAACCGTAACGGCAACCATGAACAAAAATATCACCGCGGTGGCCCATTACGCAAACATTCCGCCGGAAATGTCCCTGAACCGCAAAGCGTTGTACTTTGCCTGTGTATTGGGTGAAAGTACAACGGACCCGCAGACATTTATCATCAACAACGTCGGCAAAGGAATGCTGGACTGGGAAATTTATCAATACTACGACGCCGTCGCTTGCAACCCTGAAAAAGGTGCCAATGGCGCCATTGTTACCGTCACCATAGACCCCGCCGGATACCTTACCGGTTACTACGTCGGTAACATGCTTGTCACTACTTCCAGCCATTGGTCCCAAACTGTTGACATTTATCTGACAGTAATGCCTGGGTATGAAAACCATGCGCCTATCGGCGATTTTGCCACTCCCAGCGACGGCTCTACTGTCGTCGGCAGCGTTGCCGTTACCGGCTGGGTGGTCGATGATACGGGTGTGAACAGCGTTAAAATTTACTATGAAAACGGGACCGGTCTCGGCTATATCGGCGACGCCGTTTTCGTGGATGGGGCCAGGGCCGATATAGAGGCGGCATACCCTACTTACCCGGGCAGTTACAAAGCGGGCTGGGGATACATGCTGCTGACCAATTTTCTTCCCAATGGCGACGGCGCATATAAACTTCATGCCATTGCCGCCGATAGGGAAGGAAAAACCACGGACCTGGGGACTATAACTATTACCGTAGATAATACCCATGCGGTTAAACCTTTCGGCGCCATCGATACACCCGGCCAGGGTGGAACGGCATCGGGCGCACCATTTGCCAACGTGGGCTGGATATTGACGCCGCAGCCCAACAGCATCGCGACCAATGGTTCCACCATCGATGTATACATCGACGGTGTAAACAAAGGACACCCCACTTACAATATCTACAGACCCGATATCGCGGGTTTCTTTCCCGGCTATGCCAATAGTAACGGTTCCCTGGCGCAATTTAATATCAATACGGCGGCCTATGAAACGGGTTATCACTCGATTTTCTGGATTGCCGCGGATAATGCCGGCAATGCCGACGGCATCGGCAGCCGGTTTTTTACCATCGATAATACCGGTTCCGCCGACAGTGCAACCGCAAAAGATGGCCACTATGAACGATTAAAACCGGTCACTGAAGACGCCGACAGCCCGGCAGGCGACGACTTCGTCCCGGACAGCGCGCCCAAATCATATGCCGGTATCCCGGCAGACGATGTTACTCCAATCAAAGTTAAGAAAGGTTTTTCCAGGCGCGCCATTTTCCAGGATGTGTTTCCCGGTGAAAACGGCATCTCCCATATCGACATAAAAGAAAATGAAGTAATCGAGATCGATTTTTCTCAATTAATGGGCAATGGCGGCGGCATCTCCGGTTACCTGGAAACGGGGTCCCGGTTAAAGGCTCTGCCCCTGGGATCAACGCTGGACAGGGAAAAGGGTAAATTCTACTGGCTGCCGGTTGCGGGGTTTATGGGCGATTATAAACTGACCTTTATCGTAGCATCGAAAGGCGGGGTTATTCGTAAAGACATCCGGGTTACTATCTCGCCAAAATTTGCTAACAACTAAATCAGGAGATAAAATTGAAAAAATCAATAATTGTTAATATCGCATTGCTGGCGAGTCTTCTTTTTTCTTTTTCCCAAACCGTCACGGCGGAAAAAAAGGAGACTCTTTTTGACAGAACCAATGACAGAGCCAATGTTATGGTTGTAAATCATTCCAATAATCAACTTGAAAATAAAATATACACCCAGGCCGAAATCGAAATTGCAAATAAGAAACGCCAACAGTGGTTGGAGAAAGACCGGGAAAAAGACCGGCAAAGGGCGGAAGCGGCAAAATTCGCATCCGCCGGCGACCCGGGCACAATCCAGGCCGTCACCATTACCGCCCAGACCGGGACTTTTAACGCCATGCAAGATGCAAGCAGTTCTTTTATCCTGTTGGGTGAAGTTAAAAATACCGGGACCACCCCGGCCGTATTAGTCAGCATCACTGTAAAAATGTATGATGGCGGTAATAATTTATTCGATACGAGGTCCACCTATATTTATGGCGGCAGCGTTGTGCAGTTGTCGGCTTCGGGGATGTATACCAATGCCTTGAATGCGGGTGAAACCGGTTTCTTTGAACTTTACACCTTCATAAACTATGCGGACGTAGCTCATTACACTTACTCGTTCGAATATTTGACCTCTTCTTTTACCCCGGCAAAAGCCGTCCTTCAATTAAGCGGGGCCCCCGGCTTTTCAGAGGATTACAGCAAATTAAACATTACCGGGGATATAAAGAATACCGGCTGCTGTTATCTGACCTATTTTACCAAAGTGTACGTTGCCGTTTATAATGCCGCTGGAAAAGTCATCGATGTGAGTGAGGCTGATGTTACCGGGAGTGATTATAAATACGACGGGACGACAACACATACCGCCATTGCCCCGGGGGCCACCGAAAGCTTTCTCTTATATACGAGCGCCCCTTACAGTGGTTTTTCTTCTTATACTTATAAGTATGCCTTCGATTGGGATGAAGTATTGGCGTATACCTTGACCGTCCAGTCTTCCCCCGGAACGCTGGCCAATGTAACCGTAAGTCCCGGCGACAATAATGGAAACAGTAACGGTTACACTAATTTTACCAGGAATTACAAACCGGGTACGCCGGTGGCCATTACCGCCCCATCATCCCTGAACGGGGGCGCCTTTATAAAATGGACCGTCGATGGAACAACCAATACTTCCCGGGCCATTAATGTGACAATGAACGGCAGTCATACCGTCGTGGCAGTGTTTGGAACTCCCACGGTGACGACTTATACGTTAACGGTTCAATCCTCCGGCCTTTCCGGCGTGTATCTCCGGGTAAATCCGACAGACCAAACCGGGATGGGTAACGGAACCACTAATTTTACCAGGGCTTATGTGGCGAATAAATCGGTTACCGTGATTGCACCCTCTAAGTCGGGTGAGAAATATTTTGATAAATGGATCGTTGCCGGCGCCGATAGTGTATCGCCAACCCTAACGGTAACCATGAATAAAAATATTACCGCGGTGGCTTATTACACAAACATTCCGCCGGAAATATCCCTGAACCGCAACGCATTGTACTTTGCCTATGTCCAGGATGGAAGTACACCGGCCCCGCAAACATTTATCATCTCCAACGTTGGGTGTGGAACGCTTGACTGGAAAATTAATAATAGCTACGCCATCACTTTCATCCCGGGAAATGGTTTCGGTGACGCCATTGTTACCGTCTCAATGGACGCCTCCGGATACGATGTCGGCAGTTATGAGGGGACCGTGAATATATTTAATAACTATCCCTATTCGGACCAATATCTTACTGTCTACCTGGAGGTTATGCGGGCGTCGCAAAACAAGGCGCCGATTGGTGATTTCTCCACACCCCTTGACGGTTCGACTGTCGGCAGCAGCGTCGCTGTTACCGGTTGGGCGGTCGATGATACGGGGGTGAACAGCGTCAAAATATACTATGAAAACGGGACCGGCCTTGGCTATATCGGGGATGCCGTTTTCGTGGATGGGGCCAGGGCCGATATCGAGGCGGCATACCCTACTTACCCGGGCAGTTACAAAGCAGGCTGGGGGTACATGCTGCTGACCAATTTCCTTCCCAATGGCGACGGCGAATATAAACTCCATGCCATTGCCGCCGACAGCGAAGGAAAAACAACGGACCTGGGTACGAAAACCATTACCGTAGATAATGACCATGCGGTTAAACCTTTCGGCGCCATCGATACGCCGGCCCAGGGTGGAACGGCATCGGGCAATTCATTTGCCAACGTTGGCTGGATATTGACGCCACAACCCAACACTATACCGACCAATGGTTCCACCATCGATGTATACATCGACGGAGTAAACAAAGGACACCCCACTTACAATATCTACAGGCCCGATATAGCGGGCTTCTTTCCCGGTTATGCCAACAGTAACGGTTCCATGGCGCAATTTAAAATCGATACGACGGCCTATGAAACAGGTTATCATTCGATCTTTTGGATTGCCACGGATAATGCCGGCAATGCCGACGGTATCGGCAGCCGGTTTTTTACCATCGAAAATCCCGGTTCCGAAAGTGACGAAAGCGACGAACCCGCAAAAGACGCTCGACATGAACGGTTAAAACCGGTCACTGACGGCGGCCACAGCCCAACAGGCGGCGATTTCGTCTCGAATAGAGTGCACCAATCATATGCCGGTATCCCGGCTGACTTTATTACTCCAATCAAAGTTAAGAAAGGTTTTTCCAGGCGCGCCATTTTCCAGGATGTGTTTCCCGGTGAAAACGGCATCTCACATATCAACATTAAAGAAAATGAACTAATTGAGATCGATTTTTCCCAATTAATGGGCAATGGCGCCGGGATCTCCGGTTACCTGGAGACAGGTTCCGAATTAAAGATGCTGCCTTTGGGCTCAACACTGGACAGGGAAAAGGGTAGATTCTACTGGCTGCCGGTTGCGGGGTTTATCGGCGATTATAACCTGACTTTTATCGCGGCATCGAAAGGCGGGGTTATTCGCAAAGATATCCGGGTGACTATCTTACCAAAATTTGCTAATTAATTAATTAAGAATGCAGGGCCCTTACAATTCAATTGAAATTAAGACTATTGGAGTAAAAATGAAAAAAATAATTCTTGTTGCCGTCGTGTTGCTGGTGAGCTTTCTTTTTTCTTTTTCCCAAAATGACCGGGAAAAGATCGGAGCAGAAAAATACTCGTCTGCCGGCAGTCCGGGCGTAATCCAGGCAGTTAATATTGTCGGGCAGACCTCGACTTTCAATGTTATAAAAGATAGTTTCGGTAATTTTATGCTGTTGGGAGAAGTTAAAAATACCGGGACCACCACAGCCGTAGCCGTCAGTATCAAAGTCAAACTATATGATAACAGTAATACGTTATTGGAGACGCATTCCGCCGATATTAATGGCGGCAGCGTTGTACAGTTGTTAAATTCGGGGGGGTATTACAATGCCTTGAAAGAAGGTGACACGGGTTTTTTTGACCTTCGAAGCTACACAAACTTTTTGTATGTAGATCATTACACTTACTCTTTCGACTATTCGACATTGCCTTCTACCCCGGCAAAGGCCACTCTTCAATTAAGCGGGGTTCGTTACTATGCAGATTATCGCAACCGTTTGAAAATTAACGGGCATATAAAAAATACAAGCTGTTGTTATCTGACCTATTATAACGAAGTCTACTTTGCCATTTATAATGCCGCTGGAAAAGTAATTGCCGTTGATCGTGCCGATGTTCGTGGGAGTAATTATAAATACAGCGAGTCGGGGACGACAGATACCGCGATTGCCCCGGGAGCCACCGAAAGTTTTAATATATTATCGGGTGCCCCGGTAAGTGGTTTTTCTTCTTATAAGTATAGCTTCAAATGGAGTGAAGCACCGGTGTATACATTGACCGTCCGGTCTTCACCCGGCACCGGCGCGAATATCGGCATAAGTCCCAGCGACATGAATGGAAACAGTAACGGTTACACCCATTTTACCCGGAATTACAATCCCGGTAAGTCGGTGGCCATTACGGCCCCGTCATCCTTGAACGGGGGCGCCTTTATAAAATGGACCGTCGATGGAACAGCCGATACTTCCCGGACCATTAATGTGACCATGAACGCCAATCATACCGTCGTGGCAGTATTTGGAACGCCCACGGCGACTACTTACGCGTTAACGGTTCAATCCATCGGCGCTTCCGGCATTACCGTCAAGATAAACCCGGCAGATCAAAACGCCATTAGTGACGGGCCTACGAATTTTACCAGGACTTACGTGGCCAATAAAACAGTTACTTTGACTGCACCGGCAACTTCAATGACGTGGGGTGGGAAATATTTCGATAAATGGACCATTGACGGGGTCGACAGCATATCGCGAACCGTGACTGTAAAAATGAACAAGAATATCACCGCATTGGCTTATTATTCAACCACTCCCCCCCTCATATCCCTGAACCGCGGTGCCTTGTATTTTGCCTGCGTATTGGGCGGAAATAAACCGGCCCCGCAGGCATTTATCGTCACCAACGACGGCGGCGGAAAGCTTGGCTGGGAAATTAATAATCCCTACGTAGACATCACTTGCAACCCCGCGGATGGTTTCGATGGCGCCATTGTTACCGTCTCAATAGATACTTTCGGCTACGATGTCGGTAGTTATTATGGCGCCGTGGATATAGCGGACAGCAAAGCAGACAATTCGCCCCAGACCCTTATCGTTTACCTGGAAGTCATTCCGGCAGCGCAAAACCAGGCGCCGACCGGTGATTTCTCCACACCCCTTGACGGCTCGACTGTCGTCGGCAGCGTTGCCGTTACCGGCTGGGCGGTGGATGATACCGGTGTGAGCAGCGTTAAAATTTACTATGAAAACGGCGATAGCCTCGGCTATATCGGCGATGCCGTATTCGTGGATGGGGCCAGGCCCGATATCCAGGCGGCATATCCTACTTACCCGTGCAGTTACCAGGCGGGCTGGGGGTACATGCTGCTGACCAATTTCCTTCCCAATGGCGACGGCGCATATAAACTTCATGCCATAGCCTCCGACAGTGAAGGAAAAACCACGGACCTGGGTACTAAAACCATTACCGTAGATAACACCCATGCGGTTAAACCTTTCGGCGCCATCGATACGCCGGCCCAGGGTGGTACGGCATCGGGCAATTCATTTGCCAACGTGGGCTGGATATTGACGCCGCAGCCCAACAGCATCGCGACCAATGGTTCCACCATCGATGTATACATCGACGGTGTAAACAAAGGACACCCCGCTTACAATATCTACAGACCCGATATAGCAGGTTTCTTTCCCGGTTATGCCAACAGTGACGGTTCCATGGCGCAATTTAATATCGATACGACGGCCTATGAAACGGGTTATCACTCGATGTTCTGGATTGCCACGGATAATGCCGGCAATGCCGACGGCATCGGCAGCCGGTTTTTCACCATCGAAAATCCCGGTTCCGAAAGTGAAGAAAGCGACGAACCCGCAAAAGACGCCCGACATGAACGATTAAAACCGGTTACTGACGACGCCGACAACCCGGCAGGCGGCGATTTCGTCCCGGGCAGAGTGCACCAATCATATGCCGGCATCCCGGTAGACCATGTTACTCCAATCAAAGTTAAGAAAGGTTTTTCCAGGCCCGCCATTTTCCGGGATGTGTTTCCCGGTGAAAACGGCATCTCGCATATCGACATTAAAGAAAATGAACTAATTGAGATCGATTTTTCCCAATTAATGGGCAATGGCGCCGGCATCTCCGGTTACCTGGAGACGGGGTTCCGGTTAAAGGCGCTGCCCCTGGGATCAACCCTGGACAGGGAAAAGGGTAAATTCTACTGGCTGCCGGTTGCAGGGTTTATCGGCGATTATAAACTGACCTTTATCGTGGAATCGAAAGGCGGGCTTATTCGCAAAGACATCCGGATCGCTATCTCACCGAAATTTGATAACAACTAAATCACAATAATTCACAATGCGGGGGCCTTTTTACCGGGTTCATGGTTCGAATGCCGGTGAAGAGGCCCCTGGTTAAGCATTCTTCAAACGCTTTTGGAAATCCAGACCCGCGACGGCGGCGCCCTCAGAAGGTTTTTTTCTCGGGATTTTTCTTGCCTGTCCCTTTTTCCTCCTGATGTTTCTCCTTAGCTTTCCGGGCTTGCCTGCTCTTTGCATGCCGCAAATGCATACTAATGTACCCGATATACCGCTCTTTATTTCGCCGGAAAACATATTGTCCGGTGCGGCGAATCTCATCCACCGCTTCCTTTAAATGCGTATAAGCCTGGTCGCGGATTTTTTTGACTTCACATAATTTCCCCAAGGCAGCGATGGTATTTGCCAACAGCGACCCCATGTCCGTGGATGTTTGGGCTGCTTTTTCAAGAAGAGACATATCAAACCTGATCGCTTCCAGCAGCGGGCGGTTCGTGCGTCCTAAATAACTCAAATCATTTAAGTCTTGAATCATTGTTGGGTGATTTTTTTTATTTGAAATTCTTTTGACCATGGGCAGCAGGTCCGGGTGATTTCGAAAAGCAAAACGAAAGTCAGCCGCGAGCCGGTCTCTCAATTCATAAGCAAGGGCAGAGGCGGAGTTCCATTCTTCGTAGATTGCGGTGCGGTTACGCCATTGGGTATTCCAGGCGGCTTCGGCTTCGGTTAACGCTTCCTGGCGGACTATTAGGTCTTCCACCAGTTCCCAGGACAGTCCGCGGGCCATCAGCGCTTCTTTATCTTCCATGGCCCAGTGATAAAGCGTAGTTGCTTCCAGGATGCAGGCGTCCGACGGGATATGTTTCGGCCGTTTGGTCCGTTTGTCATCGATGGCGCTTATTTCCGCCATCTTGTTATCTAAATTCTCTCTATTAGACATGGCACAACTCCTTTTCTTTAAATCCTTTACAACCCGGAAAAGGATTTTATTACGAAAATACCCCGCCTGTCAATAGTTTTCCAGGAAAAATTATCATTTCTTCCCATTTTTCACCGAGAAAACGACATGCCCACCGCTGAAAACGATGTGCCCACCACTAAAAACGACGTGCCCACTACATAAAACGATCTGCCCACCACTAAAAACGATGTGCCCACCATATAAAACGATCTGCCCACCACTGAAAACGATGTGCCCACCCATAAAAACGATCTGCCCACCGCGTAGGGATGGTGAAAAAGGTCGTAGGAGCGGCAAAAAAACGTGTAAGAATGCTGTGATTGGAGAGAAAGTCATGGATTTTTCTTGCATGTCCCTTTTTCCCACAATCGGGTGCGGGCGCCGCCCGCTTGGGGGGGCTCTTTTCGAGAAAACCGCCCCCCTCCACCCCCCATAAAAGCTTTTGGAAGAACAAAGCTTGACTCTTTTTTTATATGGTATACAATATACAGGATGCACGATGCCCACGAAAATATGCAGATCAAAGAATATAGGAGTTAACATGATTGAGATTATCGATAAAGTGGTGGATCAAACAACGCTGCAAAAAAGCGTAAAACGCTTCCGCGAAAAAGGAATTATCCTGCCAACCTTTGCGCAAATGAAAAACCCGGGCCTGGTTCCAACAAAAATAAAAGAAAAATTGAAACATATCGGCCTGTGGGACCGCCACCCATTGAACCTTTTCAGGATTACCTGGAAGAATGAACCCAAAGAAAAAGGCGGGATTTTCGGGGAAGTCAATTATATCGAACTGCCGCGGGAACTAACCGGCATTGCCGCACGAGTCGTGGCGTTGGTGGGAAAATATTTCCCCACCGGCGCCCATAAAGTGGGCGCCGCTTACGGCTGCCTGGCCCCCCGGATCATTACGGGCCGCTTCGATCCGACCTACCACAAAGCCGTATGGCCTTCCACCGGGAATTATTGCCGCGGCGGCGCTTTCGATTCGTTTTTAATGGGCTGCACTGCCGTGGCCATCCTCCCGGAAGAGATGAGCAAAGAGCGGTTTGAATGGCTGGAAGAAATCGGCGCGGAAGTCATCGCCACCCCAGGATGCGAATCCAATGTCAAAGAAATCTATGATAAATGCTGGGAAATCCGCCGGACCCGGCCCGATTGCATTATCTTCAACCAGTTCGATGAATTCGGAAACCCCGCCTGGCATTATACGGTCACCGGTTCAGCCATTGAAGAAGTATATAACAAGATAAAAAATAAAAAGAGCATGCTGGCGGCGTATGTGTCTGCCACCGGTTCCGCCGGGACGATCGGCGCCGGCGATTATTTGCGGACGCTGTTCCCGTATATCAAAGTGGCGGCATCCGAAGCGCTCCAATGCCCCACACTTCTTTATAACGGTTTCGGCGGCCACCGCATCGAAGGCATCGGCGACAAACACGTGCCCTGGGTGCACAATGTCAGGAATACCAACCTGGTCACTGCCATCGATGACGAATACTGCATGCGTCTTTTCCGGTTATTTAACGAGGATAAGGGCAAAGAATTCTTACTTGCCTCGGGCGTTGCCGCGGATATGGTGAGCAAACTGGATTTGCTGGGCATCTCCTCCATTGCTAACTTACTGTCGGCGCTCAAAACGGCAAAATACTTTGAAATGACTGCGGACGACATTATCTTTACAGTTTTCACGGACTCCGCCGACATGTACCGCTCTCGGCTCCTGGAATTGAAAGCGGAGCGGGGCGAATACTCAACTCTGCAAGCGGCCAAAGACCTGGAAAAATGCCTCCACGGTATCACGGTCGACCATACCAGGGAATTGACTTATATGGATCAAAAAACAATCCATAACCTGAAATACTTTACCTGGAGAGAGCAGCAAGAAAAAGAAGTGGAAGACCTGGACCAGTTATGGTACGACCGGGAAATCTGGCAAAAGATTTTTCAACAGCCCGCCCGGTGGGATGAATTGATCAGCGAGTTCAACGGTATGACCGGGTTGTTGAAAGAATTATAAGAGGGAAAAGGAAAACGAATATGGCGACCCAGGGGAAGAAAAACAGGAGCAAGAGGAAAGACGCCGGCCAGGTCCCTTTATTGATTAAAAACGGCCATGTCGTAACGGCGGTGGATTCCTTTAAAGGGGACATCCTTGTGGCTGACGGCAAAATCCAATTGTTGGGCAAACACCTTGAAGTAATCGAGCCCGGGGCAAAGGTCATCGACGCCGCGGGTCTGTATGTGCTGCCCGGCGGCGTCGATCCCCATGTGCATATGGAGCTGCCCATCGGCGGCGGCCAGTTTTCCGCCGATGATTTTGAAACCGGGACCCGCGCCGCCATTGCCGGGGGTACCACTTCCATTATCGACTTTGTCACACCGGAACCGGGGCAGTCGCTGTTGGCTGCGCTGTATGAAAGGAAAGAAGCAGCCCAAAAATCTCTCTGCGATTACGGCCTGCATATGAGTATTACCTCCTGGAACGATAACATCCCCGTGGAAATGCGACAGTGCGTCGAAAAAGAAGGCATTTCTTCTTTTAAGGTGTATATGGCTTACAAAGAGACCATTGGCCTGGATGATAAATATATCCTGGCGGTCATGGATGAAGCGGCGAAATTTAAAGCCCGGGTAATGGTTCACTGCGAATATGATGAGGTCATCGCCTACCTGCAAAAAAAATTCAAACTTGAAAAGCAAAACCCCGGGCCCAAAAATTACGCCATGTCCCGGCCCCCCAGCGTGGAAGCGGAAGCGCTGTCCCGGGCCTTATATTTGGCCGCAACCGCCTATTGTCCTGTTTACATCGTTCATCTTTCCGGGGTCCCGGCGTTGTTGAAAATAATGGATTTGCCCTATAAGAACCTGGATGTGGTAGTGGAAACCTGCCCCCAGTACTTGATTTTGGATAGGAGCGAATATGAAAGGCCGGGTTTCGGGGGGGCGGCGTATGTGATGAGTCCGCCGCTGCGCTCCGATGTGGACCCGGTGATTTTGTGGGATGCGCTGAAAAACAATAAAATCCAGGTAGTGGCCACGGATCACTGCCCGTTCAATATGAAAGGCCAAAAAGACAGGGGCGTCGATGATTTTACAAAGATACCCGGCGGGGCGGCCGGGGTAGAGCATCGCATGGCGCTGCTGTATACTTACGGTGTGCTGGAGAAAAAAATTTCCCTGAACCAGTGGGTGGCGCTTACTTCCACCATGCCGGCCAGGGTATTCGGACTTTATCCGCGTAAGGGGGCCCTGGTAAAGGGGGCCGATGCGGATATCCTATTATGGGACCCCAAGGCGGAAGGTTCCATTTCCGCTAAAACTCATCTTCACAATTGCGATACCAGTATCTACGAGGGGTTTCGTATCAAGGGTAAGCCGCATATGGTAATGATTAACGGCAAAATTGCTTACGAGCAGGGCGCCGTAAAATGTGAAAAAGGTTCCGGCCGTTATCTGAAACGAACGTGAAGGTTATTTTTAAGTGTGCGCCCGTTTCCATCTTTTTCTCACCCTCTCACCCTCTCACCCTCTCACCTTCTCACCCTCTCACCTTCTTACCTTCTTACTTTCTTCGCGTGTCTTCGCGTTCTTAGCGGTTATGTCTACGGATAGAAAAAAGGTTGGTTTTTGATGGCATCCAGGCATTCGTCTATTGTTAAATCGATGAAAATCTTTTCCCATTTTCCTGTTTGGCTCATGTAGGAGAGGTTGAAGCGGATATCTCCTACATAGTCCAGGCGGGCAAATTTCGCTTCGAAAGAGGGAGTTTTGGCGTTCGGGTCGGGGTAATGATATTCCGCGCAGAAGTAAAAGTAATGGCCTTGCCATTTGGAATAAATATCGACGATGTAGTTCAAGTTTGAATTTTCTTGTGAAGGGGTAATGTGCGTCGGTTTGAGTACCGTGTCGATAAGAATTTTTGCTTGCTTTTCCAGGTTTAGTTTAAGGTTCTCCGGGGCTTTGGCTTTAGGCATTTTTATTAGTCTATGGCCAGCCATTTTTTTTGAATTAGTCGTCATCGGTTTCATTTTCCCAGGGCTTTTAGAATTGCTTTTTTAAATTCCGGGTTGATCTTAACGCCGTTGGCTTCGGCCTGGGTCAGGTAGTCCAATGCTTGTTGATATTTTTTGATCATAAAATAAAGACTGGCCAGGTTATTACTGGCATTGCCGTGCAAGGGGTTTAGTTTTAAGGCTTCAATATAATTGGCATGGGCTTCATTGTATTTCTTCATTTTCATGAAAATGTTGCCGGTAAAATAATAATAATCGGCGGACATCTCCGCTACCAGGGGCAGGGGGTCACTCATCCGGGAATTAATTATTTGGATTTTGTTCTTCGTTATTTCAATTTCCTCTTTATTCGTTATCGTAGGCAGGACATTCTGAAGCTCCTGTTTCTCGATTCTCAACTCATCGAGGTATTTTTGCTGCGAAGCCACCAGGAGATCGGCCATAAATTTATAGTTTTCCCTGGCTTTATTAATATGTTCCAATGCCTTGCCAAAATCTCCTTTTTGATAATAGATTTGCGAGAGGAAATAATCCGCCTGGGAATAATTGGGAAAATTCTCCAGGCATTGCAGGAGCGCCTCCTCCGCTTTGCCGTATTTTTCTTTAAGAAAGAGATCCTGGCCTTTTTCAAACATCCGTTTGGCCAGCTTGAATTTCTGGAACATATTTTCGTCCATTTTGAAAGCTTCCTGGCAGAATGCCAGTTCGATTCCTATTACCAAAGAAAATACCAGTAATAAGCATGGGATAGAAACACGCCTCCCTACCTTTAACCCTGCCTGTTTTCTCTTCAATATCATCATTGTTCTCCTTTTTCTATTTTTAGGTGAAGTGTTATTGTACACTATTTCATTATACAATAAAAGAGCAATGAAATGCACCAGGGTGATTCTTGAAAAAAACAAAAAATTTCCAAAAAAAGTCTTGACTTTCTTTTTTAGTGGTGATATATAAAGTTCTAATGGAATTATTAGGACATAGAGGCTATGATGAAAGAAGAAAAAAAAACATTTCAAGTCGTTCTGATAGTAGCAGCGGTACTTATTCTTACCGCGTTTGCGTTTTTCAGGTTATACCAGGTTAACGAGAAAAATAAAAAAGCACTCCCCTACCTCACTCTAGGTGAGAGTATTGACAGCTTTGACCTTCTCGATGAAGGGGCAAACCAGACCCACGCTTCCGCTTTAAAGACCGATCGTCCTGCCCTGATATTTATTTTTTCCCGGCCTTGCAGCCCATGCGAGAAGAACATCTTGTATTGGCGGAAGATGCATGAGGTACTTAAAGACCGGGTGGACTTTTATGGGATTATCCTGGGTGACCCGACAACAGCTTTTAATTTCTCGGAAAATGCTAAACTGGACTTCAAGCTTTATATCCCGGCGAATCTTGATAAGTTTATCGAGGCGATGAGAATAAAGTTAAATCTCTCCCAGACAATCCTCTACGCCCAAAACGAGGTAAGGTATCTTAAGCTGGGAAACCTGGAGGGAGAGGAGGCAGCCAACCTTATTAATATGGCGAAAGCTTTGATTAAAATATAAAAAAAGAGGATGGGCAATAGTATGAAGAGAAAGAAATCCGGTTTTCAAGGTGGTTCAGTGTTGTTTTTTTGCTTAATGTTGCTTTCGACTAATATGTTTTCAGTGGATTTCGAAGCCATAAAAAACCCGAAACCCAATATGGTGGAGAAAAACTACGTTGCTTTGAAAAAGATAAAAACCATTGACGCCGACCTGGGCAATGGGGAATATTTGTTTCAACCGTTTTCCCTTGCCGCGGATAAAGACAGTATATACGTTTACGATCTTCTCCAGGCCAAAATATTCAAATTTGACCCTGATTTACGGGCAGTCAAAAAATCCTTTGGCAGAGTTGGGGCTGGACCAGGGGAATATGGGGGAACAGGGAAAAGTTACCCAGTGTTCATCCAGGTGGGCCGGGATGGTAAATTATACGCCAATGATACGAGGATGGGGAAAATAATAACCTTTGACCTTGAGGGCAAATACCTTGGCGAGTTTAAAAATATAAAGACAAACATGAAAACACCAGTTGTCGATGCTGCCGGGAATCTTTATATTGTCAATGTAAAAGATAACGCAATCGATGTCCTTAATGAAAAGCAATCTCTTTTATTTTCAGTCGCAAATCAAAAAGATAGCTTTAATTACCTGTTTTCACTGCCGTCTTCTTCTTATTTAACGACTGCTACCAAAAATTTTGCCAGGGACCTAATAATTTCCCTGGGGCCGGATTCGACTTTTTTCACTTATTTTCCATCATCCTCAACGATGATGATGAAAAGCAAAAAGATAAGTAAGATAAAAATTTGGCCTCAAGAGGCCCTAGAATGTTATAAGAGCAGCCTTAAAGAACTTTTAGAAAAAGAAAAAGACCGGTATAGATTTATGTTTCCCAGGGTACTTTTTGATGAAGATAACGACGAAGTATTCCTTTTACACTTTGGCATAAATAAAAAGAGGGGTATTAATGCACTATACCAGGTTACCGGCAATGGAGAATTGCTTAAGGTGCTTTACATAAAAGTTGAGGCATCAACCCCCTTTACACGCTTCGAATTGAAGAGACACCAGATGTTTTATGCAATCGAAGATGATAAGCTAATCATATATAAGGAGGAAATAAAATGAGAAAAAAAATTGTTCAAGTTTTGTTGTTTTTTGTTGTTGTTACAGTAGGAGTTTTTATAATTGACTCTTATCTGAATGCACTGCCATGGAATTGTAGGTGTTTTGACTACTACAACGCTGAACGTCAATGCGATCAAATGTGTGTGGATCACGGAGGGTGTCTATATTACAGTTATTACTTCTCTGATTGTGTCTGTATGGGTGGTAATAATGAATGTAATTGCCAGGCCCGACTTGAATGTGAAGATGGTGCTCATGGGTGGTGGAATAGTTGGGCCGAATGCCTTGACTGCACCAGTTGGGGTTAAATGATTAACTCGAATCTAATTAAGGCAGGGGGCTGTTTGATATGGTCCCCTGTCTTTTTCCTATTTGTTATTGTTCTAGTTTATTCTAAAATGGTAATCTATGCCCAGGAGCCTTTGGAATACAACATAGAAGTCTCAGCACAAATTATTCCCTTTTTTGCCGTCGATTCAAAGAATAACCCGGTTTTCGATCTTAAAAAAGAAGAGCTTACGTTGTCTGTGAACGGAAAGTCGTATGAAATTTACTTTCTAAAAAAAACAGAGATCGAAGAGGAGAAAGAGGTCCTTTCTAATCAAAAGGAAGAAAAACAGGGGGAAAAGACCGGCGCCGAGAAATTGCCTGTCGCTAATAATCCGACCAGGATAAAATTCATCATTTTAGATGCGGTATTTAACAGCGAATCCGGTATTCGTAGATCGAAAGAAATCGCTGTTAGCCTGGTAAAAAACCAGTCCGTAAATGACCGGTTTATTATCTTATTAAATACCTTCTCAGGGCTTCAATATATTATCGGCCCGGAATCCGATAAAACCATTTTAACAAAAAAAATTGAAAAATTAAATGTCATCCCGGAAAAATATATACGGGATTTATTTATTGCGGCAAAAAATTCCACTGGGATAACCTCCGACATTTCAAACCCTTTCATGGGTGATGAATATGACTTTACCAAAATAAAAACAAAAATGGCTGATAAATTTAGATACCAAACAAATGTGATAAGATTTGCAAAATCCCTTACACAATTTAAATATGCCCTTCAAACATTAAACAGCGCTAAAATCGTTTTTTTGATTTCCGAAGGGATTAAAAGGGGTGCTCTTCTTGACGAATTTTCTTCGGAGTTTGATTATAAAAAAAGCTCAGAGGAGAAAGAAAGAAAATTTTTTAAAGCATATCTTTACCAGTACCTTAAAGAAATCGGTAAAGCTATAAATAACGGCGGCAGCGTTCTCTATACGATAAATTCACAAAAAACCGACCTGGATGAGATAAATGATGAAAACAACTTAGGGGACGGTAGCCTGACCTACCTGGCAAACGAGGGGGGAGGAAAATACTTCTCCGGTTCCGATGTGGCCAAAATTGTGTCAAGTATTGAAAGAACAACCTCGGCGTACTATGAAGCGACTTTTACCCCCCGGCCCGAAGAAAGCGGTTTGATGAAAATCGATATTAAATGCAAGCGAGAGGGGGTACAGTTATATACGATTAATTATACCGAGAAAACCCAGCCGTATATCAACATGCCCCAGGAGAAGAAGAAATTATTTGCCTACAACGTGATAAGCGGCGGCAATTGGAGCCGTATGGTGGGCAAAGTAATGAAAGCGAAATTCAAAACATCTAAAAAAGAAAAAAAAGGAAATGAAGAGATATATTCCATACAAGTACCTCTTCCCGGGGAAATGAAGAACCGTAAACTCGATGTCTTTTCAATCAGCATGGACGCCAAAAATCAAAAAGTAACTGTCAATGCCCTAAGCAGCGAAGCAAAAGATATATTAAACATAAAAATCAATCGTAAAGAGGATAGGAAGACATCCTTTGTAATAATCGAGCCCACCGGTATATGGTGCCTCTACAATGAAATAAAATAAAAGGAGTTGCAGATGAGAAAAAAATTATCCATATTAGTGTTAATCCTGGTTTTGGGAAGCGTGGCTTCTTTATTTTTCTCCGGCTGCGCCGGCGCCGGCTCAATCCCTAAACCCCCAGAAATAAAATATGACATCCGGGGACAATGGACACTTACCAGGATACTCGAACAAGGCTCTAATTCACTGAAGATAGTTGGCACATTTACAGGAGATAAAGAACGGGGGACCGTGGTTCCCGAATCCGGGATTTCCGGGACTTATAATGTAGGTGGAGATGACGGCGTCCAGGTAGAATTCCACTTCTCATATTATGATAACGGCATTAAAGTATTCGAAAATTTCCTGGGAAAATTTATAAATGAGGACTATATGATGGGATCGGGTACAAAGGTAGAATATGATAACGAGCTTCCTTTCCGGCGGAATCTTGCCTGGGGAGCCACACGAAATTAATGTGGCTTCCAGGCCTGGTGAATATGGGTGAAAAAAAATTGAAGCCATTAAGTTAATCGCTAATCATCTACGAGGAGGAAATAAAATGAGCAAAAAAGTTATTCAATTAATGGTGTTTTTGGCCTTTGTTTCCTTAGGGCTTTTCTTGATTGAATTGTCACTTCAGGGTCGCCCTGTATATTGCCATTGTATTAACGATAGCGGTATACAAGATATATGTGATTCATACTGTGCAGGGCATGGTGGTTGTTTGTCAGTATACGTGCAAGAAGCAGGTTGTACATGTGGTACCGGAAAGTGCGAATGCACAGCCGTTTTTTGTTGTGAGGATTATTCTCATGGAGCATTTTTTGTATATGATGATAGTTGCATAGAGTGCGAAATTTATTAATTATCATTTAATCATAGAGATTTGAATATGCGAATTAAAAAATACTTTTTTTACGGTTTGCTTTCCTTTTTAATCATTACACTGGGCTATACCGCTGAGGAACAATTACCGTCTCCCCAACTGCAAACGATCCTGGACAGCACGGCAGCTTATTGTGAGAAACTAAAAGCAGCGGCATTTCATTATACCTGCACTGAAAAAATCGTGGAAACCATCGAAACATCCGTTCAGAGCAAAACAATAAACCGCGATTTAAACAGGTTTTTAAGAAGGGGCTGGATAACTCCATACCGCGAAGGTGACGATAATAACCGCGGCGCAAAAAATGAATTCGTCAGCCAATACCAGGCCATTCAACTGGATAACCGGGCCCGGGAACTGCGATTACTCCTGGAACATAACGGTAAAAAGATTCTAAAGGAAAACGCCGGTCTTAATACGATCATCTATTCGCCGAACGCCTTTCTCGCCCCCTTATTCCTCTTTGATAAACAGAACCGGGATAAATTCGAATACGAAATTCTTAAAAAAGAAAGAACCATGGACCGCGATGCCTACGTCATCCAGTTGAAATTAAAGAACCGGGAAGATGAGAATGCGATTTTTGCCCAGGCCTGGATCGACAGCGTGGATTTTTCAGTCCTAAAATTCGAGGCCTTCCCCGATTCCTTCCAGGGATATGAAGCCCTGGTAAATAGCGCCAATCGAAATTTCAGTAAGGTAAAAATCAGGGATATTCATTATTTCGGCTTCCGGAGAGACGACCTCCGGTTCCCTTCCAGCACAAAAATCACGATAATTTTTACGGAAAATAAACAGGATACTGTAAAAGGCCCCGAGTTAAAACCACAAGCACAACCATTTACAAAAATAACGTCATCATTTTCCTATAAAAAATATAAATTCTTTAATGTAACCGTTGAAACGCCAATTTTTTCCGATATTCCTAAGATACAAGTAAAAAAAGAACAATTGGCGACACAACTCCTGGAAAGTGAAAAAAAAGAAACCATCATGCCCGTTCAAGAAGTTGCGTCCGCTGCGCTGCCCGTTCCAGGACAGGAGCCTTTAAAATATGACGTTTCCGTCGATGCCATGGCGGTTCCCCTCTTTGTGGTGGATTCCGCCGGGAACCCGGTTTTCGATTTGAAACAAGAAGAATTGCGAGTGTTTGCCAACGAAAAGCCAATGGAAATCATCTATTTCAACCGCTTTGAATTTGCATACGACACGGAGACCAGTCAAAAGATTGCCGGCGTAGAGAAAAAAGCCCCTGAACTTAAACTTCCGGAAAGGGTCATATTTATTATCATCGACAGCGTGTTCAATAGTTCAGCCGGATTAAGACGTTCGAAAAAAATAGCCCGGGACCTTATCCGTGAGGGAACCCGGGGGGATCGCTTTATTCTCCTCGAGAATATCCCCGGAGGAGGCCTTAAGTATATGGTCGGCCCTTCCTCGGACAGGGAAAAATTAGCGAAAGAAATCGATAAAATAGTACCCAACCACACATACTGGAAAAAATTAAAAGAAATTTGTCAAACCGTTCCTTTATAGCTATTTGAAAGAAATTGTGAAATCGATTAATAGCGGCGGCAGCGTGCTGTATACCATTAAACCCCAGGACAATGCCGCGGCGATAGCCGAAGGCGTCTCCGGTGAGATGAGTTTGAGGTACCTGGCCGATGAAAGCGGCGGGAAATATTTTGAAGGCTCTGACCCCGGGATAGTGATTAAAAATATTAAAAAGACCATTGCCGCCTACTACGAACTTGCGTTTCCCATGCCTCCCCAATTGGGAGATAATTTCACACTGGCTGTTAAATGCACCCGGAAAGAGGCCCGTGTTCATACCCTCACACATACCGAACGGAATAAACCTTACCGGGAAATGGAACCGGTTCAAAAGAAAATATTTGCCCTCGATGCGGCAACCGGCGGCGGCTGGAGCCGGATGACCGGAACCGTGGCGGCGGCAAAACATAAAAAAGTGAAACAAGATAAAATTGAATGTCTGCTCGCCGTAGAACTGCCGGAAGAAATGAAAAATCATAGCCTGGATATTTTTCTACTTGACATGGATCCCAATACCGAGGTTGTGGATATGAATTTTGAAACCGTGGAAGTAAAGGAGCACCTGGAATTAAAAATGAATCTCCCAAAAAACAAAAAGCAGTTTTTTGTAATAATAGAACCTATCAGCCTATGGTGTCTATACAATGAAGTAAAGTAAAGGCGCGGCCGCACGAAATTAAATTGATTTTCTCCGCTTCCTGTGCTATATTCACCCTATGAAAAAAGAACAATCACCCCGCCGCCATCGCCGCAATGTCGGACTATGGATATTTGCCGTTATCATTGCCATCATTCTAACCGGCAGTACTATCTGGCTTGAAAAAGTGAAAAGTTCCTATAGACAGGATATCGAACGGACGCAAAAAACCTACCTCTCTCACAGCCGGAACGCGGCCGCCGTGGAAGAAACCAAACAACGCCGGGTGGAATATTACAGGAGCCGCTTTTTCGCGGACTATCCTTCCCGGTATTCGTATGGCGCGGCGGATTTTATGCGGCGCTTGAGTTTGATCGACGCCCGTGACACACGGGGCGTCGAATTGGTCAAGCTGGAAATAATCCCCCGCGGCCAGGACCTGGCCTTTAATCTTAATGTCGGCGTTACTGCCGACAATAACAGCCGCGCCCAGGGAATTTTCTCCCGGTATTACCAGGCGCTGCAAAACTTTGAAGATATGATTGAAATCAACTTTTCCACTGCCAACGTCGGCCCCACCACCGCCCCCGCGCCCGATGTACGGGGCAAGGTGAAACTGTTCTTTAAAATCGATGGAGCGATCGAATTGGAATGACTAAGAAATCTATACTTATCAAGCTATTTTGGATATTCTTTTTGATCTTTACGATTTTTCTCTATCTCTTGTTCTACTTCGTACCCTCCATCGAGGGAATCAACCGCCAGAAACGAGAATTGAACGATATGAATCTCAAAATAGAGAATTTCCTGGACATGCAAAAGACATTTTCTTTTTCCGATGAAAAAGAGACCAGGTTTTTGAACGCGGCGGATAAAGAGTTGAGAAACCGTATCCCGGAGTTGAAAAGTAAAGAAAGGGTCATTTCTCTGTTTACGCGGGCAGCGGATAATATCAAGAAACGCGCCCGCACAGACGGTATCGTTACCCTGCGTGTCACCGATAACCGGGACAGCCGCGATGTGTCAGATGTCTCCGGGGGAACCGGTGTTCGTGTTTATCTGTCTTTTTCCGGGTCATTGAAAAACGTCGTGAACTTCATTAATCACCTGTCCTGGGGTGATTATAATTTGGGGCCGGATAGTATTACGGCCATGGCTGTCGGTAATTCCGTCCATTATTCCGTTGTTTTAAAAGTATATACTGCAGCCGGGAAAGGTGAAACCGGTGGGATTCAAAAGGATATTATGATTGATTCCCAGTCGCCGTTGTTGTCAAAAAGGGTTTACGAGAATCCCATGGATTCATATACCCGGCAGGAGTTGCCCCCGGGGTATGGCGCCGGTATTTTTGGAAACCCACGCTAACCTGGGCGGGGGCTTTTTAATAGTTGACAAATTCGAGAAAAAATATTAAAGTAAAAGAAAATATTTTATCAGGAGGTCAAATATGCAGTTGGTATGTGTAGCTGAAGTAACCGCAAAGTATGAGATAAAACTGGATGAAAAAATTAAAAGCAAGCTTCACCCAGGGGAGAAAATAAGAATAAAAATCCAATCCATGACCGCTGACAATCAAGAGCGCTGGAAAGCAATCGCCCGGTTAAAGGAAATCAGCTCGAAATCGAAGTTAGGATTGTATAAAGAAGTTATCGGCAGGGAAGACGCCCACACACGGGATGTTTTCCTGGAAATGTAATTATGTACTATATCGACACAAATATTCTTATATATGCAAATGATATAGAAAGCCCATTTCACCAGTCGGCATCAGAAATATTTAATAATATTCTTTCCCGGGAAGAAGTAATAATTAATGAGATCGTTTTAACAGAATTTTTTTCAATAATCACTGATTCCAGGAAAATGGCTTTCCCATGGTCAACCGATCAAGTTAAGCATTACATAAAGATATTACTGGATGCTGTGCACGAGTTGCATTTTCTGAATATTGAAATTATAACCGATGCATTCAAAAGCATAAAGCAATTCGACATTAAGAGGTACGGGATTTATGATCATTTAATCGCACATTCCATGAAATTTTATGGTGTCAGTCGGCTTGTCACTTTAAACAGGAAGGACTTTGAAAAATATGGTTTTATTAAAGAAATTATTAGTCCTGATAGATCGTAGAGAATACTTTTCAAATAATAAAAGATGCGGGAGTTCCACGTTAAGGAGTACATAAACCATGAGAGTCGTTGTTCAGCGGGTTGATCGCGCCGGTGTTGAAGTAGACGGGACCGTCGTCGGGAAAATCGGCAAAGGTCTCCTTGTTTATGTGGGCATTGAAAAGGGTGACACAGAAAAAGAACTGGCTTTTATGGCCGAAAAAATACTCAATTTAAGAATCTTTCCCGATAAAGAATACAAAATGAACCTCAGCGTCAAAGATGTAGGCGGGTCTATACTTTCCATTTCCCAGTTTACCCTGGCCTCTTACATCAAAAAAGGCCGGCGCCCGGATTTCACCAATGCCGAGGACCCCGGCAGCGCCGAGGCATTGTACGTGAAATTCAATGAACTCCTGGCGAGTGAAATACAGGTAGAAAAAGGCGTCTTCGGCGCCATGATGGCCGTCGAATCCGTCAATAACGGACCCGTGACTTTTATAATCGAGAAAAAATACAACCGGGAATAGGGGCAGCAATGAAAAAAATAATCAGTTTTACAACCATATTTTCCCTGGGTATGCTGTTTTTGAGCGGCAGCGAATTGGGGAATCTGAACTTGAAAGGTATCGAATATATCATTACCGCGGTTCAATTTAACGGCGTTATATATGGGGAGGCGTACGAGGACCGGACCGAGGAAACCTTCAAAGAATTCAACCTGGAAGAAGCGCTGGCAAAGCTAAAAGAAGGCGGCATTCCGCTCGACAGGGAGAATATCCGCGGTGTATACCGGCAAATGGGAACACAACTACAAAATGCAGGGTTGAAAATCCTGAAAATGAAAAAATACTCGGATGAGAAAACCACGGTGATTCCCACCCTGACGGCCGGCATCGATATTATACCGATTGGGGGAGGCGCGGCGGGTGCGTCGGGGGCGGCGGGCACGGCGGGCGCGGAGCTGTATGTTGTCGTGGTTCATATGACGCTGTCCAAATGGTTTTCCAACTGGACCGGTTCCACGCGAATCCTGGCCCCGGTTTATACCTGGTCTGAGAAGAAAATAACCACTGCGCCGCCCGGGGAATTGCTGAAAACCATTGAAACAACAGTAACCCAATTAACAGGGGAATTTATAAAGGAATTGAGGGCATCCAACCAGGAAGTAAAACCGGGACCGGAACCGGAAAAGGTCGTGGAAAAGGTAAAAGAGCCGGTCAAGGCGCCGGTAACGGTAAAAAAAACAGTCCCGGTCAAAAAAAAGCATACCCATACAAAGAAGAAGAAGGTGAAAAAATAATTAGGTGATTAGGGGACAACCGAATTTTTCCCCTATCGATTACTCCAGGTAGCCCAGGGCTTTCATTTGATTCAAGGTTTCCTGGTCCACTGTCGTTTCTTTGGGTGGGCGATTGGCGCCCGTCGAATCTTTGATTATTTTTATAAGCATTTTCTCAAAATTAATACAGAAGCCCCTGAACTTCAAATCGGCGTACAGGTTCCTTTTTTCCAGGGGATCGTTTTTAAGGTCGAAAAGTCTTCTTTCAGTAACCGCTTCCCAATTCACCCGGTTTCCTGGGGCAGGGTTTTCCATCGTGATAATATATTTCAAGTCGCCTACTCGAATCAATTTCTTTTCTTGCTTGGGCAGTGATAATGCTTCGGAAACCAGGTATTTCCGCCTGGCTGCAAGGGGTTCCAGGAGTGAGTCCCCCTGGATATAAGCCGGCGCCGGGATTTGATAAAAACCCAGGATGGTTGGCAAAACATCCACCAGCGATACGGGGTTAGCCACGACCCCGGGTTTTACTGTCCCGGCCGGGTATTTAATGATCAAAGGTACTTTTATGTATTCCTCGTAAAAATCATAGCCGTGGGCATTATAAAATAAATTCGGGTCATGTTCCGCGAAGTGTTCGCCGTGATCGCTGGTAATAACGATCATGACATCATCATAGATACCCAGTAGTTTGCATTTCTCGATAAGTTTGGCCAGTGCCCCATCCACATTGTGGATACCCCCGTCATACAAGGCCATACAATCCCGGGCATTAAATAAATTATTTTCTTTTAAAAAATCCTGGATCTTCTGGGACGGTTTAACGTGATCTTTATTAGCCATTTTTCGCGGGTGCTGAAGCTCGTACGATTTTTCACGGCCGAGTCTTCCTTTTTCCAGGAAAAACGGGCTGGTGTAAGGGGCATGAACCTTCCACGTATGAAGAAAAAAGAAAAAATCGTTGTCTTTATTATCTTCGATTTCTTTTAACAACACGGCCAGTTTCTTTTTATTATCGAAAGGGTCTACCTGGATATTTTTTTCGAAACCGTTGGCGAAACCCAATTCCGTGGGCAGCTTTGCGTATTTTATTGTTTTTATACGGGCGTCATGGGCCTCTAACACGTCGGCTATGGTTTTTATAGAGTCATTTAATTGCCAATTTTTTTTATTATAAGCCGTGCCCCAGGGCTGGGTAATACCGTGCCGGGAAGGAAGGGTCCCGGTCAACAAGGACATATGACTGGGCATGGTCCAACAACCGTTGGGATAGGCCTGGGTATAATAAACCGAATCCTTTAGCAGACCCGATAGATGGGGCGATGTATCGCGAACATACCCGTAAGCGCTTAAATGATCCGCCCTTAATGTATCGATGCTGAGGAGTATGACCTGTTTTTTTTTGACTACCCTTTGTTTATTGCAGGCGCTGGATGGCAGCAGCACCGCAGCGAGGAAAACCGTCAAAACCGTTAAAATTGTTCTTAAATGCCGCACCCGTTTATTTTTCAATCTCAACCCTCCTTTTGTTCTAATTTTAATGGTAACCGGAAATAGAAAACGCTGCCTTTCATTTCGCTCACCGGCCTGTAGCCGATGATACCTCCGTGGGCTTCGACGATCAACCGCGAAACCGCCAGGCCCAGGCCTGTTCCTTTCATTTTCTGATCTTCGTTCAGTTGGGCGTATTTATCGAAGAGGTATTTTCTCAGTTCCCGCGGAATCCCGGGGCCGTTATCCGTGACCGCCACTTCCAGGAACGGGCCTTCATTCCCGGCGCGTCCGCGGTTGCCGCCGGCCCCGTTATCCAGCGTACCGGGCGTACCGGGCGTACCGAACGTACCGGCCGTTTCATAGGCTTCGATGGTCACGGTTCCTTGCGGGGGCGTAAATTTTACTGCATTACTTAAGAGGTTATTTAATACCTGGCCGATTTTTTCCGGGTCGATGGACAATTGCTTCTCTTCCAGGCCCGGTTCGATTTTACATACCAGGTTCATATTCTTCTGGTTGAGCAAGGGGGGCATAATCTCGCTTATTTCCGATACGATAACGGCAATAGACACCTTCTTTTTATTCAAGGTCATTTTGCCGGCTTCAAATTTTGCGAAGTCCAGCATATCGTTGATGAGGCTCAACATTTTCCTGGAAGATCGGGAGATCACATCCCCTACTTTGGCTGCATTCATTTGGTCCGATCTCTCTTTTAACATTTCCGAATAACCCATGACGGTAGTCAGGGGGCTGCGCAGGTCATGCACCAACATCGCGGTAAAATCGGCTTTCAAGTGCAGTTCTTTTTCAAGCCGCATCTTTTCCATTTCCTGCCGTATACCGATGGTTCTTACCCGGTAAAGATAGAACAAAAAGAAGAGAACCAGGGCTGCGGCAAGGCCCCTAAACCACCAGGTTTTCCAGAAGGGCGGCGTGATTATAATCTTTAGCGACGCGCCTCCATCATTCCATACCCCGTCATTATTGGAACCCTTAACCCTGAACGTGTATACGCCCGGCGAAAGCGTGGTGTAAGAGGCAAACCGTTTATCGGCGCCGGTGGTGATCCAATCTTCATCCAGTCCTTCCATTTTGTAAGCGTAGCGGTTTTTCTGGGGGGCCGTGTAATCCAGCGCGGCGAATTCGAAAGAGAAAAAATAATCTTTTGGCGAGAGGATTAACTCCTTTAACTCAACGAGCGGTTTATCCATCTGTACCTCTTTATTTAACTTTTGAAAGGAGGTAATCGCAATGGGTGGCATGTATTGGTTGTCTTTGATTCGATCCGGGTAAAAGGCGTTGAACCCGTTGATGCCGCCGAAAAACATCTCGCCGCCCGGACTTTTATAGTAAGAACCCCCGTTAAATTCATCGCTTTGAAGGCCGTCTCTCTCATTGTAGTTTTTAAATGAATGATCTTTCAGGTTAAATTTCGATAATCCCCGGGTGGTGCTGATCCAGAGATTCCCCCGGTCGTCTTCCAGGATCCCATAAACGGCATTGCCGGGTAACCCTTCGGCGGTCCCGAAATAGGCAAAGGTCCCCGCCTCCCGGTTGAATCGATTAATCCCGCCGCCCCAGGTACCGACCCAGAGGACGCCGGAATTATCTTCATGAATACAAAAAACAAAGTCGTTACTCAAACTGTTTTTGTCATTGGGATTGTTCCTGTAATGGGCAAACACCCCTTTTTGGCGGTCGAATCGATCCAGTCCTCCCCCCTGGGTGCCGATCCAAAAGTTGCCCGGACGGTCTTCGTACATGCACCTGACAAAATCGTTACTCAGACTGTTGGGATTATTTTCGTCGTAACGGAAGCGTGTGAAGTCATCGGTTTCCCGGTTAAATTTATTCAAACCGCCGCCGTTGGTACCGATCCAGAGTATACCGGCGCGATCTTCATAAATATACCGCAGTTCATTGTGACTTAAGCTGCGGGGATTAGCCGGGTCGTTTCGATAAACTTTGAAAGTTCCTTTTTGCCTGTCAAAAGCGTTGAGTCCCCCCCCGTTGGTCCCCAACCAGAGCGTCCCCAAGCGGTCTTCACAAACTTGCCGGACAATATTGTGACTCAGGCTGCCGGGTATAGCCGGGTTGGAGCGGTAGTGAGTATAGCGATCGCTTTTTCGCTCAAATTTATCCAGTCCCTCCTGGGTCCCAATCCAGAGAATCCCCTCTTTATCTTCATAGAAGGACCAGACAATATTGTGACTCAAGCTGTTGGGATTATTGGGGCGGACATTGTAATGCATAAATGCCTTCTTTTTCCCATCGAACTTATTGAGTCCCCCGCCATAAGTGCCGATCCAGAAAACTCCTGACCGGTCTTGAAATATCGAATAAATCGAATTGTTACTGATACTCCTGCGATTGACCGGATCATTTTGATAAGAAGTAAAGGATCCTGTTTCCCGGTCAAATCGATTAAGGCCCCCGCCATAGGTGCCGATCCAGAGGATGCCGGAATTGTCTTCATAAATAGCGCGGACAATATTGTTACTGAGGCTCGATGGGTTGATCGTTTCGTTTAGGTAGGAAGTAAATGTACTGGTTTTTTCGTCAAATTTAGCCAGGCCGCCGCCCTGGGAGCCGATCCATAGCACGCCGGACCGGTCCTCATAAATAGCATCGATCACATCGTTAAGCAGGCTGGAGGGGTTCCCGGGTTCATTCTTAAAAACGGTAAATTTCCCGGTTTCCCGATCGAATCGATTTAGTCCCCCGCCGTTAGTACCGGCCCAGAGCACGCCGGACCGGTCTTCATACACCACCAGCACGCCGTTGTTACTGAGGCTGCCGGGGGCGCCGGGAATGTTGCGATAGACAGTAAAGACGCTTGTTTGCTTGTCGAAACGGTTCAGACCCTCGTCGGTGGCGAACCAGAGCATCCCGTAGCGATCCTCGCAGATAGAGTGAACAACATTGTTACTTAAACTGGTGGGATCGCCGTGTTTCCGGGTGTAATGGGTGTATTTCCCGGTCTTCACATCGAATTTGTTAAGGCCGCCATGGAATGTTCCTATCCAGAAGACGCCGGAGCGGTCCTCGTAAATCGATAATACGTAATTATGGCTTAGGCTGTTGGGGTTACTGGGGATTTGTCTGACCACGGTGAATTTGTACCCGTCATATTTGTTAAGACCATCTTCTGTTCCGAACCACATAAACCCCTGGCTGTCCTGTATAATACATTCGATGATACTCTGGGACAAACCGTCTTCAAGGGAGAGATGGTCGAATTTAATGACCGGGGCTTCGGGGAATAGGGCTTTTGCTGCGATTAAACCGATAAAAACAAATAAGTAAAATTTTTTCATTTTTTTTCACTTTATATTTTTTTATTTTCGGCGGTTGGATAAAAAAAAGAGTTTGAATTCATACCAAATTTTATACCATAATATGCACGTTATGTAAATATGTTTAAGCCTCAACTTCGCTAAAAATGCATTTTTTTGAGTGTCCCCTATCCCTTAATAAGTATACCTTTTAATTTACCTTCCACTCGATGATGCCGCCGGAAAAATCGGGCTGAAGTTTAACCACGATCCTCAACGCATCGGTCGGCACAGGTTTAAAATATAATAGATTGTATTTGTCCTTTCTTGTTGTGTATTCATCCAACGCTTCAACCTTATTCCATTCGGAACCGGATCGATATTCCAATGCCCATGATTCGGGCGCACGGGCCGAACAATCATAATGATCGATGTCCAACCAGTAAACCGCGACATGCGACACGAATTCGGGTTTGGCAAAATCATATTGAACCCACTCTTCCGTGCCTTTTTTCAACCACCAATAGAAAAAAGGCTTTGATGTGTCATTTGAATGTTTGGGTTCATATAAATCGTTGAGTCCGTCGCCAAAACCAACGGAAGAACTTGCTTTACTCATCGATGCAATGGTCGGCCCGGGTATAGGCACTGCCTGTTTTGCCTCCACCGGTATCCAGACCAGCATTTCATCTTTCCCCCGGTTGTTCCAGGTGGCATACGGAATGGCTTTGAATGACCGCTCCATTTGCACAAGCTCGCCTTTGTCGTTTTTTCCCAGGGCCTTGCATTTCCCTACCAGCGTCGCCACCCCGCCCAGTAAATTGGGGTCAAAAACCTCTTTGATGGGTTCTTCAACGGGAAGGAACAGGTTCAACACATGCCCGCCGGGTTGATCCTTGCCCTCGAGACAAAACACCACGGGCCCACGCACAAGGGCAGTTTTATTGTTATCATCTTCCACCAGGGGGTTTGCATTCACACGCCTCACCGGCATGGGCAAATGCAAAACGATGCGATCGCCTTTTTTCCATTCCCGTTGGATCCTGGCGTACCCTTTTTGCAGCCGGTAATCGATGGTTTTTTCATTGAGTGCGACGGTAACCGGTTCCACGTCTTCTTCTATAAACTTATAAAGATCGCCGGGCAGGGGTTGGTTTTGCGCCCAACCGGGGACCCGGATATTTAAACCAAATTCCCTGTCTTTATCGGGATTAATTGTAAATATAACATCCCCTTGCCAGGGGTATCGGGTTTCCTGGGTAATCTCGATATTCCCATTATCGAAAGGGATAACGCCTTTCCCCGCGATGAATAGATTCACAAAAATCTCGTTGTTCCCTTCAGCGTAAACATACCCGGGGACAGAGGAAATAAAGCGGGTAATATTACCGGGGCAGCAAGCGCATCCGAACCAGGGGGCGCGTTCATGGGAGGCGTTTGATTCCAATGGGTTATCATAAAAGAAGCGGTCGCCGCTCAAGGAGACGCCGGAAAGTACGCCGTTATACAAAGCCCGTTCCAATACGTCGATATATTTGGCGTCGTCGTACATTAAAAACATACGGTAATTCCAATACACGTTGGCGATGGATGCGCAGGTTTCACAGTAGGCAGTCATGTTGGGTAGTTCGTAATTATCGCCGAATCCTTCGCCCATTCCTCGCGCGCCGATGCCACCTGTGATGTAAAGCTTCTTGCAAGTCATATTATTCCATAACCGTTCCAGGGCAGTCATATAATTCTTATTCCCAGTCAACCGGGCCACGTCGGCGATTCCTGAATAAAAATACCCCGCCCTTACCGCATGCCCTACCACTTCGTCCTGGTCTACAACGGGTTTATGGTCCTGGCTGTATTGGCTTAGTTTGTGACCGTCGCGGCCCCTGCCTGCTTCTTCGATAAAGAACCCGGCAAGTTTCAAATATTTTTCATCCTCTGTGACACGGAAAAGTTTAACCAGGGCCATTTCGATAATAGGATGGCCGGACGGGCATTTTTTTTGGTTTGGGCCGGGGCCGAAAACGCGATCGATCAAATCCGCGTTCTTTAACGCCGCATCCAGGAGCGTTCGTTTCCCGGTAGCCTGGAAATGGGCCACTGCGGCTTCGTACAAATGACCGCAGTTATAAAGTTCATGGCTGTTTAATTTTTCCCACCGTTCTTTCCCCATCCATCGGTCCAGCCTGGCGCATTTATTTGTCCGGCAGGTGTACAGGTACCCGTCCTTCTCCTGGGCGGCGGCAATCAACTTAATAATGCGGTCGAGATAGTGATCCAGTTGGGAATCATAATGCACGGCCAAAGAATAAGAAGCGCCTTCAATTATTTTGTAAGGGTCCGTATCATCGAAAGGATAATCCCCTTTGTGCTCTCCCTGGATTAGTCCGCCGGCCAGGGCAAAATTATCCATCCTGCCTGTTTCTTCACATTTCTTAAAAGCCGAAGGGATTGAAACCAGTCTGTTGGTTTCTATCCGGGGTTTCCAGAATTTATCCTCGATCTGTACCCGCGTAAAAGGAACGGGTTGCGCGGAGAAGAGCCAAACCGACGAAACCAATATGATAAACAAGACATATTTTAATTTATTCGCATTAGTCATCATGAGGATATTTTAGACAACATCCTATCGATTGTCAAATACTTTTTTTAGTGGCCGGCGCCCACACGCCACCCTCCAAGCAGGCTGGAGGGAGAGTGGACAGGCGCAATCGGTTTATCAGCATTTTTTACTGTTTCATCGGTACATTCAGACCGTTTGTCAAAATGTTGTTTTCTTTCCACGCTTTTTATTCTATAATTAAATCGTCAAAGTAAAGTGTAAAGTCAAATGGAGATAAAAAATGACAGATTTACTAAACGGAAAAGATTTGAAAAAAACCTACTTGATGGGAAAAACAGAGGTCCCCGCCCTGCAAGGAATCGACGTCGAGGTACAGCGGGGAGAATTCGTGGTTTTTGCCGGTCCTTCGGGATCGGGGAAAACCACCCTACTCAACCTCTGCGGCCTGATCGATACCATCGATTCAGGCTCCCTGCTTTTCGAAGGGGAAGATATGTCCTCCACCCCGGAAAGGAAATTGGTGGAAATCCGCAAAAACAAGATCGGCTTCATTTTTCAAAATTTCAACCTGGCCCCAGTCTGGTCCGCTTATGAAAACGTAGAATTCCCCCTCATGCTGCTGAAGTACCCGGCAGCCAAAAGAAAAGAATTAGTCCAGAAATACCTGGAGCGGGTGGGGATATGGGATCGGCGACGCCACAAACCGTCCCAGATGTCGGGGGGCGAACAGCAGCGGGTGGCCATCGCCCGAGCCCTGGTTAAACAACCTCGACTGGTAATCGCCGACGAACCCACTGCCAACCTCGATTCCCATAATACCGCCGAAATTATCCGACTGATGAACCAACTGAATAGCGAGGAAGGTTTAACCTTCCTGATCGCCTCGCATGATCCCCTGGTTATCAAGGCTGCACAACGAGTTATGTACATGCGCGACGGCAAAGCGGACGGCCATGACAGCGCCGTCGCAAACGCCGCCTAAGGAGAATACCCATGATACTGAAACTTTCATTGAAAAACGTCATGCGCAATAAACGCAGAACCCTTATCACCACAGCGGTTATTTCGGTGGGTGTATCCATGCTGCTGCTGGCACTGGCCTATACCAACTATGTCGATTGGGGAGTCAGGGAAAGTCTTATCCACAGCTCCACCGGTCATTTCCAGGTCATGACCCGCGATCTGGCCCAAAAAGAAGAAGAAAAAATCCTCCAATTCGGCATTGAAAACTGGCAGGATTTAGCGGGAAAAATCTCCCAACTTCCCCGTGTCAAAGTCGTCTGCCCTCGGATTAATTTTTCCGGTCTTGGTTCCACAGGAGATAAGTCCACCGGCATCCTGGTCCAGGCCATCGAACCGGGAAAAGAATTGACCCTGGGCGCCGAATTCATCGACCGGGACGCTTATATTAAACTCAAAGCTGAACCGGACGGGATATTGCTGGGTCCGGCCCTGGCTAAATTGCTAAATGTGAAAACCGGTGATATGATTACCATCATGACCACTACCAGCGACGGCGCCTTAAATGCCGGGGATTATAAAATGGTCGGAACCTTAAGCACCGGCGTGGAAGAAATGGATAAACGGTTTGCCTTGATCTCGATTCCATCGGCCAAAGCGCTGCTGGTCTCCGATAAAGTGGAACGGTTGGCCGTGGGCTTGAATGATACTGCCGATCTCCCGGGGGCCATGACCGCCGCCCAATCGATCCTTCCTTCCCATATGGTTATGAAATTGTGGAACGAAGTTAATTCCGATTACGAAAAAATACTTAATTTCTTTTTCCAGATGATTGTTTTCCTTCTCCCGGTCTTGATGATTATCGTGTGGTTTTCTACCATGAACACTGTTTTAATGTCTGTCATGGAGCGATCGGCGGAATTGGCTACTTTCCGCGCTATGGGGACATCCCGGTTCCGTATGTTCCGCATGCTCTTTTCCGAAGGGATATGGATCGGGATAATTGGGGTCGTTATCGGATTTATCCTGGAAATTCTTTTTGCCGCATTGATCAACCATGCCCAGATTATGTTGCCCCCGCCGCCGGGAAATACAGTGGGATATGCACTCCAGGTGAGAAACACACCCGGTATTTTCATGTTTGTGGGGATATTGACCATCCTGGTGGTCAGTTTGTCAACGGTGCTCCCGGCCCGGCGTATTTTCCGTCTCAGCATTGTCAGGGCTATTAGAGGACAATAGCTATGCCTCCGGCGGCCAGAAACCTTTTTGAAAAAAGGTTTCCGGACTTCCAAAAACTTTTGATAGGAGGAATTATGATTATGAAACGATTATTAGTTGTTATTGTGTTGTTGGGGCTTTTCCCCTCACCGCTGCGCAGTCAAAACGCGGACCAAATCCTGGACAAAATCGACGGCTACCGCGAATTAAACGATGATTTCAGCCTGGCTATTAAAATTTCCGATTACGAGAGCGAACGTTTGAAAGAAGAGGCCACATTTTCCGGTTATTTTTCCGGCATTGACAAAAGTTTACTCATCTGCACCCACGGCAAAAACAAAGGCATGAAAGTCTTGATGAAAGGCGACGACATGTGGGTGAACCTGACCGGGTCCAAGCGGGGGCTGCGCATCACACCGATGCAGCGATTGATGGGCCAGGCCGCCAACGGCGATGTAGCCAAAACCAGTTTCAGCCAGGATTATACCGGGACCGTACTGGAAAAGGGAAAAGATGTCTTAGTCATGGAATTGAAGGCCAAAAGCAAAGGCGCCACCTACCAGAAAGTTTTTCTTTACGCCGACGCCAAAACCTATAAACCGCAAAAAGCCGAATTCTTCCTGACTTCGGGCAAACATTTCAAAACCGCGTACTACCTGGAATTTAAAACCATCGAAGGCCGGGAAGCGGTATTCAAAATCAAAATCGAAGACAAAATGAATCCCAAACTGTATACCGTGATGGAAAACTTCGATTACAAGAAAAAAGAAATCCCGGAAAAATATTTTAATGTGATGTTCCTACCCAACATCGATACGGAATTGTAATATGAAAAGCAAAAGAAACCGGTTCATGGTCTTATCGATATTAGCGATATTATCGATGATGTTGGTGCGACAGGCCCCGGCCAAGGGTTTGAAATTCGATATTTTCGCCAATTATTCCTACGACTGGCAGAGTTTGAATGCAGACAGTCTTTGGAACCCGGGGAGTCTCTTCTTGAACACGGAAAAAGATTCCCGCCTGGCCCTCAACCTGGAAGGAAAATGGAATTACAAAAGTATCCGGGCGTTGCTATCGCCCCTGGTAACCATGGACCATGAAGGCCACAGCGAATGGAAAATCCGTGAAGCCGCCGTTACCCTTAGTTCCGGTCGATTTGAATTCACCGCCGGCCGGGCCATCGTCAAATGGGGAACCGGGTATATGTTTACCCCCATTGGCATCGTTACGCCGGAGAAGCAGGTTTCCGACCCGGAAGATATGCTGCGCTCCAGGACCGGCGGCGATCTATTCAAAATCGATTATTATACCGAGAACATCAACCTCAGCGCCGTGGTATTCAAGAAAAACAACTGGAAAAACCTGGCCTTATTCGCATACGGGAATGTGAAGGGATTCGATTTTTACGGCATATTATATTACCCCGAGTACAAGAAGTTGGAGTTTGGGCTGGCAGTGGCAGCCACCATCGGCGCCGGCGTGGAGGTTCATGCGGAAGGTATGATGCACCGGCGCTCCCCTGTGCTTCGCCACCCGGTTTTTGCCGCGGAGAATCCCCAGGTCACTTACGTCGACCCGCAATTAGTTCAGCCGGAAGACGGGTACTATAAGGAATTCCTTATGGGCGCCAACATTACCGTGAAAGACATCAATATTATCGTTGAGTATTATCACAACGATTGGGGACTGAAAAAAGTGTGGCTGGAGCGGTTGCAGGGATATTTCGCTTATAATATGACGCGAAGTGAAAACCCGTTAAGTATGTGGAATGCAGCAAGCAGCCTGGAGATTTTGCAGCAGGGGCGGCGCGGCTTGTCCAGGGATTACCTGTTCCTGCGCGCCTGGAAATCCTTTAAGAATGTCGATCTCTCCACCATTTTTTTCATGAACCTGGCCGACCGCAGTTTGTTGTCGTTATTCGAGCTGCAATACACCCTCAGCGATGGAATATCTTTTTATGTGCAGCCCCTTTATTTTACCGGGAAAACCGGCAGCGAGTTCGGGGAGAATTTTTATTCCGGGAGCATGCAGTTGGGTATCCGGGTTGCGATGTAATATGGTATAATGATGTAAAGGTGTTGAAGAAAACGGAAAACCAAAATGAAAGCCCCGGAAAACACGCGGAACTGGTTAAAAGTGCTGGCCATGTATCAAGCGATTGCCCTGCTTATCGTCCTGGTCCTCCGGACTTATGCCGAGGATCCCCAGCCTTTTTTTAAATCTTTGGCAGTATCCTTGCTGTTCACCAATTGCATCTCGCTGCTTATTGAAGGAGTGAACTACTTCAAACCCCAATTGAACCATGACATCTACACCCCGATCACATTTGCCGCGTTCCGCCGCCATTTGTCGATCGTTTATTTCGGGATGTTCGTGGGCAGTGAAGTGGCCATGGTTTTAATCGATAAGATATTGAACATCCGGTTTTTTCTTTTTTTCAGTTTAGCCCATTTAATGCTGCAAAAGATGAATTTAGTCGTATCCGTGGTAATCGTGGTCATCATGGCCGCTTTTTACCAACTGCGCGGCCGTTTAGCCATCAAAGACCGGGGGCATTCCCGGCGGCTTTGGTATATTCAGTGTTCGGGAGCGGTTGAAAGATATGCTAAAGGAGTTTCCGGGCATCCGGGTGAATGGGGAAGCCATGGACGGTATAACTGCCGTCGATATGATCGAGCGTTTGAAACCAGGGTTGGTGTTACTTGACATCCATTTGCCGGAGGCCACCGGTTTCGAGGAATTGGACCCCGGAAAATTCATGCGCATCCATAAGAGTTATATCATCGCATTGGAAAAGGTCAAGAAGTTGAAGAAGAGGTTTTTAAGCGATCATTTAGTGGAGTTATCCGATGATCGGCGGACCACGTTGAAGATTGGGCGTTCGTATTTGCCGTTGTTAAAGCAGAAGCTCGATTTTTAATCAAAAGCTTTGGAAGTCCGGAAACCGTCCATCCGTGATGGTTTCTCGAAAAGGTTTCTGGTGGTCGAAGACAATAGAGAATAATTCGCCTGTCCCTTTGCTCTCCTCCCAGCGCCATTACATTAATTTCGAAGAAAACGAAAGGTTGGGAAAAATATTCAACGATGACCTTTACCGAGTTTTTACAGGGCAGCGGCGAAGAGCGCGCCGTTGAATACATAATCCGGTGCTCTAAAAAATCGCCAATCCCTGCCATTGTTCATAGCAGGCTGTGGAAACTGCTGAAAATATATTTCGTAACCGGCGGACTGCCGGAAGTGGTAGAGATATTCAACCGTCAAAAAGAGGATTTATATAACGCCCTGCACCTGGTACGCGAGAAACAAACCAATTTAATATTAGCTTATGAAGCGGATATGGCAAAACATTCCGGGAAACCGCAGTTTCCTTTTGCCGCCTTTAAAGATGAAACCTTTTTTAAACTCTATTTTTTCGATATCGGTATCCTGGGTGCAATCGGTAAACTCTCCCCCAAGACCATTCTCGATTATCGGATAGATTTTTTTGACTGTTAAACAGGCTAAAAGGGAAAAGGGGAAAAGGGATACCCGCCCAAGAGGGGGGCGGGTATCCCAGAAGACATAATTTGTTTATACCCCGGTCATCAACCGGTGGCCCCGCCGCCTCCGGGCGCTTTTGCTACGGCAGTATGACCCGGCGACTGCAGATGACCGCTAAAATTGGCGGCCAAGTTGTCTTCGGTACTGGCGCCACCCTGGCCCGCATATTGGCAACCGCAAACACAATCGCCAACACAATCACCGCCGACGACGTCGCCGGCGTAAACGTTTTCCATTTTTTCCCGCGCCAATCGATCTTCATGGCCCAGGTTCATTAAACTCAGTTTTTTCTTCATGGTTCTTTCTCCTTTTATTTTTTTAATTTTTTAATTTCGATCGAGAACATTGCAAAGATCAGCCCTCCCCAAATGGGTTTCGTAATTGGAAAGGGGGGGACACAAAAGGTTATACAGGCATTTTTTGCAGGGCATTACACCGGTCCTCACCCTCCTCCAACTCTTCCCACGGTATAACTCCCTGTAGATCACTTGATGAATAGAATCCTTCTTTATATTCCCGATGGCGGGGGCGTTCAAATCGGCATGGACATCCCCGCTGCTCATGACGGTCAATTTCCCGAAATAATTTTTATTGACGGCCATCCGGGTGAGGAGCTCTTTTTGGGTGGGAGCGGCCTCTAAAATTGACTCTTTGGAAATGAACACGTTATCTTTGAAAAACTGCATATTCCGGCGGTTATAATAAGGCTGCAAAATAACATTCACTAAATTTAAACGGGAAATAGTTTCTTCACATTCCTCCAGTTCGGTTTCGCTGCCAATGGCAAAGACAAAGGTCACATTGTCCCCGATTTGCGCCAGGCGGCCGATTGTTTCTATGTCGGTTGCAGTCAGGGGAAAGGTGACGTGCAAACGGATCAGCGAATAACGGTCGTCGGCGAGGATGATGGGTCCCAGGATATCGAGATCACGGGCGGCATCCCGGAGATGGACATGGTAGGTCTTGACAATGGGGACGTCAGTCAAAAGGGAAACGATCTGTTGGAATTGGGAATGTTCGAAAATGTTCCCGCCGGTAATGTTTATCATTATTACATCGCTCGCCTTGATCTCGTCCAGTAACCGCCCGATTCGCCCTGCGTCCAATTCCCGCGGGGACCCGTCGCTTTCGACGAAGGGAAACATAAATTGTTTGAAAAGATTCGTGGAAAAAGTGGCATGAATATCCCGGTTGGAACTTGAGTAGTTGTTAATATAAAAGGTGATCTCGGAAAGGTAAGTCAATATGTTTTTACCCCTGGCAGCGTACCCTTTTTTTATTTTTCTTACATCGGCCTGGATATTTTTAACGGGTGTTAATTGAACGGGTTTTATTGTGGACCGGGAGACGGCTTCCATATCTGCTATGAAATGGGTTCTAACATCGGTTATAAAAGGTTTGAGACTGGGATCGTTCAATTGTTTTCCCGTGAGTTCGACGACCCTCAGGTTTTTCTTCAGAAGTAGTTTCCGGGCCAGTCGAATCACCCCGGGTTGGTTGAAATATTCGAGTTTTACACCGGAGAGGGTATTATAAAGCAGTAATCCATTGCCCTCCAGGGCCATATGAACGTAGGGCTCGATCCAGAACCAATAAGATTTTTCAGCATTACATATCAATGGAAACTACCTCCGTTATGGTTTTGTACAATCCCGGCTCCCGCTCGAACTGTGCGAGGTGATAGGCCAGGTAACCGCAAAAATTTGCATGATCGGTTTTTTGTACACAAATGGGTTGATGTTTTACGTATTTCATTGTGAAGATACAGGCGGCGCACGACTCTTTCCGGTAGCAAAGGCTGCATTGGTGCGCGAGTTTGCCAAAATAAGAATTGTACTTGCGGGCAATGGCGGAATAGTTCAATGTTAATTTTTCTTTGGAAACCCTTCCCAGGTAGAAATGAGTTCCAATACTTTCGCATGGTAATATCTTGCCTGCGGCAGTGACGAATATTTTTTTGTGGAAGGGGATACAGGTACCGGTAGGATACTTCTTTTTTAGCGGCCGGGACGTCAACAGGTGCCTGTAATTTTCATAAACAAAGCCGCTGTACTTCAGTAGAAAGGAACTCAGGCCTTTAATATCGGGAATATTGATGAACATGTCCTTTTTTATCCCGTTGGAATCCCCGGGGATGCGATTAAAACTCTCTTCAAGACTGGAGTACACTTTCCAGAAATCTTTTTGTTTCGAGTTTTTAACGCCGGTGTTGTTCATTTCCCCGACTCGCGGCGTTTTGCCGTAATTGCCCTCGATGAACCGGTAGATCTCGGGGATGGAATTCAGGTTATGAAGGACGGCATTGAAGGAGACATGGGTCTTAAAGTAATTGGGATATTTTTGCTTTAATGCATCGATCCCCTTTATAATGTATGGAAATCCGGGGTTCCCGTTTTTAAGGATTCGGTACCCGTTGTTTTTTTCGTTTCCGTCGAGGCTGATCAGCAATTTGAAGTGCTTCTCCACGAGGTAATCCATATGTCTCTCTAAAAGCAGGGCATTGGTGGTCATGTTGAAAACAAACCGATTGTGGAGGCTCTCCATGCCCTCGAGGAAGTGGACGGTCTCTTTAATGAATTTCATATTGAGCAGGGGTTCCCCGCCGTAAAAACTAATATAGAATTTTTTATTGTGGGATACGTTGAGGGGCGAGTTCCACAGGTCCGCCATGTAGGTCAGCAATCGTTTGGCGGCCTCGATGTTCAATTCGGTCCCTGCGCGGCTGTCATAGTTCCCGTAAAAGTGTCCGTAACCGCAGTATTCGCATTTAAGGTTGCACCTGTCGGTGACCTCGAAGGTAAGCTGTTGGGAATTGGCAAGGGAGTATTTCACCATGGCGGGTGTAATGGGGTCGGGTGCAAAGCTTTCATCCCCTGGTTCGGAAAAGTACCCGCTCTTTTGGAGGAATAGAAATTTTTGGTAATAATACTCCAGTTCCTGACGGGTAAAGGACCCGCACCCTTCAATGGCAACGGGATCGGTTTGAAAACCGTGGATCCATTCGTTAAGATCGGCGCCCTCCTGGTATAGGTGCAGCATATGGTGAAGGAGATGATTGCATAGTATGATACTTTTTTTCTTTCGATCGAAAAAGTAGCGATTCCCGCCGGGTGTCTGAGTCAGGATAAGGGATTTAAGTTTGGGCATAACGTTCACTTTGTCTTTATTTTCAATTTGCATTCCTGTCTTGGTAAACGGGAATTGGACAGTAGTTAAATTTAAGAAGAGAGTAACGGCCCTGGCCATTAATCTCAACTCTTTTCATGATACCTCCAAATGTTAAAAAAGTCAAGCTCGTTTTTTTTCATTCGCTTCTGCCCTTTTATTCTTTCTAAGAAGCCGTGCTTGCTCCAGCTTTTGATCTCGAACTAGTACCGTATCCCATAAGTTTTGCCGCTTCCAGCAGCGATATGTAATCTCGAAACTTTGATATCGCCGTTTTTCATATGAGCCGGAGCCGATGATAGCGGAACCTATGGTTAAGATTCCCACAGCCACAATTCAGGGCGATGAGGTCATTATCCATTTACCCTCTGAAAGAAGTGAAGGT
>Ga0315278_10000315_pt1 | contig 43312 bp, 22 predicted proteins | sample YL17G06_0_MG_FD_203880 | JGI IMG/M metagenome (GOLD analysis project Ga0315278, IMG submission 203880) | Sediment microbial communities from Yellowstone Lake, YNP, Wyoming, USA - YL17G06_0 | ecosystem: Environmental > Aquatic > Freshwater > Lake > Sediment | place: USA: Wyoming | collected... | reverse complement strand
CATTTAAAATAGTAATACAAAAAGAAAACGATCCATTAAATTATGTAACTACTCCAGGTGGAAATTTTGAAGGTTTTAATACTTATTACACTAATAATGGTCATCACTTTGGCTATGAACACACTAAACTTATTGAAGATGGAATGAGGGACATCTTGATTAATACCATAATCCCAATAATGGAAAACCGCCCAATAAACAACAACGATAGCTGTTATTCCCAAGATTTTCCAAGTTCTCAATCTAATGAACCTCTACCTATTTTTAAAGATCAATATTATTTAAGCTCAAATTCATCCAAATCCGCTCAGGTTAATGTTTCTTCCACCGAGTCGGCAACGTTTGCGGCATTTAGCGATCGCATGGATATAGAGTTGAGTCTTACAGACCCCACCGGCAAAGTAATAACATCGACCAACTATTCCTCCAATCCTTCCATAAAATATTCAAAGACCGACTGGGGAGTACAATATTCAATTACCAATCCTAACGTTGGCGTCTGGAGAGTCAGGGTGACGGCAAAGAATACGAGCGACTACGTAGCAGTCGGCGTTTATCAAAAATCGACCTGGGGCATCCGGGGTGTTTCCAATAAAACAGAATATAACCCGAATTCTCAGGCCATTCTAAATGCCAAAATCGATGGCTCATCAGCAGGCGTTACTATAACGAAATTTCAAGCCACAACCTATGATGATAAGCAGATTGAAATCTCGACCATAAACCTTTATGACGACGGCAAACATAATGACAAGAATGCTGGGGATGGTATTTATGGAAACACTTATAACACACCTACCCAGGCAGGGTACTATCGGTTAAAGTTCCATGCCGATAGCTCCTCAAAAGAGCAGAAAGAAAGTTCATGGGGGTATACAGTCGCCAAATCAATTTCCGAAACGGAAATAGCCCTCAGTCGTTCAAACTTACACTTTGGGTCATCCGGGCAATTATCGACAAGTGCCCAAACAGTAATGATTAGCAATAAAGGCGGCGGCACATTAAACTGGAACGCTTCCGGTAATGTCTCGTGGCTTTCTGTCAGCCCATCTTCCGGAACCGGTGATTCAGCACTTTCGGTGTCGATTAATCCCTCCGGTTTAGCCGTAGGCAGCTACACAGGAACAATCACAATCACCGATCCCAATGCCACCAATTCTCCACAATCCATTTCTGTCTCGCTTACCGTCTACGACCAGGGAAAAACCGCTGCACCTTTTGGAGACTTCGCGACTCCATTAGAGGGGTCCGCAACATATAACAGTGTCCCGGTTACCGGTTGGGCGCTTGATGATGTTGGGGTATCGAACGTTAAAATATACAATGGCGACACGTACATCGGCGACGCCATATTTGTAGAGGGGGCTCGCCCTGATGTACAGGCGGCATTCCCTACCTACCCCAATAACTATAAAGCCGGATGGGGCTATATGTTGCTGACCAATTTCTTACCTAACGGCGGAAACGGCTCATATACCATTCATGCCAAAGCCTTTGATAAAGAAGGTAATGAGGTAACACTGGGCTCTAAAACCATCTACTGCGATAATGCTCATGCCGTAAAACCTTTCGGGGCCATTGATACACCCTTACAGGGCGGTATGGCATCGGGGAAAAATTACGTGAACTACGGCTGGCTTTTAACCCCAGTTCCCAACTATATCCCGGCTGACGGATCAACTATCAGTGTGTTTGTAGACGGGGTTAATCTCGGTCATCCCACCTATAACATTTTTAGGGCCGATATTGCCAATCTTTTCCCCGGCTATTCCAACAGCTTTGGCGCAGTGGGCTATTACTACCTGGATACGACGAAATTGACGGACGGGGTTCATACCATTTATTGGATAGCCTCAGACAGCGCCGGTAATTCCGACGGCATCGGCAGCCGGTATTTTTCGGTATTGAACGCGGGCGGAACTCAGCAATGCAAGGACGTTGCTTTACAGGACACTGTATTTAATAAAGGACCGGATTACCATACACTTCTCCAGGTTAATGAGTTATCCCCGGTCGATGACCGTCCCATCGGATTTAGACAGGGGAACGACTTGAACAGCCAATTAAAAATAGTTTCTCCCGGCACAGACGGCATAATCAATATTGAAACCCGGGAATTGGAACGAGTTGAAATCCGTCTTGAGGGCGAAGAAAAAACGGAAAGCCTTTCGCCCCGTCATTTAAGCGGATATTTAATCGTTGGCGATAGATGGCGAGAACTACCAATCGGATCGACCCTTGATACCGGGAGAGGTATTTTCTACTGGCAGCCGGGACCAGGGTTTATTGGCGAATACCGGTTGTTCTTTGTTACCAGGGAAACAAATGGGGAATATATGAAGCGGTATATTACAGTGACGATTATCCCCAGGTTCAAGAATTGAATGATCGCGATAAGAAAAAAAGCGGGGTCGCCTGGCCCCGCTTTTGTTCCCCAGGTATAGAGAAGCATTTAGGCATGCTGCAAGGAAATGCTCGGATAAATGTTCTTTGACAATACAAATTAAAATTAAAGGAGATCGAATGGAAAAAAAATATATTCTGATTGTTTTGGTTTTTGTATTTATACAATTCACAGGATTTATCCACGGTGCAATACCGGCGTCGGAACGTGCGGCATTGATTGCACTGTATAGCGGCACCAATGGAGAAAATTGGAAAAACAAGAGTGGCTGGAAAACTCCACCTTTGCATACGGATGGTTTTGCCATGCCGGGGACTGAAGGAAGTTGGTATGGGGTTACTGTTAGTACAGATCAACTAATCGGTATTAACCTGGATAATAATGGGCTAAGCGGCAGCATCCCTTCCGAATTAGCAAATCTAAGTAAATTGTCGTCGCTCATCCTTCACTCTAACCAACTCAGCGGCAGCATCCCTCCTGCATTAGGAAATCTAAGCCAGTTGCGATATCTCCGTCTGAACAACAATCAACTCAGCGGCGGCATTCCTCTTCAATTAGGAAATCTTGGCCAATTATTGTGGCTTGACTTGACCAGCAACAAACTGAGCGGCAGCATCCCCCCTGAATTAGGAAATCTCAGTCAATTGGATTATCTGCACCTGTCAGGGAACCAACTCAGTGGCAGCATCCCATCTCAATTAGGTAATTTCAGCAAATTGCAAGAACTTTGGATGTCCGGGAACAATTTGAGCGGCAGCATACCTTCTCAATTAGGAAATCTCAGCCAGGTTTATTGGATTAGCCTGTCTGGCAACCAACTGAGCGGCAGCATCCCCCCTGAATTAGGAAATCTTAGTAATTTACGAATTCTTTACCTGCAACACAACCAACTGAGTGGCAATATCCCTATCTATTTTGACGGCCTCAGGAATTTGCAAACACTTTGGTTGGCATACAACCAACTGAGCGGTAGTATCCCTTCTCAATTGGGCAACCTCAGTAGATTGGAAGAGCTTGAGCTGAGCTGGAACCACCTCAGTGGTTGTATTCCTTCAAGTTTAACGAATTTAACAAAAATAACTTCTTTTAATATTTGCGTTAACTGTCTTTATGCAACCGATCCAACTCTAATAGCCTGGTTAAAAAGCCATAACCCAGGTTGGGAAAACTCTCAAGATAATTGTGGTGGTACTCCAACAGTAACTACCAATTCCGTATCTTCAATCACTTCAAACAGCGCTGTCTGCGGTGGTAACGTCACATCGGATGGGGGTTCAACCGTAACCGCCAGGGGCGTTTGTTGGAGCATTACATCAAATCCTACCACCGACAATTCAAAAACTACTGATGGAAGTGGTACGGGAAGCTTTACCAGCATTATTACAGGACTAAATGCAAGCACAAAATATTATGTCAAGGCATATGCCACAAACAGCATAGGAACTGCATACGGCCCAAACGTGGATTTTATTACGAACCCGACAACCGCAAAAGCGACAGTAACCACCAACTCGGTATCTTCAATCACTTCGAACAGCGCTGTCTGTGGTGGCAACGTCACATCGGATGGTGGAACTCCCGTAACCGCCAGGGGCGTTTGTTGGAGCATTACACCCAATCCTACCAGCATCAATAATTCAAAAACTACTGATGGAAGCGGAACAGGAAGCTTTACCAGTAGTATTACCGGGTTGAATCCAAGCACAAAATATTATGTCAGGGCCTATGCCACAAACAGCATAGGAACTGTATACGGCTCGAACGTGGATTTTACTACCGGAAATGGACCTACCCCGGTAATTACTGTAACCTCACCCAATGGCGGAGAACAATGGCTCACAGGCTCTGCCCATTCCATAACCTGGACTACCACCGGAACAGTGGGAAATGTTAAAATTATGTATACTACAAATAATGGCTCAAGTTGGCGTACCATTGCTCCTTCCACCACCAATAACGGCTCATATCCATGGACCGTACCAAATACCGTTTCTTCGCAATGCAAGGTTAAGATAAGCGAAGCATCGGACGAAAACCCTTCGGATACCGGCGATTCGGTTTTTTCTATCATTTCCGATTCACATCCTACCATTCGCCTAAATAGAACTAAATTGAATTTTAATGCTTCAACATCAGGATTGACTACAGGTTCCCAGAAGGTATGGATCGATAACAGCGGAGGCGGAAATTTGAATTGGCAATTGAGCACCGATTCGACCTGGATCATCTGTACTCCTATGTCAGGTACAAACAAAAGCATAATCGATGTATCGGTAAATACTTCCGGCTTAAATCCGGGGGCCTATTCCGGGAAAATAATGATATCCGATGCCAATGCCACCAATTCCCCCCAAACCATAACGGTAAATCTTTATTTAAAAAATTCACAGCAAATGCAAACTCCTTTCGGTGATTTTGCCACCCCTATAGACGGCTCGGCAATCTCAAACAGTGTTCCGGTTACAGGCTGGGCATTGGATGATATCGAAGTCACTAATGTAAAAATATACAACAGTGAAACCTTTATCGGGGATGCCATATTTATAGAAGGCGCACGCCCGGACATCGAACTGGCATACCCCGGATACCCCAATAACTATAAAGCCGGATGGGGCTATATGTTGCTGACCAATTTCTTACCCAACGGCGGAAACGGCACATATACCATTCATGCCATAGCCATTGATAAAGAAGGTAATGTGGTAACACTGGGTTCTAAAACCATCTACTGCGATAATGCGCATGCCGTAAAACCTTTCGGGGCCATTGATACCCCCTTACAAGGCGGTATGGCATCGGGGAAAAATTACGTGAACTACGGCTGGCTTTTAACCCCAGTTCCCAACTATATCCCGGCTAACGGTTTAACCATCAGTGTTTTTGTAGACGGGGTTAATATCGGTCATCCCACCTATAACATCTTTAGGGCCGATATTGCCAATCTTTTCCCCGGTTATTCCAACAGTTTTGGCGCAGTGGGCTATTACTACCTGGATACAACGAAATTGACAGACGGGGTTCATACCATTTATTGGATAGCCACCGACAGCGGAGGCAATTCCGACGGCATCGGCAGCCGGTATTTCATGAGCCAAAATAGCGTGAATTCCGGGTCCACCTCTGCAAGCATGGAGCCTGGACATACAGATTTAATCGATATCCCCATTTCGTTTGATAGACCAATAGAATTAATAAAAGGCTATGCCGAAAACGATTTACCAATGGAACTTACCCCGGATAACGATGGCATTGTGCATATCCAATGCCGGGAACTGGAGCGAATAGAGGTCCAGGTGTCCCTGGCCGGGAATGAGGTAGAAGGATATATGATTGTTGGAAACCGATTGATGAAATTACCCATCGGTTCGACCCTCAATAAAATAACCGGCAGGTTCAGTTGGATCCCGGGGCCGGGATTTATAGGAACCTACAGGTTGGTATTTATTGAGACTGGCCGTGAAGGAGAGAAAAACAGGAAGAATATAATGATATCTATCTTACCCAAATTTTCCGGAGAATAGATAGAAGAAGTCGCACCATTTCTTATTCATAAATTTTTAGGCCATTTTCTTGCACCGTGGAGAACTCTAAGGATTTCTATCGCATCATTTTTTATCCGGTATGCAGCGATGTAAGGAGTATTTTGAATAACAAGCTCACGTGTCCCTTTTACTCGCCCAGGGCGGCCAATATTCGTATTTTCTGTTAGACGTTCAACGGCATTTAAAATCATTTCAATTTGCCTGCCTGCCGCTGTTGGGTTGTCTAAAGAAATATAATCATGAAGGTCTTCAAGGTCATATACTGCTTTATGCAACCAGCGAATTCTCATTTATGATCAAGTTTCTTCATGCGCTTAACTACCTCAGCATGCTCCAGGAATTTCGCATGCGGAGAATCTGCTTCTTCAACGGCTTCTTTTATAGACCTAATCTGGTATTCTTGCAAATCCAGGTAGTCGGCAATTGCGCGGGCGGCAATATCGTTCCGCGGAATATGAACCACTTTTGCCAGGGCTGCCAGGCGGTTATTGGTATCCACCGGCAATTGGATAGTCATGCTTGTTGTCTGTGGCATGCATTGCCTCCTTTAACTAATATATAATAATAGCACAAACAAAAAAAATTTCAACCCTCAGGGGGTTCGTTTGGAAAATAATCTGTGAAATCAGTGTAATCAGTGGACCAAAAGCCTTCGTGATAATTCGAGTAATTCGTGGGCAAGTCTGTATTTTTCCCTGGCTATCGCGGCATAAATTCAAAAAAAGTATACGTTTTTATAAAAGTGAATAAAAAAATCCGTGAAATGTAGTAAAATGCAGGGGTCAGTCTACGTGGTGAACAGGGAAGTAACTGTAAATATTAAGGGGGAAGAGTCGGAAAGGACAGGAGGATATGCCGATGATTGGAAGTAAAAGGTTGAAAATCGTTTTCATCCTGTTTTTTGTTTTAGGAGCGGCTGTTTTTAGCCAGGATAAGCAGGGTCTCGAGGATAAAGATAAGGGCCTAAGAGAAAAAATCCTGGTGGTTTACCAATCCAAAGGAGAACAGGGACTGCGGGATTTCTTCAAAGAGAGGGGAAAAGAGATTACCGGCAAATTTATCGTGGATTTCGCCGCAGCAGGATTGAAAGAGAGAAAAGAAGAATGGCTGAAAGCCTGTGAAATTATGGCCGAAGAGAGAAAAGATGAAAAGACCCTGGCGGATGTCCTATATATATTAGAGGGGTATTTTAGAAAAATCAATGATTATAAAAAAGCATCCAATTATTTAGAGAAAACCCTTAAAATCTATCTTAAATTGAACGATGTGATTGGACAGGGGAATGTTTATTTTAGCCAGGGAGAGATATATTTAATGACCGGAAACCTTTCGAGTGCTGATGATATGTACGACAAAGCGCTGCAACTTTTCCAAAAGAAAGGAGAAAAAAAAGGACAGGGAAATGTTTTTCGGGGTAAAGGTGATATAGATTTAAGAACTGGAAACTATTCAAAGGCTATTGAAATGTACGATAAAGCGCTGATATTTTATGACAAGGAAAAAGACCTGCAAGAACAGGGTATTGTTTATCTGAAAAAGGGGGGAATCTATCGTTATATTGGAGAAAATTCCAAGGGTCTTGAAATGCTTGATAAAGCTCTATTTCTGTTTGAAAAAATAGGAGACGCGGATGGGAAGGGCAGAGGTTATTTGAATAAGGGGGATATTTATTTTTATACTGGGGATAATTCCAAAGCAATTGAGATGTATGATACAGCTTTGATTTTATTCACCAATATTAATAACCAAATTGGGATTGGCAAAGTTTATTTAGGAAAAGGTGATGTTTTTAATCAAATGAATCAATATCATAAGGCTTTAGAATTTTATGACAAGGCTCTTTATTATTTTGAGTTATCAGATGATCCTGTAGGGAAAGGAGAGGCTTATAAAAGTGAGGGCGGTATTTACTTATATTCTGGAAATTTTCATAAGGCTTTGGAAATGTATGATAAAGCTTTTTATTTCTTTGATATAGCAAATAATCTTATTGGCAAAGGAGATATATACAAAAATAAAGGGAATATATATCTGTATACCTGTGATTACGTTAAAGCTCTGGAAATGTATGAAAAAGCATTAGAGATTTTCAAAAAACTAAAGATGCCCATAAGCCTGGCTAGTATATATAGGCGCAGAGCAGATATTTATGCACAAGCAGGCAGCTATTCAAAAGCGCTTGAGATTTATAAAATATCACTTAAACTTTATGAAAAAAGTGATTATATTTTAGGTTTGGGTGATGTGCATTGGTCTCTTGGTATGACTTATTTTTCATTGGATGAAAATGAACTTGCATTAAAAATGTATGAAAAAGCATTAGATTTTTATAAAAAGACTGGTCACATTTTAGGGCAGGGAAATATTTATATAAACCTTGGAGACTTTCACTTAAGTAATGGCGATTACTCAAAGGCTCTTGAAATGTACAATGAGGCTCTTTGTTGTTTTGAGAAGTGTGTAGAGCCTATGGGGCAAGGTAACGTATACCAGACAAAGGGATACATTTATTTTAAAAATGGAAAAATCCGAAATTCGCTGGAACTCCTCGAAAAATCCTTAATATTATACGAAAGTATAGGAGATATTGAGTCTGCATCATTTACTTTATATTTGAAAGCAATGGTATTAGACAAAATTGGTAGAAAAAATGAGGCTTTGCTTTTATTTGAGGAATCTTTAGCACTCATAGAAAAAGTTCAAAGTCAAACACCACTATCCGAAATGAAAATGTCTTTTATGGGAAAGATTTATAATCAATATAAAGAAGCTGTTCTTTTTATGTTGAAGAAGAATTACTTCAATAAGGGCTTCCAATATGCTGAATCCATGAAGGCAAGGGTATTTCTGGACCAGATGGCCGAAGGATTGTCTGGTCTGGAAGAAGGGCTGAAACCCGAATTAAAAGAGGAGCGGGAAAGGCTGGTGGGAAAGCTGTCCGTGCTTTCCCGTCAAATGCAAGAAACCGGCAGCAAAGACGAAAAGAAACTCAAGGAATTGAAAGAAGAATACCGCAAGGTTGAATCCCAATTTGAAGAACTACTGATCAAAATCCGCCTGGAAAATCCCCTCTATGCCTCTGTCAACTACCCGCAACCCATATCTGTCCAGGATTTACAAAAGGAAATATTAAAAGAAGGCGAAACCATGCTCAGTTACTTCATCTCCCAGGATGAAACTTATGCATTTATTATTTCAAAAAACAATTTCCACGTGCAACCGCTAAAGACAAAGGAAAATGAAGTCAACAACTTTGTAGAACGCTATTTAAAGGCCATAAAAGAAAGCAACTTCAATGATATGAATAAATATGGCAACCGTCTTTACGAAAAATTATTCAATCCCCTGGAAAAATACCTGGAAAAGACCGGCGATATCATCATTGTACCCGCCGGTCAACTGGAAACGATTCCTTTCGAGTCCTTGATCATCGATAATAAAAAACCAGGCCCCCCGGTCTATCTCCTGGAAAAATACCGGCTGAAATATGTCCAGAGCGCCACACTCCTGTCGATCCTGCGCAAGAACTATAACGGTGATAGTGCAGCAAAGGGCTTTATCGGTTTCGGCGACCCGGTCTATGATTATGAAAACTTCAAACAAAGCAAACCGGAGCAGGGCAGCATGGAAATTTTTGCCACCAAGGCACCAAGACACCAAGGTTTTTTTTATAATAATATTTTTGGTGTACCTTCGTGCCTTCGTGCCTTTGTGGCTGTTTCTAATACCACAGAAAAAGAGGAAGAAGTCGTTGATGAAATTAAGGAAATCCACCGCGACCGCTTTGCCCGCGCCGGCGGCGTCATGGACCGCCTGCCCCAGAGCGGCGAAGAAATCCAATCCATTGCCCAACTCTTTGAAAAAGAATCATTAAACACAAAGATATATCTCCGCGACCAGGCCGCGGAAGAGAATGCCAGGGCAAATAATATGAAAGACTTTGCTTACATCCATTTTTCCTGTCACGGCCTGCTGAACGACGATTTCCAGTGCCTGGTATTGTCACAGTTGCCGGGATCAAAGGAAGACGGCTATTTTACTTTAAATGAAATCATGAACTGCGATTACAACGCCAAACTGATCGTGCTTTCCGCCTGCCAAACCGGTTCGGGAAAAATGGCAAGGGGCGAAGGCATCACGGGTTTGACCCGGGCGTTTATGTACGCGGGTTCCCCTGCCGTCGTGGCCAGCCTCTGGGATGTGGACGACGCCGCCACAAAAGAATTAATGGTGAAGTTTTACAGTAATATGCTGGAAAAGAACCTGGACAAGGTAGAAGCCCTTCGACAGGCCAAATTGGAACTGCTCAAAAATGAGAAATACTCCTCTCCTCTATACTGGAGCGCCTTTGTCATGTACGGCGAATAGGCCGCTGCGCGGCCACCCTCTTATTGCTTTTGCCACGGACGAACACGGGGAAAAGCAGAAGTTGAGAGGTTAAGAAGTTAAGAAGTTAGGATGAAAAAATGACAATTAGCCGCTAAGGTCCCGGCGGGACACCCTTAAAGTGCGAAGACACGCGAAGAAAAACTGCCCACGAATAACACGAATTACCACGAAACGATCCAGGGCGCAGGGGCAGCAATTATCAATTGTGTTCGCCTATCCTGTTTTTTTCTTAGCGTTCCTTCGCGTTCTTAGCGGCTTAAAAACAGGCCCGCGAAACACGCGAAAAACACGAAACGATTCAGGGCGCAGGGGCAGCCTTCATTGACCATTAACAATTGACAATTGACAATTATCATTTACAGATTGTTTTTTCTTCTTTTCTTCTTTCCTTCCCTTACCTTCTTACCCTCTTAACTTCTCACCTTCTCACTTTTAAATGATCACTGACCACTGACCACTCACTAATGACTAATGACTACTGACCAATGACAAATCATCCTATTTTTTCTCCTCTCTTCCTCTCTTCCGCGCTTCCTTTTTTTTCTTCATCATTCCTCATTCATCATTCACCAATTAGAGTTTTGGTCATGGATGTTTTGATATTTAAAATTGGTAGGGAACCGGCACTGCCGGTTCCAACGAGGCATTTGAAGGAACCTTTCCAGCTATGTGGAAAAGAAATTGTAAAAGATCATTTCACCGAACGGACAGGGCGAACAAATGAATCGTAATCGGTCGCCACGGGATTAAAATCGCCGCCGAAAATATCCACGGCCCAGGCCCGATTCTTATCGTACAAATCGGCGGTCCAGGTGTGATTTTGATCTTTGGAAAAGAGGGGATCGATATATAAAGCATCCCGGTTTTCCTGGCTTTCCATTAAAGATGCCACCTCTTCCAGGGTGGGCAGACGCCAATCGGAAAACCCGGCATAATTCTGCCGGTTTAATTCTTGAATCCACGGCTGAACTCTGTCATACTTCATGTACTGCTCTGAACCGGACTGGTGCCACATCAACCCGGTGGCGTAATCCATAATAACTTTTTGGTTGTTAATGGCATGCAATTCATAATGGTTGAGGAAATCCCCGGTACTGTTGTAATATTTTTCAAAGAACCCCCGTTTTTTCACCATGGTTCTCACATCGGCTTTATCCAGGGTTTGGGGAATGGAACGGAGTATCACGCGGGATGACGCCCATTTTCTTTTCGCCTCATCGTGTTTTCTCTCCACTTCGGTGAGTTCGTTCATTTTTTCGCGGGCCGCGGCGACATGACGGCCGGTGGGGTATTTACTCAAATATTCTTCCAGGGAAGCGGCGCTGCCGGCTTTTAAAGCCTTCTGAAAAACAATATCATCTTGTTTTTCAACGATTCTTTCCTGGATTTGCTTCTTTAAGGTTTCCACTTCCGGGGTGGACTTGATTTTTTCTGCATCGGATAAAAGCTGTTGTGCTTTTTCATATTCACCCAACTGGAATCCCCGTTGGGCCTGTTTTAATTTACGGGTATATTGGGTTTCTTGCGACTCGCCGGGGGGTGGGGCTTCCGAACCATCCGATAACTCTTGTCCTTGACCGGCCTTTTCGGTTTTCCCTGTCCCGGTTTCGCCTTTGGGTACGAGGAAAATAACCGCCAATACGATAATAATAAGAATTGCCGCGGCGGCAGGAATAAAAACCCGGGGATTTTGTAATTTTGAAAACAGTTCCTTTGCCGTATCCATGCCCCCGGTTTCCTTTGTAAACCTGGGTTCAAACGGATGGCGCGGCGCCCTTTCTCCCGGGAGCGGGTATAAGTCGATATCCTGGTCTTGATCTTGATCCTGAGCACTTTGCGCATCGAACTCTTTCCTGATTTCCTCTCCTATTTCAAGGTTTTCCGTTCCTGTTTCGGCCATTTTTTCCCCGGTATCCGATGCCATTTCAATTTCCTGACCGAATCCCGGGCCCATTTTAACGCGGATTTCATCGCCTTCAATTTCATCCCCTTCGATTTCATCTCCGGTTGTTTCTTTCATAAGCTCCGGCGTGAGGTCTTCGTTTAGTTCCTCGATCAGTAAGATCAATTCGGCGCTGCCCTGGGCCCGCTCCTCTTTTGTTTTGGCCAGTAACCTGTCCAGCAGGGGCTGAAAGCGGGATAAACTCGCCGGCAATTGGGGAATGGGCGCGGTTTTATGAAGGTTTTCCAGGACAACCGGGTCTTCTGCGTCGTAAGGGACGCGGCCGGTCAGCATTTCAAACAATGTTACACCCAGGCTGTAAAAATCCCCGGTGTTGTCCAGGCCTTTTTTGAGTATCGCTTCAGGGCAGGTATAGCGGAGATCTTTTAAAGTAAGGCCTTTTTCATCCAGGGTTTTTGAAATGGCCGCTGCCTGCTGCATGCAGAAGTCCGTGATGACCGGTGTGATGAAGCCGGCTTCATCCCTGAAGAAAATATTCTCCGGTCGGATATCCCTGTGAATGATCTCTTCCTGGTAGGCGTAATCGAGCGCATCGAAGAGCTGCCTGGAAATATCCAGTATTTCCTGGACCTCTCCTTCCGCTATCCCGGCGTCCCTGGGTATCTCTCCTTCTCTTCCTGTTTCGAAACCGGAGGGGAAATCCCGGTTTGAGATTCTTGTCCTGAGGCATTCCTGCAAGTACTCCATCACAAAGTAATAACAGTCCGGGGTTTCTCCGACATCGAATATTTTAGCGATATTAGGGTGCTGCAGTTTGGAGGCCCTTCGGGCTTCGAAAAGAAAGAGTTTGGCAAATTCTTCGTCTTCCTCCCGGACCAGTTCAGGGAGTAAGGCTTTTATAACTACTTTTTGTTCCGTCTCTTCTTTTATGGCCAGGTAGGCGTCGGCAAGCCGACCCTGGCCGAGTTTTTTTTCTATCCGATAACCCGGAATTCCTGGAAATGCGTCCACGGTTCTTAACTCCTTCGGCAAATTTATAATTTACAATATTATACTATATTCTTTACTTACAAAAGTCAAGGTAGCAAATCCAATATTGCATACTTTGTGCTGTACTGGTATAATCATACCTTGATTTTGTGAAAAGTATGACGATTTGCAGGTTAATAAGGAATGTTAATATGGAAAAGACGAATATTAAAGTCCTGGGATTCTTTCCCTTGCTGGCCCTCGTTGTCGGGTCGATCGTGGGCGCCGGCATCTTCAACTCGCCCGCCGATCTCGGCAGCAAAGCCAACCCCGGCTGGATCATCGCGGCCTGGCTCATTACCGCGGTGGGGATTTTTTCATTGGTTAAAATCTTCCACTACCTTGCCGATAAACGCCCCGACCTCGAAGGCGGCATATATACCTATGCCCACGAAGTGGCCGGGGAGTTCGTGGGTTTCAACTCCGCCTACGGCTATTGGTGGAGCACGCTCTTCACCAACCTGGCTTATTTATTCGCTATCCCCAAAATTTTGAGTAACTATATCCCGGTCCTGGCGTCAAACAAATGGGCGGCTTTTATCCTGGCCAGCGCCCTTTTGTGGATCTACTACCTGCTGATCCTGGCAGGCATCAAGACCGCCGGGATCGCCAACGGCATTATTACGCTGCTCAAACTTCTCCCCCTTATCTTTGTCATTGTGGTCACCCTGTTTATGTTTAAACCGTCGCTGATCGGCGATCCTTTTTCCACCACCTTGAGCGGCACCGGGGCAAGCGCCGGGTTCTGGGAACAAATCAACGGCAGTTTCGGCATCCTGGTCTTCGCCTTCCTGGGTATCGAGTCGGCCGTGGTCATTTCCAGCAAGGCCAGGAACCCCAGGGACGTGGGCCGCGTTACCATGCTGGGTTTCATTATTACACTGATCATCTATGTTCTTGTGTCCACGTTGACCATGGGCGTTGCGCCAGCCAAAGAAATCGTCAATGCCTCCAGCCCGCTGGGTGCGGTCCTGGGTTACGCTGTCGGCGGCTTCGGGAAACATTTCCTGAATTTCGGGTTCCTTTTCTCGGTCATGGGCGCACTTCTTTCCTGGCTGCTGCTGACGGCTGAGACGCCATATATCCCCGCGGTTAAAGGCCACGCTTTCCCAAAAGCTTTTGCCAGGACAAACCGACGGGCCACCCCCGTATACTCGCTGACTGTGACCAATATCATTACCCAGGTGATCCTGGTGCTGCTGTATATGTTTTCCGCTACCGCGGATATCGGCGCCATCGGCAACGCCCCGCTTTTGCAGAACCTGTATTTTGCGGCTATCAACCTTTCGGTTATTTGCGCATTAGTGCCGTATGTGATGTCATCCATTCTCGGCGCGCAGCAGGCCCACCGGGAAAAAACAGTTGCCCCGGTGATTTACGCGACACTTAGCATCGCCTTTTTCCTCTGGGTCTTTATCGCCATGGCTAAATATACGGCCGCCGCGGTTATTATCTATACCACGGGCGTGATTTTTCGCTTTTTCGTGCACCGCGAACGCAGCGAGAAATTCCCCCTGGGGGAAATCGTTTTCTACCTGGCGCTGCTGCTGGGAAGTGTGGCGGTGGCGTATTTCATCGGCCAGGGCGAGATACGGTTTTGATAAAATTTCAACATGTTGAAAGCAGAACTGGAAAAGTATCTTAAACAAAAGGTGGTGCTGGATACGCGCTCCTCGTGGGTGTATATCGGCGTACTTGAAGAAGTAACCGACCACTGCGCCGTGTTGTCCGATGTGGATGTCCACGACAGCAAAGACACAGCCACTTCAAAAGAAATTTATACCTGGCAAAGCGCCGCCTCGGGCGTCAAATCCAACCGCGACCGAACCTATGTCAACCTCGACTACCTGGTCAGTTTCTCTCTCCTGGACGACGTCAAAAAGTTTTGCTAATCGATCGATCATTTGAAAATAAATTTTTTTTCATAAAATAAAGAGGAAACCGGTTGAATTTTACGCATTTGTTTGATATCTTATACTCTTGTCATTATTCCTTAGGTCGTAGTGAGGTCGAAACATGAAAAAAATATTCGTGGCGGATCAGGATGAAAAATTTCAAGCAGTCATGAAATCTCTTTGCCGAAAAGGGAACGTGGACTTGCACATTTACAACTCCAGCATGGAAATCCTGCCCCTGATCGAACAGGAAAACCCGGATATGGTTTTTATGAACCTCGAATTGCCCGATATCAACGATTTTGTTATGTTCGACTTGTTGAAAAAAGCCGATACCAAACCCCCTATCCCGGTGTTGATTACCTATTCGACCCAGTCGGAAAAAGAACTGCAAAATTATAGGAATTTAAAATTCCAACCCCAGGGCTATCACAAAAAACCCTTTAAAGATAAAGACATCCAGGCCTTGTTGTCCGTCTACCTGGGCGATGTGTCCGCCGCTGAAGCAAAGAAAAACATAGAGGAAATGAATGGCGGCGCCGACCAGGAGGACACATTAGTAGAAGAGGATGATAACATCTTTAACGAGATCATGACCGATACCGGGTTGGAAGATAATCCGCTGGAATCGTTAGACGATGAAGAGGACCATGGAAAACCCATCGAAGCGGTTTTTAAAGTGAGCGACGGCAATTCGGTGGACGTAGGCGAACGGACCGGCGAAAGAGAACGGGCGGCGCGGCTTGTTTCCCTGGAAAAACAGAACTACTTCTTAAGGAATGAAAACAAACAATTGCAAAATGAAATCGGAACCTTAAAAAAGAAACCCCTACAACTGGAAAATGAACTGAAAAACAAGTACGATGAAAGCAAAAGCGCCTACGACCAACTGTCAAAACAGGTGGACGAATTGACCGTTAAACTGACTGATAAAGAGAGAGAATTGGTGGCCAAAGACCATGAATTCGAGAAAAGATTGAGAAAAGAGGCCGACGGAATGGTCAGGGAAACCGAAGAACGCCTTCGCTCCGATATCCGCAAAGTCTACCAGGATGAACTCAGCGCCCAAAAGGAATTGAACGCAAAATTGCAGCATGAATTAGCCAAACTTAAGGAAATGGAAATTAGCTTTAATGCTTCTATTTCAGAGAAAGCCCAACTCTCTCAAAAACTAAGCGAATTGGAAAATGAAAAGAAATCCATTATGAAACGATTGATGTCTTCCGAAGATGATTTGGCCAACCTGAAAAAAGAAAAAGAAGAAATAGACAAGTCGCTTTCCTCTGCCATTGAGAAATCGTCAAGAGACCTGGAATTGGCCCGCGAAGAATTAAAGGATTACCGGAATAGGATCGGTATGCTGGGCGAACTCCTCCAAAAAGCCGTTACCCTGACCAGGTGATAAAGAAAAGAAAAAAGAAAAAAGAGGCAAGAAAAATTTTATTTGACACACCCTACACTTTCTTATACAATATACCTTCGGGTTAATCAAAAATTTCAATCCCCTGACGGGACAGGAAAAAGAAAAGGAGCATGAAACATTATGAAAACAAAAACGTTTATGTCAACCATCGGCAGCTTCACCATATTTTTACTGGTTTTATCGATTGTACAGGCGCCGGCGCCGGTAGAAGCGTGTACCAATTATTTGATTTCAAAAGGAGCAACGGCGGACGGTTCGGTTATGATAACCTATGCCGCGGATTCCCATGAGCTGTATGGGGAACTTAGTTATATCCCCGCCGGCCGTCACATCGAAGGCTCTATGCTGGATGTCTACGATTGGGATACCGGGAAATACTTGGGAAAAATAAAACAGGTCCCCGTCACCTATGCGGTGGTGGGTAATATGAATGAACACCAGGTGTCCATCGGCGAAACCACCTTTGGGGGCCGCGAAGAATTGATCAAAGAACCGGAACCTAATTCCATCGTCGATTACGGCAGCATGATGTTTATTGCCCTGCAGCGGGCCAGGACCGCACGGGAAGCCATTAACGTCATGACCGGCCTGGCAGCCGAATATGGCTATCCCAGCAGCGGCGAGTCCTTTTCCATTTCAGACCCCAATGAAGTCTGGATCATGGAAATGATCTGCAAAGGCCCCAAAAAAAAGGGGGCGGTCTGGGTGGCCCGCAGGGTGCCGGACGGTTATATCTGCGGACATGCCAACCAACCCAGGATACGCCAGTTCCCTTTAAATGATAAAGCAAACTGCATTTATTCCGAAGATGTCGTCTCCTTTGCCAGGGAAATGGGGTATTTCAAAGGAGAAGACAAAGATTTTAGTTTTGCCGACGCCTATGCGCCGTTGACTTTTGGGGCGCTGCGCGCCTGTGAAGCCCGGGTCTGGAGCATGTTCCGGCGGGCCGCGCCTTCCTTAAACCTCCCCTCCGAATACATCAAAGGCAATCCCCAGGCCGAACCCCTGCCGCTGTGGATCAAACCGGATAAAAAATTAACCGTGCGGGATGTAATGGAATTAATGAGAGACCATTTCGAAGGTACGGACCTGGATATGACCAAAGATGTGGGGGCCGGTCCTTTCATCCTGCCGTACCGCTGGCGACCCATGACCTGGAAGATCGACGATGTCTCATACTTCCATGAACGCGCCGTTTCCACCCAGCAGACCGGTTTCTCTTTCGTGGCCCAGTCCCGCTCATGGATGCCGGGCCCCATCGGCGGCGTCCTGTGGTTCGGCGTGGACGATACCTACAGCACCGTCTATATCCCCATGTATTGCGGCATAAACCGCGCGCCGAAAAACTTTGCCGTGGGCGTCGCCACCTTTCATCAATTCTCCTGGGATTCCGCTTTCTGGGTCTTTAATTTCGTGGCTAATTTCGCCTACTCCCGTTATTGCGATATGATTAAAGATATCCAGGTACTGCAGCGGGAACTGGAAGGAAAATTCCTGGCAAACCAACCGGAAGTGGATAACGCGGCCCTGGAACTGTACAAACGGTCCCCCCAACTGGCGCGGGACTACCTCACGGAATATTCATCCCAACAAGGCGATGAAACCGTGAAACGGTGGCGAAAGCTGGGTGAAGCCCTCATCGTTAAATACATGGACGGCAATGTTAAGGATGAATTGGGCAAAGTCACCCACCCGAAATACCCTGGATCCTGGTATAGGACGATTATCAAAGAGACAGGAGAAAAGTTTAAGGTAATCGGAAAAGATGAAAGACCGTAACGCTTAACCATAAAAGGAGAAAAATGAAACCAACAATCCTAGTTTTGGCTGTGATGATAATGTTAATGCCGTTGTTAAGTGGGCAAGAAACCACGGGCGCCATGGCGGCGGTTAACTTTATCGCCCCTGATATCGCCGGGAATAACGTGGAGTTGGACGCCTATAAAAATAAAGTTGTACTGCTTGATTTCTGGGCCACCTGGTGCGGTCCTTGCCGGCGTGAGATTCCCAATCTGATCGATATAAAAGACGCCTTTAAAGACGCCCCCTTCGAGATCATCAGCGTCGCCCTGGAAAGGGGCAGCGACGATTTTGCCAGGCAGTTCGTCAAAGATCAAAAAATGAATTGGGTTCACATCATGGATTTGTCGGCCGGCCGGCAAATTGCTGAAAAATATCAAATCAGGTACATCCCCAGCATGTTTTTGATAAAGAATGGTAAAATCCTGGCCTCCGACCTGCGCGGCGAAGAATTAAAAGAAAAAATAAAACAACTGGTGATAAAGTAAGACAAAATATTGGGCGGCCCTGGAAAATAGTTCCCGGCCGCCCCAACTTTTTTCCTGTTTTTTTATTTGACAATTCCATCATTTTAGAGTACAAATAAACCTTGTTAAAAAAAGTCCCGGCAGGTTGCCATTTGGTATAAATTCATGGAATTGAACTATAAAAAGAGCAGTGTGGTTAGCGCCGATTTGCCCGCCGTCAAGATAAAAGATATCCCCCCATTCGACCGCCCCAGGGAAAAAATGATTAAAAAAGGCGCCAGGTCCCTATCGAACCTGGAACTGGTGGCTGCTATCCTTGGCAGCGGGTGTAGAGGGAAAGATGTTTATGAAGTGGCCGGCGAAATCGTTAAATTAGTCGAGAAAGATTTCGAGAAACTGTCCGTCGTAAAACTGAAAAAAATCGGGGGCATGGGAACGGCAAAGGCCTGCCAGGTGATGGCGGCCGTCGAATTCTCAAGACGTTTCCTGTTCCAGGAGGGGATCCTGATTCGAACCGATAGGGATGTCTTTAACCTGGTGGCGGAAGTGGCCGGTGAAAAACAGGAATATTTCCTTACCTTAACCGTAGACGGCGCCAACCATCTCATCGAGAAGCGGACCGTTTTTATCGGCACCTTGAACCAGTCCCTGGTGCATCCCCGGGAAATTTTCGCCGACGCCCTTAACGACCGGGCGGCCGGCATTATCCTGGTGCACAATCACCCCTCCGGTAAAAATGAGCCCAGTAAAGAGGATTATGACGTGACCGACCGGCTGGTAAGAGTCGGGAAAATCATGGGCATCGAGATCATGGACCATCTTATTATCAGTAAAAACGGTTACTACGGTTTCCAACAAAACGGTTATTTTAATAAAAAGAAATAAAATAGCCGGCAAAAAAAACAATGGTCTTTTTTTCCCCGTATAAGTAGACTTAAGAAAAAAATTGCGGTAAGATATAACTTAAAAAAAAGGAGGCCTAATGAAACGTTTTATCTTAATTATAATGGCGGCAATCGCGATGTCGATTTTTGTCGTGGATTTGTTTTCAATCGATGAAGCTCGATTTATGAGAGACCCGGATATAAATGGGGGTAAAATCGTTTTCACTTACGAAGACGATTTGTGGCTGGTAAGTGCGGAAGGCGGAATCGCTTCCCGGTTAACCGGCGCTCCCGGTCGTGAATTCTCGGCCAGGTTTTCACCCGATGGACAATGGATCGCTTTTACCGGCGAATATGAAGGTCCGCTGGATGTTTACTTGATCCCCACGGCAGGCGGCGAGCCAAAACGTCTCACCTATACGCCCGGGGGGGCCCAGTCCATCGGTTGGACGCCCGACGGAGAGAAAATTGTGTTCCGTTCCCAGTATGAAAATTTCCTCATCCGGGACCCCAATCTCTATTTTGTCCGTAAGACCGGTTCCGCGCCCGAGCGCTTTCCAATGGAACGCGGATCGCGCTGCAGTTTCTCCCCGGATGGGAAAAAAATCCTCTATACCCGCAAAGGCCGGGAAGACTACTATTGGAAACGCTACAAAGGCGGCGAACATACGGATATCTGGATGTATGATTTTGGAACCGGTACATTTAACCCCATATCCGACTACGTGGGCAAAAACATTTACCCCATGTGGGTCGGTAATACCATGGCTTTTCTTACCGACAGGGATACCGGCATTGTCAACATCTATTTCCAGGACCTGGAAAGCAAAAAAATCGAACCGGTTACCCGGTACAGCGATTTCGACGTCATGACGCCTTCCCTTTCCTCCGACGGCAAGACCATTATTTACGTCTATAACGGGTATATCCACTTATTGGATATCCAGGCCCGGACAACCCGGAAACTCTCGATATCGGTTCAATCCGACCAATGGCAAACCCGCGGCCGGTACATCGATCCCAAAGACTATATCCACTATGCCACTATTGCCAATGACGGTAAAAAAGTCGTCCTGGAAGCCAGGGGAGATATTTTCAGCATTCCCACCGGCAAGGGACAGACCTTCAATCTTACCCGGACCCCGGGAGAACGGGAAATGTATCCCCAACTCTCCCCGGACGGCAAACGGGCGGCGTTCTTCTCCGATAAAACCGGCGAATACCAACTGTACATCCGGGAACTGGCCGATGGAAAAATAACGGCCCTGACAGATACGCTGGACCGCGCCGTTTATGAACTACTCTGGTCCCCGGACGGTAAAAAAATATTATTCGGAAACAAAGATTTTTCTATTTTCTATGTGGATGTAGAGACCAAAAAACTGAAAATGATCGACCAGTCCAACCAATTGAAAAACGATGAATTCTACTGGAAGATCAACGATTATAACTGGTCGCCCGACAGCCGCTGGGTCTGTTACAGCTTTGTTCAATACAACCGCAACAGCAAAATTTTTATTTACAACCTGGATAAAGATCAAAAATATCCCATAACCGATGATTTCTTCGATAACCTGAATCCCTGTTTCGACGCCGACGGGAAATACCTTTATTACCTCTCCAGCCGGAACTTCGATGTGCAGATGGATTTTTACGAAGATAACCATGTTCTCAGTAATCCCCAGCAAGTCATGGCCGTACAACTCCAGGCCGGGCAGAAACCCCCCTTTGCCGACGAAGAAACAGGAAACAGCGAAACTCCAGCCCACGGTATGATTATCGATATCGACGGCATATCGACGCGGACCTTTGTTGTCCCGGTCCCGGCCGGGAATTATTTTCATCTCAAAGCCGCTAACCAAAAAATCCTATGGTCTTCCCTCACGAAATTTACCGAAGACGAATATGAAGAAATATTCGAACCAAAGGGAAAAGCCAAATGGGACCTCCATATTTTCGATATGAAGACCGGGAAGGAAGTTGTCTTAAAAGAAAAGATCAGTAATTTCAAAGTTTCCACCAACGGGGAACAATTGATAATCCAAATAGACGGCGACTGGTATACCCAGTCCGCGGCGACCGCTTTTGAAAAGACCGGGTTGGGACAAAAGCTGGACCTGGAAGGCATGCTCTATAAAGTAGAACCCCAGGAAGAGTGGAACCAGGTTTTTTCCGATACCTGGCGTTGGTACAGGGATTTTTTCTATGACAAAGAGATGCACGGTCATGATTGGAAAGCGCTGGGCGATACGTACCGGGCGTTTATCCCGTATTTAACCTCCCGGCAGCAGTTAAATTGGATGATGAGCCAGATGGTCGGGGAGTTGTGCGTCGGCCATGCGTATATCGGCGGCGGCGACGAAGGCCCGTATAAACCCCCGGAATCGAAGTTGTTTACAGGATTGCTTGGCGCCGACCTGGCGCCCCCTAAAGAAGGCGAAAACGGTTATTATAAATTCGAAAAAATTTACGGCCCCACGGAATACAAGCTGGACCTGGAAGCCCCGCTGGCAAGACCGGATATCGAATTAAAAGAAGGATGGTATCTTCTCGCCGTCAACGGTACGGAGATCAAGGCCCCGGAAGATTATTTCAAGCACCTCCAGGTACTGCCCGGCCAGAAAGTAAAAATAACGGTTAATCGCGTCCCTAATATGACCGGCGCCAAAACCTATGAAGTCACCCCCCTCAGGAGGGATCGGGATTTGCGTTATTTCCGCTGGCTTACGGGAAATATCCGCAAGGTATTGAGCGCCACGGATGGGAAAGTCGGCTACATGCATGTCAATGCCATGGACGACAAAGGCATCGGCGAATTTGATAAATTCTGGCGGGCGTTCCGTTACAAGGATGGAATCATCCTGGATATGCGGCGAAATACCGGCGGTTGGACGGAATACTTTTTTATCGATAAGCTGGAACGGAAAATGGTGGCTTATAATAACTTAAAGGAAATGACTCCCTTCCGTTACCCCGGTTCCGTATCCAACGGTAAATTCGTGGTTATCACCAATGAATATAACGGCTCTGACGGCGAAGCTTTCGTAGAGCATTTTAAAGCGCGGAAACTGGGAACTGTAGTGGGCGTCCTTTCCTGGGGCGGCCTGGTAGGAATTATCAACGCCCAGAAAACCATCGATAACGGCAGCGTGAACCAACCTAACAATTCTTTCTATGGTAAAGATGGTAAATGGTGGATAGAAAATCACGGCGCCGATCCCGATATTGAGATAGATAACGATCCGGCTTCTGTTATGGCCGGCAGAGACGCCCAGTTAGAGAAAGCCATCGAGGTAGTACTGGAACAGATTAAAAATGATCCTTTCCAGTTTGCACCCAAACCGGCTTATCCGAAAAGATAAAAAAAGATGCCTCTGGAGGCCAGGCCCCTGCCCATCCGTGATGGTTTGAAAAAAGGGGCCTGGACCACCAAAAACTTTTGATGGAACACAATAACCGGGTTAACAGTTTCAGTTATTCGGGCATTTCAACGTTTAAATCCTGCCCCAGGGCTTTTAAATATAAATATATAGAGGAAATGCAGGAAGCCTTTACTACCATCGAAGGCCACCTGGGGTCCAGCGTTCACGCCGCCATCGAATGGGCCTACAAACAACGGCAAGAAAATGACGATCCCGGGACCACGGAAACCTTAGATCAATATAAACAGGTGTTCTGGAACTCCGGGGGACTGGAAAAAACCAGGATCATTAAAGCCGGTTTCACCACGGATGATTATTTTCAGCAGGGAAAAACATTCATTTCATTTTTCTTGAATTCACTTTTTCACCAGGACAAAAGCGCCACCCTCTACCTGGAGCACAAATTTGAAATAAACCTGGCGGATGGCATTATATATAGAGGGGTGATCGATCGAATAGCCAGGGAGGAAAGTGGGTTTTTACGGCTAATCGATTACAAAACCGGCAGGGCCGTGTCCCCGTTGGAGAATTTCCAGTTGCCCTCTTATTCCCTATATGTTTTCGAAAACAATATCGATAATGAAGTGCGGTTATGTATCGAAGATTTAAGGGAGCAGCGCAGCATGGCCGTATCCTTTTCCCGTGGGGAGGCCAGGCAGGTTCGCGCCGGTTTGCTCAAGGATATTGGGCAGATAAGGGAGACCGTTGAATTCAAAACCAACCCTTCGATATTATGTCGGTGGTGCGGGTATAATCATATATGTGAGAGCGCGTACCAGGCAGTAAACAAACCTGGAGGCGAGGATAGGGGAGGGGGAGGCGCGTGTCCCATGTGCGGCGGCCAGTTGATGAAGCGGAATGGAAAGTATGGGCCGTTTATGGGGTGCAGTCGTTTTCCCCAGTGCCGTTTCACGCGACCTGTCGAAGTATAAAAAGTATCAAAAGCTTTGGGAAGTCAAGAAACCCTTTCTCGAAAGGGTTTCTTGCCGCCGGAGGCACTTTATTAATGAAAAAGATTCAGGGCATTTTCCTTTTTGAGATAAAGAGGGAAGCGTAGTGCACCAGGAGACCCGCTGCGAAGCCGATAAACATATTGCCGATCAGTGCTCCAATGACTGTTGCGGCCATCGGGATCAAGTCTCTACCCGGTCGGATATCTTTGGCAAAGCGGGTTAGTTCGATGCCAACCAGCAGCATCATTGCGCCGATAATGGCCATTGGAAAACTCGAAAAAAGCGAGAAAATCGAAGCAGCCAGGAACAGACCCATCGAAATTTCGATAATTCCTTCGATAATATTCGTACCGCCGGTCCTGGCGCCGAAATAATACTGCCCGGCCAGACCGCCGGCGCCGTGGCACAGCGGCATACCGCCGAAGAAAGGCAGGATCAGGTTCATGATGCCCATATTCAGGGCCAGGCGTTTTTCAGGCGCCGGTTTTTCCGGCCAATATTTCTTAATCAAAGCCGAAGTCGCGATAATTGCGTTCGTGGCAGTAAGCGGTATTTGGGCAAATCCCGCCTTTACCATCGATTCCCACACTTCTTCCAGCCGGAAATGAGTAAGGGGCGGTAGTTGGAGGGTAGGGGGGGGGATTTGTAGTTGGCCTTTGGCCAATGCAATGACCACGCCCATTACCATAAGTACGATCGCAGCGGGGGCGTAACGGTTCGTTCTCAGCGCCAAAACGATAATAATAGAAATAATCCCCAGCAGCCACCAACCGGAAATCATTTTAAAGGCTTCCACAGCCAGGAGCACACCCAGCGCCACCTGGATGCCCCGGATAACCGAAAGCGGGGTAATTTTCGCAATCCAGTCGATAATGCCTGTTACCGCCAGCAGCAGCCAGGTAATCCCCATGGCAAATGCCGAAGCGTAAACCATGGAGGGGGACCAGTGTTGGGAGATAGCCACGACCCCCAGGACTTTCATCGGTTCGATGGGCATAGGGAGGCCGTATACCAGGCCGGTCACAATATTGGCCAGGCCCATCATCACCAGGAAACCGGCCGGGTCCAGGCCGCAGACTACAATATAACCGACGGCAAAAGGGAAAAGGGTCCCGTAGTCGCCCATGGACCCGGCCAATTCCCTCAAATTGAATTCAAACGATTTAATTTTCATTATTATTAAGAAAGTGTTGCCAGGGCAGCAAACCCTATCATATCATCATAAGCAGGTATATTATCAAGTTATTAAATCCCTGTCAACGAGAAAAAAAAATATTTTTTTAAAATATCTGGGATTTGGGCTTGACAATACTTGAATAATCGTATACACTATTATCTTAATCAGTAAATAAAGGTTTGATAACTTATTTCAGTCAAGATTTGATCTTTGTTGAAGTTATAAAGTTTCTACCTCTATTTGCGTTAAAATTTAAAAAGGAGGTAGTTACCAATGGCCGAAGGAACAGTAAAGTGGTTCAATTCCCAAAAAGGTTACGGATTCATTGCACTTGAAAATGGCAAAGATATTTTTGTCCATCACAATGCAATTCAGGGCAGTGGTTATAAGTCTTTAGACGAAGGCGATCGAGTTCAATTTGAAATTCGCCAGAGCGACAAAGGCGACCATGCTGAAAACGTAGTCAAGATGTAATACATCTTAGTTACAAAGAAATCAAGGGGCTTGATTTTCCCTGTAAATTGTCAGCGTCGATAGTTGATGGTTACAGGTATAATCAAGCCCCTTTATATTTTCAGCTCGACATTTTGCGAACAGGTGATTATATATAGACCTGGAGGAAAAGTGAGCGATGTTCGAATATAAAACGACAATCAAAATGCATGAAACCGATGCCGCGGGGGTTTTGTTTTTCGCTAACCAATTCAGACTGGTCCATGACGCCTATGAGACCCTCCTGGAATCCAGTGGACTTTCCTTAAAGGATTTACTGGAAAATTCCGCTTTCCACCTGCCCGTGGTTCACGCGGAAACGGATTTCAAAGCCCCCCTGCGGGTAGGGGATAAGGTAGTCGTCAGGTTAAACGTTAAAAAGACCGGCAATACTTCCTTTACCCTGGCCCATGAGATTTATAAAGATGGAACGCTGCTAACGGGCGCCGGCGAAACGGTGCATGTCTGCATCGATAAAAATACCGGCGTCAAAATCCCCCTGCCGGCGGAACTGCTGGAAACTATTTGCCGACATTTTTCTTGAACTGGGAAGGGGTCATACTGGTAAAATTCTTAAAGGCGCGGTTAAACGCACTCTTCGAGTTATACCCCACTTCGTAGGCAATATCGAGAACGGATTTATTCCTGGTTTTGGGGTCCCGTAGTATTCTCTGGGCCTCTTTTATCCGGAATTCGGTAATAAATTCGCTGAAACTCATCTTCAATTCATCATTGATGATCTCGGAAAGATTCCGGGAAGACAACAACAGTTTCGAGGCCACGAATTTTATAGAGAGGTCGGAGTCCTTGTAAATCTTTTCCACCTCTAATAAATACATTAGTTTCCGAATATATTTCTTTGTCTCTTCCACGGGCGACGTTGAATTCTTTGATTTGATCGTAAACTTTAATCTCTTTAACCGCCTTAATCTCCAGTCATGGATATACTTTCTAAAATAAAGAAACGGGAATGGCAGGAGAGAAGCCGCCAACAGGATGAGAACAATTTTAAAAAAGAGCGTTTGATAAAATTTCGGTTTTAGATAAAACGACGCCTGCGCGCCGGTATCGTTCCACACGCCATAACTGCTGCGGGCAATGACGCGAAAAACATATTTGCCGGGAGGAAGATTGGTGTAATAAGCGGTGCGGTTTGAACCGGGCTCGAGCCATTTTTTGTCAAACCCCTCGAGTTTATATTTAAAAAGAATTTTCCCCGGCACAATAAAACTAAGGGCCGTATAATGAATCTCCAAATTATTCTTACCGGGCGGGAGCGTCAGATTCTTACTCAAGGGACAACATTCCCCGTCCAGCATTATTTTTTCAATCACCACCGGGGAAGGGGGCTTATTACGCCCGGTATCTTTCGGGTCGATCACCGAAACCCCATCGGTGGTAGGGAACCACAGTTTCCCGTCGCGACTTTTCCAGCCGGCCGGTTGATTGGCCCCGTTGCATTCGATGCTGCGCATCCCGGCTTCTTTGCCGAATACCGAGGGATTCACTTTTTGTATGGTTCCCTTAAAAAAGGCATCCGCATCTTCCCGGCTTAAACAGTATATCCCCCGGTTCGAACTGATCCAGAAATCGGCGTTATGGTCTTCCAGTATCCAGTAAACGGTATCATCCGGCAGCCCGTCTTTTTTCCATACTATGGAAATGCTGCTATCTTTGAAACGGTTCAATCCTTTTATCGTACCCACCCAGAGAATGCCTTGCTTATCTTCATGAATGCAGGTAACGATATTATTAGACAATCCTTTTTTTTCGTTAAAGACCTCGATTTTGCCGTTTAGGTTCACGCGGCACAAGCCGCTGCCGAAAGTACCTGCCCAGAGATTTCCCCTGGAATCTTTGAAGAGGGTATTCACCCTGGATTTAACATCGGCGATGGGAGTAAATTTTTCATTTCGGAATTCGAGGATATCGCCTTTGGTGCTGCCGGCCAGGATGCGGCCTTCCGGGTCGGCGTAAACGGCCCTGAAAGAGTTGTTAAGGACGCCGCGGCGGGAATCGAAAACCTCGAAACGGCCGTTTTTAAAGCGATCGATCCCGCCCCCCAGGGTCCCGAACCACATGGCGCCGGACCGATCCTGGGCAAACGAGACGACTGAATCCGAAGATAAACCGTCACGCATGGTCAGGGTGTAAAACCGGTTATCTTTGAAATAGTTGACCCCGTATCCTTTGGTCCCCACCCAAACCTGGTTTTTATTGTCCTGGAAAACGCCGTAAATATTATTATGAGAGAGCCCGTTTTTGGTAGAGTAAGTGATGATTTCGGTTTCTCTCAGGGAATTCAAGCCGCCGCCGTTGGTTCCGATCCACAGGGTGCCTTCCCGGTCCTGGTAAAAATACAAAATAAAATTGCCGGTTAAATCCCCCTGGTTGGGGTAAGCAGAGATACGGTCGCTGCCGGCGGGTAGGATATTGATGCCGCCGCCCTGCGTCCCGATCCATAGATTCCCGAAGCGGTCCTCGTAGAGGCTCCCGATGCTTTGATTAACGAGGCCGTTTTTAGCGTTAAAAAGGTCCCACTGACCTTCCCAGTACCTGTACAAACCGTTCTCGTTCGTTCCGATCCATATGGCGCCCTTGCGATCTTCGAACAGGGTAAGAATTTCCAGCCCGGCCAGCCCCATGGATTCGGCGTAAAACTCGCCGCCCCGTTTTTTTATCAGCAGCAAGCCGTCCACCCCGGCGCCGGCCCAGGTATGGCCGTTCCGGTCCTCCAGGAGACTCCTGACCGTCCGGTTGGAAGATGTTTCCGGCAATGGAATACGGGTAAACGAATTATTGGCGAAACGGCACAAACCGGCGCCGGAGCCGATCCATATAGAACCGTCCATGGATTCTTTGATGCACCAAATTTCGCTGCCCAGCAGCCGGGAATTTCCCGTAATCGCTTTAAAGGTCCCGTTTTTATAGCGGATGACCCCGCCCCCACGGGCGCCGATCCAGAGCGTCCCACAGCGGTCCACTTGCAGCGACGAGATAATGTCGTTGGAGAAAGCGGGTGTATTTTCATGGTTAAAAACTTCGAATTTGATGCCGTCAAAACGCGCCAGGCCCGCTTCCGTTCCTAACCAGAGGTATCCGTCCGGGGTTTGAGTAATTGCGTTTACAGAGTTCATGGGCAAACCGTCATCGATGGTCCAGGTGTGGTGCTGGAACGAATCGATGGAACGCATGGGTTGACCTGGGAAAACCAGGGATGGCAGCAGGGCAAAGAGTATGGCAAATATCTTTCGAATCGAATTGTGTTGTTTCATCGTTTACGCCTTTTTAGGACTATATTGTAACAGATTTTTTAAGATATGAAAACGGAAAAAAAAGAATTTACACTTATGAGAGTCTCTATCCCTCAAGGCCATAAGATTTGTCCGGCCAGCAGTAAAAACCGCTCTGGCGAATGCCCTCTCCCGTATATTATAAAAGGATCTCCCTGGGAAAACCAGCGGGAAATAGCGATCCCGTTTTTTCAATTCCCAGGGGATAGAATATCATCACAATTTCCCCGGGGATGTTATTATAAAAGGGTCTTACCTTTGGAAAAAGAGCGCCGAGAATGGAACATTTTGGGGATTTACTTGTCTTGGAAATCGTGATATTTAATGTATTGATACGGAGTTACATTAATTATTTATATAGTGAACCATTATTGGTACGGAACCCTGGTTGAATCATTTTAAAAGGCAAAATTTATTCATAATACTCAATGGCGGAAGCCTATCTCTATTCTAAACCCGGTCCGGGAAAAATGTCGAAAATAGAAAAAAAGAATATCGAGGATATCCTTGGGTTAACTCCCATGCAAGAAGGGATGCTCTATTATTATTTGAAAGAGTCCGGATCAAGCCTCTATTTTGAACAATTATGCCTGGAGATCTCCGGCCAAATCAAGGTGACGCTTTTTGAAAAAGCATGGCGCTTTGTCATTCAAACCAATGAAATGCTGCGCACGGTTTTCCGCTGGGAAGGGGTGGAAAATCCGCTTCAAATGGTTTTAAAGGAACATCCCCCGCACCTGGAATATTATGATTTTTCCAGCCGGGAGACAGGAGAGAAAAAAAAGCGGCTGGAAGAGCTTAAAGTTGAAGACAGGAACAACCCCTTCGACTTAACCGGCGTCCCCTTCAGGGTTTATTTATGTAAGACCGGCGGCGCCGCTTTTGAAATGATTATAAGCTATCATCATATCCTGTATGACGGCTGGAGTAACGGGATTATCCTGGAAGAATTTCTCAGCGCTTATCATGATCTCTGCGCCGGGAAGGAATTGATAATACCGGCTAAGACAAAGTTTAAAGAATTTGTCGCCTGGCTGCAAAATTCGGATAGGGGTAAGGAAGATACATATTGGAGCAACTATCTGTACGAGTTTGCTACCCCGACGGAACTGTCCATAAAAAAAAGAAGCAAAGGGGAAAGAATAACTGCGGGACATTTTCAAACCCGTTTCGGCAAGTCCATAAAGGATAAAATCGAGGATTTTGTTAAGGCGCACAAGATTACCGCGGCGTCTCTATTTTATTGCAGTTGGGGGATATTGCTGCAAAGGTATAATAACAGCGACGATGTGGTTTTCGGCGCCGCGGTATCGGGGCGGCCGGCGGGTGTACCGGGAATAGAACGGATGGTGGGTTTATTTATCAATACCATACCTTTAAGAATACAAATTTACCCCGGTGAGAAAATAGCGGACCTGCTGCAGGGGGTAACCGCCGACCTGGAAGAAAGAGAAGTCTATGAGCATACCCCCCTGGTGGAAATAAATTCGGGAAAAGAACTTTTCGATTCCATCGTGGCGATAGAGAATTACCCTATGGATAGCCACTGGAACCGGCAAAAAAACGGGTTGACCATTCGTTCGTATTCCATGGTCGAAACGACCCATTATGATCTGACCCTGGGCATCGAGTTTTTCGATGACATCGAAATAAATTTCAGTTACCGGGAACAGGCCTTTGAAAAGGACGAGATCGAACGCCTGGCCGGTCATTTTTCACGCATTATGCAAGATATTATCGATAGCCCGGGGAAAGAAGTATCCCGGATCGATATGTTGTCCGGGGAAGAAAAACACCGGTTGCTCTATGAGTGGAATAATACGGAAAGACTGTATCCCCAGGATAAAACCATCGATGGATTATTTGAAGAACAAGTGGAACGAACGCCGGATCATATTGCCCTGGTAGGGGCAACGTCTCTACAAATAACCTACCGCCTATTGCATGAACAATCCGATGGTTTGGCGCAATTGTTAATAAAAAAAGGCGTTGGGCCGGATACGATCTCGGCAATCATGACGGAACGTTCCGTTGAAACGATTATCGGCATCCTGGGGATTTTGAAATCCGGCGGCGCTTATTTGCCAATCGATCCGGGGTACCCGCGGGAACGCATCGATTATATGTTAAAGGACAGCGGAGCCGGGATTTTAATAAATAAATCCGAAATCCGAAATCCGAAACTCGAAACAAATTCAAATGACCAAATAATTAATGACCAAAACAAAAACCGAGATTCTCTAATAGGGCGCCCCCGCCGGGGGCCTTCAAATCTTGCATATGTCATTTACACTGCCGGGTCCACCGGGAATCCCAAGGGGGTAATGATCGAACATAAGTCCCTGGTGAATTTTATTTTTTCGATGTACAGGGATTACCGTGAGGATTTTGGTCCGGCGGATAAATTCTTGAGCTTAGCCAACTTTTGTTTCGATGTGAGCGTCTTTGAAATATTTATACCGTTGGTATTCGGGGCTTCCATTGTTTTACCGGCGTATGATAAGGTATTGGACCCGTGGGCGCTGGCGGGGGTTATTATTGAGAAGTCGATTACTTTTACTTATATTCCACCCGGGTTATTAAGGGAGGTGTATGAGTATCTTAACATGGGGCTGCGGGGTTCCGGTTGCGGTCTGGAGTTAAATAAAATGTTACTGGGGGTGGAACCCATCCAGGATTACGTACTAGAGGATTATCTCAAGTTGAATCCCGCGCTGCGCATCATCAATGGTTATGGACCTACCGAGGCGACTATTTGCGCGGCGGCTTACCGGTATGAATCCCATGATCCTGTAGGAAAGCGGGTTCCTATTGGGCGTCCTTTGGCCAACATGGTGTTGTTGTTGCTTGATAAATACCGTCAACCGACGCCTATGGGCCCGGCAGGGGAGTTGTACATCGGCGGCGACGGCCTGGCGCGGGGTTACCTGAACAACCCGGAATTAACCGCGGAAAAATTTAAACAATATAGGTCCTATAGGACCAATAAGACCTATATTTTCTACAAAACCGGCGACCTGGCGCGCCGGTTGGCCGACGGCAATATCGAATTCCTGGGCCGGATGGACTTCCAGGTGAAGATAAGGGGCTACCGCGTGGAACCGGGCGAGATCGAAAGCCGCTTGCTAAGTCATAACAATATCAAAGATGCCGTGGTGCTGGTTAAAGATTGGAAAAACACCGATAACGAAGATAAATACCTCTGCGCTTATGTAACGGGCGCGCCTTCGCTGGAGGAATCCCAATTGAGGACCTTCCTGGCAAAGGATTTACCCGCGTATATGATCCCGGCGTATTTTGTTTTCCTGGAAAAGATACCCTTATTACCCAGCGGTAAAGTGGACCGGAAAGCCCTGCCTGACCCGGGACCCGCCGGCGCCGGTTCCATAGGGGAAGGGGTCTATACGCCGCCGCGGGATGAAAGCGAAAAGAAACTGGTAGACGCCTGGACTTCGGTCCTGGGTGAGCCCCCGGCGGGACGCCCCGGCATAGGCATCGATGATAATTTTTTCAAATTGGGCGGGCATTCGATAAAAGCGGCAAAACTGGTTTTAAAAATTCATAAAGAGTCGAATATTAAAGTTCCGTTAAATGCTTTATTTGAAAATCCCACTATCAGGGGTCTGGCGGGTTATATTAAAAAAGCGGAAAAAGAAAAATATGTCGCCATCCCGGCGGCGGAAGAGCGGGAATATTACCCGTTAACCCCCGGTCAAAAACAGTTTTATATTACCCGCCATGCCGGCCATGACGGCGCGGTTTACAATGTCCAGAACCTGGTGCAGTTGGAAGGTAAGCTCTCGCCAAAAGTCCTGGAGAGATTGGAAACCGCATTCAAGGCCTTAATACATCGCCATGAAAGCCTGCGCACATCGTTTGAAATAATCGGCCACGAACCGGTGCAGCGCATTCATAAAGAAGTGGAATTTAAATTAGAGGCCAGGGATCAGGGGGCAGGGGTTATTAAATCATTTATCCGGGCTTTCGACCTGTCGAAAGCCCCGCTCCTCCGGGTGGGGTTGATAAAAACAGGGGAAGAAAGCCATATTTTGATCGCCGATATGCATCATATTATCGCCGATGATCTTTCCATGGGGCTGCTGGTCAAGGAATTTATAAGTTTATACCGGGGCGAAGAATTGGCGCCGCTGCAAACGCGGTACAGGGATTTTGCCCTGTGGCAAAACGCGGCGGCGCAAGCAAGCTTGAAGCGCCAGGAAACGTATTGGCTGAATGAACTGGCTGGAGATACCCCGCCGCTGAACCTGCCCCTGGATTTTCCCAGGCCGATGATCCGGCAATATGACGGTAGTTCCGTTCCTTTTGAATTGGATAATGAAACGGCGGGATTATTAAAAAAACTGGCTGCGGCGGAAGGGGTCACGCTTTATATCCTGCTGCTGGCGATATTTTTCATATTGCTTGCGAAACTGTGCGACCGGGAAGATATCCTTGTGGGAACGCCCATTGCCGGCCGCCGACACCCGGACCTGGAAACGGTAATCGGTTTCTTTGCCACCATGCAGGTGATACGGTGCCGCCCCAGCGACCAAAAGAATTTCCTGGACTTTTTACGGGAAGTCAAAGACAGAACCCTGGCGGCCCATGAGAACCAGGATTATACTTATGAAGAGTTGGTCGACAAATTGTCCGTAAGGGACCCGGGCCGGAACGCGTTGTTCGATGTGGTGTTTGTCTGGGAAGACCTGGATATCCACCTGGGCGACCTAACTCTGCCCAACAGTGAAAGGGAAGAAGAACGGCTGAAATTAAAGCTTTTTAATTATGAAAAAATCCATGCGCCTTTCGATTTGATTTTCACGGGCGCTGAATCCGGCGAAACCATGAACTTCTTTATTAATTATAGTACGGCGCTCTTTAAAAAGGAGAGCATTGAAAAAATCGCCGCTGATTTTATGGGGGTGATTTCAGCGGTATTGAAAGACCCGGGTATGAAACTGGGAGATATCGGGGTGGCCCATGATTTATTGGAAGCAACCCCCCGGGCATTCATCGAGGAACCCGGCGATTTCGGGTTTTAAAGATAAGGAGAATAACGAATGAATATGAATACGAAAATGAATAAGGAAAAAATTCTTTTAATGCTGCTGCCCTTCTGGGACCCGCAAATCCCGCCGTCCGGGATTTCATGTCTCAAGAGTTATCTCCAGCAGCACGGTTATTCGGTCAAAACGATAGACGCCAATATTGAAGATCATTTGAAGGAAACATACCATAAATACTTTGAAAAATTAAGGGAATATGTGCCCGAAAACCAAAAAGGCAATTTTAATAAAATCGGGTTCGATATCCTGCACAACCATATGATGGCCCATATGAATCATGAAAATGAGGATGATTATATGGCGGCCATAAAAATCCTGTTTAAAACGACGTTTTTTATGTATATCGAACCTGACCGGGTTTCTGAACTGGACCAACTGATCGGCGTGTTTTTCCAGCGCCTGGAAGCGTATATTCTCCCGATATTGGAACGGGAAAAACCCGATGTGCTGGGGATTACCGTGTACACCGACACCCTGCCGGCCTCACTGCTGGCGTTTAAGCTGGCAAAAGAGAAATACCCGGAAATGCGAACCGTTATGGGGGGCGGTATTTTTGCCAGCGATATGACATTGGGTTCCGCTAACCTGGAATTTTTCCTGGAGAGAGTCCCGTATATCGATAAAATCCTGGTGGGGGAGGGCGAATATTTGTTTTTAAAGTACCTGGAAGGGGAATTAAATGAGCAGCCGGGGCCCAAACGGGCGGCCTCGCTGAAAGATATTCAAAATGAAGTCATGGATATCGCCAGCCTGGGGGTCCCGGATTTTTCCGATTTCGATCTTACCCATTATCCTTATCTAACCGCTTATACTTCCCGCAGTTGCCCGTTCCAGTGCGAATTTTGTACGGAGACGATCCAGTGGGGCAAGTACCGGAAGAAAAGCCCCGGCCAGGCAGTGCAAGAACTACTGACGCTGTACCGGCGTTACGGCGGCCAATTATTCTTAATGGGGGACTCGCTGTTGAACCCGATTATCACGGACCTGGCGCAAGAACTGGAAAAGGAAGAGATTTCCATTTATTGGGACGGGTATTTACGTGCGGAGCGCCGCGCCGGGGATACGGAAAATACGATGCTGTGGCGGCGGGGCGGTTTTTACCGGGCCCGGCTGGGACTGGAAAGCGGCTCCGGCCGCGTCCTGGACTTGATGAATAAGAAAATAACCGTAGAGGAAATTAGGTCCACGGTCTCTGCCCTGGCGTACGCCGGGATTAAAACCACCACTTATTGGCTGCTGGGGTTCCCCGGCGAAACCGAAGCGGATTTCCTGGAAACATTGGACCTTATCGAAGAAATGGCAGATGATATTTACGAAGTCAATTGCTCGCCGTTCTGGTATTTCCACGACGCCCAGGGCGGGGATGCGCGCTGGAAAGATAAAAGCACTCCTCTTTACCCGCCCAAAGCCAGGGAAATGTTTCTCATCCAGACCTGGATGGTGGATTGCGAGCCCCACCGGGAAGAGATTTACCGGCGCATGTGGCGGTTTACGGAACACTGTAAAAAACTGGGCATCCCTACGCCTTATTCGCTGCAAGAATTTCACCAGGCCGATTTACGCTGGCTGGAACTGCATAAAAACGCTGTGCCGCCCATGGTGTGGTTCGGCAAACAGGGGATATGCATCGATGAAAATAAACAGGTAAAGAAAATTCTGCAGACGCAAGCAGCGGAATCGGATGATGGGGACTTTGGTTTTTGAATGAAAACGATTTTGGAGGAAATAGATCATGTCAAGCGGTGAACTATCTAAAGAGCGGACAAAGGCGGCCAGTCAGAAGGTCAAGGAAAGGGATTATTGGTTAAACAAATTGTCCGGGGAATGGCAAAAGACCACGTTTTATTATGATCACCCCGAAGCCAAAGGGACCAGGACGATGGAAAGTATTTCTTTCCAGGTTACAGGCGAGAGTTTTTCGGATTTGCTGCGTTTGAGTAATCACTCGGACCAGCGGTTGTTCATGATCCTCCTGGCCCAGTTGACGGCGCTGCTGTATAAATATACGGGGCAAACGGATATCATCCTGGGCGCGCCGATCTACCGGCAAGAAGTCGAAGGAACTTTTATCAATACGGTGTTGACCTTAAGAAATTCGTTCGAACCGGGGATAACCTTTAAACAACTGCTGCTGCTGGTCCGGCAGACCCTGGCCGATGCGGCGGAACATCAAAATTACCCCATCGAAGCCCTGCTGCACAAGTTAAACCTGCCGGTTTCAGAGGATTTTCCTTTGTTCGATATTACCATCCTGCTGGAAAATGTTCATAAAAAGGAATATCTGGATCATATCCACACGAATCTATCATTTTGTTTTCAACGAAATGAACAGTCGCTGGATGGCGTGGTGGAATATAATTCGGTGCGTTATAGGGCCGCCGCCGTGCAGGGGATCATCGATCATTATCGATGCCTGGCAAAGCAAATCGCCGCTTTGTTGGATACACGGTTAACGGATATCGACATCCTCCCTGAAGAGGAAAAAAAGAAAATTTTGGTGGATTTTAACGATACCCAGGGGGAATATCCGGAAGGTAAAACGATTCACCAATGGTTTGCAGAGCAAGCCGCAAAGACGCCGGATGCTATCGCGATTTCTGTCGGACAGGTCGGAGAAGTCAGACGAGTCGGACAGGTCGGACAAGTCGGACTTAGTTACCGCAAATTAAATGAACAGTCCGGTCGCCTGGCGGGCGTATTGAGTCGAAAAGGGGTTGGGGCCGACGTTATTGTGGCCTTGATGGTGGAGCGTTCGCCGGAGATGATTATCGCCCTATTGGCAATACTGAAAGCCGGGGGCGCGTATTTGCCCATCGATACCGGTTACCCGGAAGAGAGGAAAAGGTATATGCTTACAGACAGCCGGGTGCGCTCGATGCTGGTTGACCGCCACAACCGGGCGCCGGGCTGCGCGCCGGCGGGGGTTGACATAATCGACGTCACTGACCCGGCCGTGTATTGCGGGGATGGGCATAATCCGCCTCAACATAGCGGGAGCGCCGGGGACCTGGTGTATTTGATTTATACGTCGGGTTCGACGGGGAACCCCAAGGGGGTTATGTTGGAACATCGGAATGTGGTCAATTTGATATATTTCGATTTTCATTATACCAATATGGATTTCAGCAAGGTATTGCAGTTTCATACTATTGGGTTTGATGCTTCGTTCCATGAGATATTTTGTGCGCTGCTTTCGGGTGGGGAATTGTGTTTAATCGATGAGGATACCCGGCTGGATATCCCGGGGTTATTCCGGGTGGTGGCGGAGAACCGGATACCCACGGTATTTTTGCCCATGTCGTTTTTGCGCATCATATTTAACGACAGCCATTATGTGCGGGAGTTTCCGCGCTGTGTGAGGCATATCCAGACGGCGGGGGAGCAGGTGTTTATCAACCGGTTGTTCCGTGGTTTTTTGCAGGAGAATCATGTGTATTTGCACAATCATTATGGGCCGTCGGAGACGCATGTGGTAACTACGTTAACCCTGGACCCGGACGGGGATATCCCAGAATTGCCTACCATTGGGAAACCCATTTTAAACAGCACTATATATATATTGGATAGAGAGCAGCAAATATTGCCCGTGGGTGCGCCGGGGGAAATATACATCGGCGGCATCCAGGTGGGGCGGGGGTATTTGTTCAGGCCGGATTTAACCGCGGAAAAATTTATCAAAAATAGGTCCTATAGGACCAATAGGACCAATATTATTTACAAAACCGGCGATCTGGCGCGCTGGCTGCCGAACGGCAATATCGAATTCCTGGGCAGGATCGACACGCAGGTCAAGATCCGGGGGTTCCGGATCGAGCCCGGGGAGATCGAGAGTAAGCTAACGGATATCGAATACATAAAAGAAGCCGTGGTTATCGACAGGGTTGACGCCAACGCCGAGAAATATTTATGCGCCTATGTGGTTTCGGATGCGGATATCAACCTGGGGGAATTGAGGGGGATACTGTCTAAAACGCTGCCGGATTATATGATACCTTCTTATTTTATGCGATTGGAGCAGATACCGTTGTCGCCCAATGGAAAAGTCCGGAGGGATGCGCTGCCGATAATCGATGCGGCGAAAATGGAAAATGCCTACATACCGCCGCGGGATGAAGTGGAAAGAAAAATTTGCCGGCTCTGGGGCGAAGTCCTGGGAATGGAAAATGACAGCATCGGCATCGAAGATAATTTTTTCGAGCTGGGAGGGCATTCGCTGCGGGCCACTATTTTGCTTGCGAAGATGTACAAAGTCTTTAATGTAAGGATCATCCTGGGCGAGTTGTTCAATGAACCCACGGTTAAGGGATTGGCGCGGTTGATTAAAAGCTCTGTCGGCGATACTTTCAAGGCCATTGAGCCGGTGGAGAAAAAGGAATATTACCCGATGTCCTCGGCGCAGAAGCGGATGTATATCGTTAATCAACTGGAAAAAGACAGCGCCAATTACAATATGCCCACGCCGATGATCATCGAGGGAAATGTCGATAAAGAGAAATTGGCGGCGGTATTCCGGGAATTAATCCGTCGCCAGGAAGGGCTGCGGACAGGGTTCGTGGTGGTGGGCGGCGAACCGGTGCAGAAAATAGAAGAGATGGTTGAATTCGAAATCGAATATGATGATGTAGCCGCGAAGGTCCCGGCGGGACAGCCTAAAAAAGCGAAGGACCGCGAAGAAAAACAAATAATTGTGAATTTTGTCCGGCCGTTTGATCTTTCCAGTGCGCCGCTTTTCAGGGTAGGATTAGCAAAATTGGAGGAAAAGAAATATTTGTTCATGGTGGATTTCCATCATATCATTGGCGACGGGGTGTCGTTGGGCGTCATGGTGAGGGAGTTTACCCAACTCTATGAAGGCCGGGATATACCGCCGCTGCAAGTTCAATACCATGATTATGCGGTATGGCAGCAGGGCATGGCGGAATCCGGGGAGTTGAAACGGCAGGAAGAATACTGGTTAAACCGGTTGAACGCCGATATTCCGCCGCTGGATTTACCGCTGGATTATCCCAGGCCGGCCATGGCCAGTTTCGAGGGGCGCTGGGTGGATTTTGAAATACCCGCGGCCGCCGCCGCGAAATTAAAAAAACTGGCCGAACATCATGACGCTACATTATATATGGTAGTTCTGGCCGCTTATAATGTGCTGCTTCATAAATACACGGGACAGGAAACCATCGCGGTGGGGTCTGCTATTGCCGGCCGTTCCCACCCGGACCTGGAAAACATCGTGGGCGTGTTTTTAAATACCCTGGTGATGAAAAATAATCCCAGCGACGGCCTGACCTTTATCCAATTTCTCGGGGAGGTCAGGGAAAACGCGCTGCGGGCGTATGAGAACCAGGATTTTCAATTCGAAGAGTTGGTGGAAAAATTAAATCTTAAACGGGATTACAGCCGCAACCCTATCTTCGATACCATGCTGAACTTTATTAATATGGATATCCCCGAGATCAAGCTCAGGGATTTGAAACTATCCCCTTATAAAATGGAGCATTCGGCGGTTAAATTCGATGTGAAAATCAATGCCTGGGAACAGGACGATATGGTGCGCTGCACCCTGGATTACTGCACGAAACTCTTTAAACCGGAAACCATGGATACTTTTATCGAGAATTTTTTGAAGATTATCGATCAAATCGGCGGCGATCCCGGTATAAAGATTGCCGAGATTTCATCGATCTCAAAAGAAGTAGAGAAAGAAATGATCGCGGATTTCAATGAAGAGCTCACAACTGAATTTTGAGGATTTCGTGCAGTGGCGCGGAGGTCTCGTGCACATGCACGGAGGTCTCGCGCACATGCACGGAGGTCCCGTGCACATGCACGGAGGTCTCGTGCACATGCACGGAAGTCCCGTGCACATGCACGGAAGTCCCGTGCACATGCACGGAGGTCCCGTGCACATGCACGGAGGTCTCGCGCACATGCACGGAAGCCCCGTGCACATGCACGGAAGCCCCGCGCACATGCACGGAGGTCTCGCGTCACTGATTTTTAATCAAAATGAGGAACTAATTGTTAATTGTTAATGTAAAAAATGAGGAAAGATGATCGGTGAACGAACAATCCAGGCGCGGCTATTTAAGAGTTTCGCGAAATTCCCCGGCCATATTGCCATCGAGTGTGAGAATCATAATATAACGTACCGGGAATTGGACCGATATTCCAATGATATCGCATTTTGGTTGAAAGCCCGGGGGATCGCGAAAGAAACTTTTATCGGCGTTGCCATCGATGATAAGATCGCTTTGATTACCATTATTCTCGGCGTCATCAAGGCGGGGTGCGTTTTTGTCCCGCTGGATAATCATTATCCCGACAGGCGTATCGGGGCCATGTTGGCGGCAGCGGAAGCGCCTTATATATTTACAGGCGCATCCCTGCTGGAAAAGTATAAAGGCATTCGCCGACAATTGGAACACCGGTTGGATATTTTCACGTTGAATGAATCATTTTACGCCCCGGACCAATCCTTCCGGCTGGAAAGGCATGAAGATAAATACAAACTCAGCGAAGCTGAGAAAACCAGGTACAAACGGCAAATATTAATGGACGGTTGGGGCGTCGCGGGCCAGGAGCGGCTGAAATCGTCTACCGTATTCGTGGCCGGCGCCGGCGGGTCCGGCTCGCCTTTGATCCAACAACTGGCGCTCTGCGGTTTCGGAACCATTATTATCTGCGATTACGACGCGGTGGAATTATCCAACCTGAACCGCCAATCCCTGCACGACCAGTCGCGCATCGGCATGAACAAGGCCCTTTCGGCCCAAATGACGGTGGAACGAATAAATCCCCATGTCAAAGTAATCCCCCGGCAAGAAAAAATCGATCCGGACAATGTGTTTGACCTGGTAGGGGAGGCGGAGATTATTTTCGATAACGTGGACAGCCTGGAAACGAAATCCTGTCTATCGCAATGCGCCGTCGCCAAAGGAATTCCCCATATTATTTCTTCCATGATCCACATCAACTCCTATGCGTGTATTTTTCATACCCCTTATACGCCCTGTTTCCACTGTCTTTACGATAAGAAAAAAATCGATGATATCGGTAAAGCAAAAACCCTTGACGGGCATTATCAAGTCATCCCCAATTCGGTGGCCTCGCCGGCCCTTTATTTGAGCACCGGGTTTGCGGTTAATGAAGCGGTAAAAATCCTGTTGGGTTTTGGAAAACCGGCCTATAATAAATATATGCATTTCAACCAGTACGGGTCCCCCGATGTGGTGAATACCAACGGTTACAAACAAATCACTTACCCTTTTAACGACCATTTCCGTGAGCTTTCCCGGAAGCAGGGATTCGATTGGGATACCGGCTGGCACGGCAGCTTCCTGGAAGAAATCGCCATCGAACCCGACCCCCAATGTCCATTCTGCACCTCGCGGCCCCCGCGGCGCGGGGGGCCTATTTGCGCCGCAAGCGGTTTCCCACGTTCAAACAGTTTCCCAGGTTCCGGGGATTTGTCTGAACTACTTCTTGATTATTTCCCGGAAGATAAGATTAACATCTATTTTACTTCCGGGACCACGGGGCAGCCCAAAGCGGTGTTGGGGAAAAATGAAGGCATGGCCCATTTCATTGCCTGGGAGATCAAGGAATTCAATATCGATGAAACCAAACGGGTGAGCCAGTTAACCTCCCAGTGTCATGATCCTTTTTTACGGGATATTTTCGTGCCTTTGTGTGTGGGTGGGACCATTTGCGTGCCGGACAGCCGCGAGACCATACTGGATACGGCAAAAATGGTCCATTGGCTGGAACAAAGCAGGGTAAACCTGGTGCATTGCACGCCGGGTTTATTTAAAGTTTTCGGTTCCAACGGGATAAACCCCGAGAGTTTTTCTCATTTGCAATATGTATTGTTGGCGGGGGAGAAGATTGCGCCGCGGGACCTGGAAAACTGGTATGGGGCCATAGGGGAGCGGGTGCAGTTGGTTAATATTTATGGACCCACGGAGACCACGTTGGCCAAGCTTTTTTATCGAATCCGGCCCACGGATGTGGAACGGGATGTGATTCCCATCGGCAACCCCATACCCGGGGCCAAAGTGGTTATCTTGAACAAAGAATTAAAAATATGCGGGCCCGGGGAAGTGGGGGAGATTTATATTCGTACTCCTTTCCGCAGTTACGGGTATTACAACGACCCGGCGTTAAACGCGGAAAAGTTTATTAAGAACCCCTTTGGGGACAATCCCGGGGATATTATTTACAAAACCGGGGACCTGGGAAAATGGAACCGGGAGGGGCATATCGAGTTTGTAGGGCGGGAGGACCGGCAGGTAAAAATCCGGGGGTTCCGGGTGGAGTTGGATGAGATTGAGAAGAGATTGAGGGAATATCCCGGCATTCAAGAGGCCGTGGTATTATTTCGCGTCACCGGGACAGGCAACCAAATTATATGCGCTTATTTCAAAGGCGACATTTCCGTACCGGAATTGAAAGAATATCTTGGCCGGGAGTTGCCTGACTATATGGCGCCTTCTTTTTACATTAAAATGGAAACATTTCCTTTGAATATCAATGGCAAGGTTGATTATAAAGCGTTGCCAGGGCCGGATGCGGTGGAGCGGGAGGAGTTTGCCGCGCCCGGGAATGAGATGGAGAAGAGAATGGCCGGCATCTGGACGGAGATTTTGGGGATAGAGCGGATCGGCATTAATGATGGGTTCCTGGACATGGGGGGCAATTCGCTTAATGCCATGAGTTTAACTGCGCGGGTATTCAAGGAATTTAAAGTTAGTTTACAGTTATCGGTTATTTTTGCGAATCCCACGGTGGAGGGGTTGGTAACTATTATAAACGCATCGGTTACCAATATATATCAAAGTATCGAGCCGGTGGAGGAGCGGGAATATTACCCGTTATCTTCGGCGCAGATGCGCATGTATTTGTTGAGGGAGTTTGCCGGGGAGGGGGATATCGGTTATAACCAGCCCAAAGTGCTTTTGCTGAGGGGTAGGGTAGACATCCACCGGTTGGAAGGAGCGTTTAAGCAATTGATCGAGCGTCATGATGCGTTACGAACCAGTTTCGAAATCATAAATGGACAACCAGTAAGTATTATTAATCAAAAGTTTTTGGAAGTCCAGAAACCTTTTTTCAAAAAGGTTTCTGGCCGCCGGGGGCAAGAGGAAGTAGAAGCAATCATCAAAAATTTCATAAAGCCT
>Ga0315278_10000314_pt1 | contig 43337 bp, 38 predicted proteins | sample YL17G06_0_MG_FD_203880 | JGI IMG/M metagenome (GOLD analysis project Ga0315278, IMG submission 203880) | Sediment microbial communities from Yellowstone Lake, YNP, Wyoming, USA - YL17G06_0 | ecosystem: Environmental > Aquatic > Freshwater > Lake > Sediment | place: USA: Wyoming | collected... | reverse complement strand
TCTGAGCTCTGGCCGGCAGACTCAATCCGGCGCCGTGAGCAAGGTCAGCAGCATCTCGATGCGTGCCTGCACCGGGGTGAGCGAACCCGCCGACGCAAACGGCACGCCGGGTTCATCGAACACCGGCCCGTCGGCGCAGCGCGTGCAGCGCCAGATCAGCAGGCCCCGCTGTTGTGCGAAACGCAGCGCGGCTTCGAGTTTGTGGTGCACGCTGCCATTGCCGGGGCCGGCGACGATGAGCCCGCGCACGCCTTGGCCGATGGCCGCCTGCACCAACGCACCGCCGACTCCGGCGTGACCCGTGATGATCTCGACCAGCGGCCAGGCCGTGACGTCCAGGCCCAGACGATCGAGCCCGATCGGCGTGCCCGAAGGCCAGTCGCGCAGGCGCCGCAAATGCCCTTCTTCGATCCGCCCCAACACGCCGGCGTCGCCTGAGCCGAAAGCGTCGACCCGATAGCTGTGCACCTTGCGCACGTCGAGCGCACCATGCACGGCGCCGGCGAGCACGGCGACCACGCCTTGCGCGCAATCGATGCGCGCCACGCCCACGGCATCGAACAGATTCTGCGGCCCGTCGCGAAGCATGGCGTTGGCGGGGCGCATCGCCGCGGTGAATACGACCGGCTTGCGCGGCGCGAGCACGCGCTGCAGGAAGTAAGCGGTTTCCTCGAGCGTATCGGTGCCATGCGTCACCACCACACCGGCAACGTCGTCGCGCCGCAGGTGGAACTCGATGCGTTGCGCCAGCTTCAGCCAGACGTCGTAGTCCATGTCCTTGCTGTCGAGCTGTGCCACCTGTTCGGCTTCGAGCGACTCGCCGGCCAGGGCCGGCACTGCATCGAGCAACTGCTGCACGCCGATCTGCGCCGCGCTGTAGTGCACGTTGTCGGCGGGGGTTTGCGCGATCCCGGCGATTGTTCCGCCGGTGCCCAGCACCACCACTTTCAATCCGGATCGCTGCAAATTTGTTTGCATTCTTGATTGAGCTGGATGAAAATACAGCTACTGGATATAACTTCAGACCGGACCCGACGTGAACGAATCCCCCAAACTCACCGACCGCCAGCAGCAGATTCTCGAGCTGGTGCAAAGCGCGATCGAACGCACTGGCGCTCCTCCCACCCGCGCTGAAATCGCCGCCGAACTCGGCTTTCGCTCAGCGAATGCCGCCGAAGAACACCTGCAGGCCCTGGCACGCAAAGGCGTGATCGAGCTTGTGAGCGGCACGTCGCGCGGAATTCGCTTGAAGTCTGACACATTGCGCAGGCTCAACGAATCGCGTGGCAAACAGTTCAGCTTGCCGTTACTGGCCCAGCTCTCATTGCCGCTGGTGGGCAGGGTTGCAGCGGGCAGCCCGATCCTTGCGCTCGAACACGTCGACCATACCTATACGGTGGAAGCGACCATGTTCCCGCGCCGACCCGACTACCTGCTCAAAGTGCGCGGCATGAGCATGCGTGACGCCGGCATCATGGACGGCGACTTGCTCGCTGTGCAAAAAGCCAAGGAGGCGAAGAACGGCCAGATCGTCGTGGCGCGCCTCGGTGACGAAGTCACGGTCAAGCGCTATCGCAAAACGCGCGCCGGCATCGAGCTCATCCCCGAGAACCCCGACTTCAAAACCCTGCTCGTGACGCCCGACCAGGGCGATTTCGAACTCGAAGGTCTGGCCGTCGGCCTGATCCGCAACAACATGCTGATGTAGCCGCGGCTCGCGGATTGCAGCCGGTGGCTTGCTGCCGCCGGGGCTCCTGGCCTGCGCCCACAAACAGGCCGAACGCGGGCCCGACCCAAAGCCCGACAGGCTTCTACTGCCGCGGCGCCAGGGTCAAGCTGTGGTGCGGCGTCTGCGACCACAGCGGCACGTAGTCAACGCGTTCCCATGCCGCGACAAAGCTGCGGTACAGCGGCGAAAAGGCGATGCCCGACTGCCCGCTCGAATGCATGACACGCGACTTCGAGGGGTCCCCCAGGTCGTACAGCGCTCGCAGCGACGGACCGTGTTCATCGAGGTACAACTCGCCGGTCCTGGCCAGTGGCCGCAGGCTGACGCGCGAGACGTTGACGGTGAAGGTGTCGCCACCGACCGGCGTGCGCAATTCGAACCATGGTGCGAGCAACGCCACACTGCTGAGCGGCCGGTGTTCGCTGCGGGCAAGATGGGCCGCTCCCCATTTCCATTTGCCGATGTCGGTGCCATGCTGCGCCGCCAACTCATCGAGCGCGCGCGTGAACGCGGCGTCGACTTGCTGCGCACAGGTTTCGATTTCAGGCGTGTCTTGCCGATCACACCAGCGCTCGTCGCCGCGCTCCAGCACACCCTCCAGCGCATCGCGAAAGCTGCGGTTCTCCAAGGTGCGCTCGAACATCGCGGGGCCGACGTCGTCGCCGAACAAGGCAATCGTCAATTGCCGCGCCCAGGCCCAGAAGATCAACGGCGCCGCGGCGTCAGCACGCATCGTGCCGTCGAACCCGGCAAGCTGCTGCTGCGCGGCGACCGCCAGCACATGATCCGACCTGGCGCGCCGGATCGTGGGCAGGAGGCGCTGCGTCGCGAGTGACACGACGTCGGCCTGCATCTCGCGCAGGCTGTCCAGGCTGTGGCGCGGTTTGGCGGCAAGCAATTGTTCGATGCGTTGCTGGCGATAAGGCGCCGCCCACTCGTTCGTGATGTAGTGCGGATACTCCGGGGCGTGGATGCGCTGGTTCGCGGTCGCGATCCAGCCACGTGGCGGGTCGACTTCACGCGGGGTCAACGCCGGGTCGAGAAACCCGTCCCAGTCGTAGCGCGCGTCCCAACCCGGTGCCGGCACCTGGCCTTTCAAGTCATTGCCTGGCTTGCGCAGCGGCACGCGTCCGGCCGAGACCATGCCGATGTGTCCGTCGCGATCGGCGACGACCATGTTTTGCATCGGCGCGACGTAGCGCGCCAAGGCTTGCACGAACTGGGTGACCGTCTTCGCGCCATTCAACTCGATTGACGCTTCCAGCGTGCCGGGGTCCGCGTCGAGCGCCGTCCAGCGCAGCGCCAGCGCATAGCCCGGTCTTTCTTTCGGCCCGGTCAGGCCCTGCGCAATCCCGGCGTCGGAAATCACTGGTCCATGGCGCGTGGCACGCACCGTCAACGCCAGGTCGGGCTGGCCCTTGACCTTGAGAATTTCGGTGAAGGTCTCGAAGCGGGACCAGCCTTGCGGCGTCTGGTACAGCGTCGGGTCGTCGGGCTTGATGCGCTCGATGTACAGATCCTGAACGTCCGGGCCGGTATTCGTGAAACCCCAGGCCAGGGATTCGTTTTGACCGAGCACGATGTTCGGCAAGCCCGGCATCGTGGCGCCGGCGACGTGCAGGCCAGGCGCCTGCAGGCGCGCGAAATACCAGAGTGCCGGCGCGCTGAGCTTCAGATGCGGGTCATTCGCGAGCAGCGGCTTGCCCGACTCGGTGTTGCTGCCGCTCACGACCCAGTTGTTCGAGCCCACACCTTCCACGCCAGAAGGCGGCGCGTGCAGCCATGCCTGCTCGCCAAGTTTGCCGTCCAGGCGCAGGCCGCGAAACAACGCTGCGTAGTCGGCGGTGGGCAGGGGCTTCTCACCCGGATAGGGTGGAATCAGCTCGTTGATGCGCTCCACGGGCATCTTCAACGCCAGGCGCATGCGCAGCATCTCGGTGCGCCAGTTTCCCCCCAGGTCCCAGGCCATCATGATGGCCCAGGCGAAGCTGTCTTGTGGGGTCCAGGGCTCGAACTGCAAACCGAGCAGCAAGAATTCGGGTGGCCTGGCCTGCATCGCCTGCGTCGCGAAGGCGTTGATCCCTGCGGCATAAGCGTTCATCGTTGCGCGCAATTGCGGGCTTGCTCTTTCCCACTGGGCCAACGCGGCGCGCTTCACGCCCAGAGCGCGCAGGAACTTGTCGGACTCGAGCGCCGGCGCACCAAAGGCCTCGGCGAGCCGACCCGAACCGATGCGCCGGTGCGTCTCGAGCTGCCAGAGCCGGTCTTGGGCGTGCGCGAAACCGAGGCCGAAAACAGCGTCTTCGCTGGAATTGGCGCGTATCGTCGGAATGCCATGCACATCGCGTTCGATACGCACCACGTCGTGCAGACCTGTCACCTGCAGCGAACCGTCGACCTTCGGCAGTACCAGGAAGGCGTAACCGCCGGCCACGATGGCACCGGCGAGCGCCAACAAGCCGACGCTCGCGCCGACCCACTTCAGGGTCTTCATCGTCCTGGCCTGCACCGAAGCCAGCATGGGCGGACCGGCGCGGTCAGGACAATGCGCCGAGGAAGTCGCCCTTGCCGAGATCCACGCCGTTGTGGCGCAGCAGCGCGTAGGCCGTCGTGACATGAAAGAAGACGTTGGGCAGCACATAGTGCTTCAGGTAGAACTCGCCCTTGAGCGTCATCGAGCCGTCGCGGCGCGGGACGACGATGTCTTTGTCTTCGGTGCCCTCCAGGCGCTGCGCCGGCACCGAACGGATGTACTCCAGCGTCTTGGCGATGCGCTGGCGCAGATCGGCCAGGCTGACTTCGGTGTCGTCGAACTTCGGCGCTTCCACGCCCGACAGGCGCGCCACGCCGAATTTCGCGCTGTCGCAGGCGATCTGCACCTGCTTCGTGAACGGCAGCATGTCGGGCGCGAGGCGCGCCGCGAGCAAGACCTGGGGGTCGAATTTCTTCGCCGCCGCGAACGCTTCGGCCTTGTCGAACCATGACTGAAGGTTGTCAAGGGCGCGCACAAGGATCGGCACGCTGGCCGAGTACATCGAGATGGACATGAAGTCTCCTGCAAATTTTTTGACGAAGTGGCCATGCTACACAATGGCGCCTGGCCCCGCTGGGCATTGCCCGATTTCGTGAACCCGATGTGAACATCTTCATCCTCGACGACTACCAGGACGCGGTGCGCAAGTTGAGTTGCGCAACGCTGCTGGCGTCGCTGAACGCCAAGGTGTTCACCAACACCGTGAAGGGCACCGGCCACCTTTCAGCGCGGCTGCGCGATGCCGACATCCTGGTGTTGATTCGCGAGCGCAGCCACTTCCCGCGTGCCTTGCTCGAACGGCTGCCCCGGCTGAAACTGATCTCGCAGACGGGGCGGGTTGGGCCTCACATCGACATTGAGGCCTGCACGCGCCAGGGCATCGCCGTCGCCGAAGGCGTGGGCTCGCCCCACGCTGCGGCGGAATTGACCTGGGCCCTGGTGCTGGCGGCCGCGCGCCGCCTGCCCCAGTACATCGCGAACCTGAAACATGGCGTGTGGCAGCAGTCGGGCCTGAAGGCCGCGTCGCTGCCGCCGAATTTGTGCCTGGGCCACCAGCTCCGCGGGCGCACGCTGGGCGTGTGGGGCTACGGCAAGATCGGCCACATCGTCGCCGGTTACGGCCGAGCGTTCGGCATGCAGGTCATGGTCTGGGGCAGTACGGCCTCGCGCCAGCGCGCGCTGGCCGACGGCCTGGCCGCGGCGCCGAGTTGCGAGGCTTTCTTCGAACGCTGCGACGTCCTGAGTCTGCACCTGCGCCTGAACGACACCACGCGCGGCATCGTCACGCTCGACGCCTTGTCGCGCATGAAGCCGACCGCGTTGATCGTGAATACCTCGCGCGCCGAATTGTTTGAAGACGGGGCGCTCGTCGCGGCACTGAACCTGGGCCGCCCCGGCATCGCGGCGGTCGACGTTTTCGAGAGCGAACCGATCGGGCAAGGCCACCCGCTGTTGCGCCTGGAAAACGCGATCTGCACTCCACACCTCGGCTACGTCGAGCAAGACAGCTACGAGCTGTACTTCCGCAGTGCGTTTGAGAACGTCCTCAATTTCATCGACCACCACCCCAGCAACATCGTCAATCCCGAGGCCTTGCGTGCGCTGCAATGAGGCGCCGGGCTCGACGCCTCGACCGGCGAACCCCCTTGAGCTGTTCTGGGCCTGCAACAACCTGGCACTGCAAGGCTTTGGTGGCGTGCTCGCCGTCGCGCAGCGCGAGTTGGTGGAACGCAAACGCTGGCTGACGCGCGAACAGTTCGTCGAGATGTTGTCGATCAGCCAGATCCTGCCCGGGCCGAACATCGTGAACCTGGCCCTCGCACTGGGTCACGGCTACTTCGGCCTGCGTGGTGCATTCGCGGCTTGTGCCGGCCTGCTCGCGCTGCCGCTGCTGATCGTGTTGATTCTGGCCGCGCTGTACAGCGAGTTCGCGCACGAACCGATGCTGGCCGGGGCGTTGCGCGGCATGGGTGCGGTTGCCGCCGGGCTGGTGCTGGCCACTGCCGCCAAGCTGGCGAGCACGCTGAAAGTCAACCCGCTCGGCCTGCCTCTGTGCCTGGGCCTGGCCGGGCTGGCGTTGGTGGCGATCGCATGGCTGCGCTGGCCGCTTGTCGCCGTGCTCGGACTGCTTGGCAGCGCCGCGGTGGCGCTGGCCTGGTCCAGGCTGGCCCGCTGAGCGTTCGTCCGCGCCGGATTGATTGCGCTCATGGCTGCGTTCACGAGTGCCCTGAGCCTGCCCGAGCTGCTTGCGCTGACGCTGCATTTCATGTTGCTCAGCCTGCTCGCTGTGGGCGGCGCCATCACCACCGCACCCGACATGCAGCGCTATGTCGTGCTTGACAACGGCTGGATCACGCAGAGCCAGTTCAGTGCATCGATCGCGATTGCCCAGGCCGCGCCGGGCCCGAACGTGTTGTTCGTCGCCGTCATCGGCTGGAACATCGCCGGCCTGTGGGGCGTCGCCGCGACCATGCTCGGCTGCCTGCTGCCTTCCACGGTGCTGACGCTGTACTTCGCGCGTTGGGGCGCACGCCGTCGCGACTCGCGATTGCTGCGCGCCTTCACGAGCGGCATGACGCCGCTCACGCTCGGTCTGCTCGCCGCCACCGGCTGGGTGCTTGCCGAACCGTTTGTGCGCGAACCGACGCAGCGCAGCGGCGCGGTCGCACTCGTGAGCATCACGCTCTGGTCGATGTTGCGCAGCAAACTCAGCCCGATGTGGCTGGTCGCGCTGGGAGCCGCCGTGGGCGTGTTCGGCGGAATTTGACGATTCGGCGCCGCCTGCCGGCGGCGGCTCAGCGCTGCATCACGTCAGCGCGCGATCAACCCACTTCGGCAGCGCCGCGAGGTCGTCGGTGACCTGCGCCGGAAGATCGGCCCAATCGGACTCGGAATCCCGCGCCGCGTCGGCGAGCAGCACTTCCGCGCCGCCGCCCGCGCGCTGGCGCACACCCAGACTCAATGGAATCGCGGGTCGCGAGTCGGCGCGGTCCATCACCACCGGCGTGCCGCCGATCGACGAACCGAACACGATCACGGGCTCGGTGCCATTCAGCTCAGCCAACACCGACAAGCCTTGCTGGCGGGCCTCGGCCTCGATGCGTTGCACCGTTTCGCCCACACCGTAGGGGCTTTGCCGAACCGTGCGCCCGGCGCCACCAGCGAACTCCCGCACCGGGCTCAATGCCGCCATCAGAACCGCAAAGCTCTCCGTCATCCACAGTCGATGCGGCTTGTGAAACTCCTGCCTCTCGCCCAGTTGTTGTTTGTTCATGGCGCAAGCGTGAAAGGTCGGGTAGTTTGGAGCGTGACCATATTCGCGTGAGCTGCGGGAACCCTTGGAGTCACACGTATTTTCTCGGGACCTGCGTGAACTTTTCACGTTTGCAGCGAGTTGCTCGCGGGTTGCTCGTGGGTTGCTCGTGGGTTGCTCGCGGGTTGCTCGCGGGTTGCCCGCGGGTTGCCCGCGGGTTGCTCGCGCGTAACCCGATCGATCCGATCCGAAAGCGATCACTCGCCCTGAGCGCCAGCGCGCTGGCGCAGCGCCTCGTACAGGCAGATACCGCTGGCCACCGAGACATTCAGGCTGTCCACTGCGCCGAGCATCGGCAGATGCACCAGCGCGTCGCAGGTCTTGCGTGTCAACTGGCGCAAGCCGCTGCCTTCGGCGCCGAGCACGAACGCCAGCGGGCCCCGCAAGTCCCGCGCATAGAGCGACTCGCCGGCATCGTCGGCGAGCCCGACAATGCGTATTTCGCGCTCCTTCAGTTCAGCGAGCGTTCGCGCCAGGTTCGTCACCATGAAGTAGGGCACCGTCTCGGCAGCGCCGCTGGCCACCTTGGCCACCGTCGCGTTCACGCCCACAGCATGGTCCTTGGGTGCGATCACGGCGCACGCGCCCGCGCCGTCGGCCACGCGCAGGCAAGCGCCAAGGTTGTGCGGATCGGTGACGCCGTCCAGTACCAGCAGCAGCGGTTCGCCGCTTACCGCGTCGAGCGTATCGTCCAGAGAATGGCTGACGGGCAGCGGCTGCACGCGAGCCACCACGCCTTGGTGACGCGGCGTACCGCAAGTCTTGGTCAAGAGTGCGTCGTTGCTTGGGAGGATGCGAATCCCCGCCTCTTGCGCGCGTTGCGCGAACTGGCGCATGCGCTGGTCGCGCCGCGCGCTGTCGATCTGGATCTCGAGCACGGTTTGCGGATGAACCTTGATGCGCACGCCCACCGCATGGAAGCCGATCAGCAGTTTGTGGTTCATGCGCCGATGCTATCTGCCGCTGGCCGCAGCGGCCCGGGTTTCAGGCGCGCACGTGCAGCAAGGCACCGGCCGTGGCCGCGGTCGCATAGCCCGTTGTCCGGGCGACGTGCATGGCGTTGGCCAGGCGTCGCAACAGCGCCGCGAGCGCTGGCCGCGTGTCGCTTGCCGGCGTCAGCAAGGCAGGGTCGCCGTGAATTGCACGCAACACGCTCGTGTAGCCGAGCACCAGGCGCGGCGAGAGGCCGAACTCCGCCGCTTCGGCGCTGCTGCCGGGCGCCGGCGGTGATGCGGCCGCAATGCGGCTCGCCAACAGATCGAGGCGCTCGCCGAACGCGCTGCGGCTGCCCGCGGCGGCGCTGCCCGATGCCGGCACGCGATAGGCCAAGGTCGGTTCGGCGTCGTCGATTTGATCCAGGGCGTGGAACAAGGCGTACATGAACTCGATCACCGCCTGTTCCAGCTCCGGGTTGCGAAGCGGCTGCGGCGCCGTGGCGGCGTCTTGCGTCGGGGCCGGATCGGCCTCTCGCAACGGCTCACCGCCCCCGGACTCGCCTTCGACTTCGAACACACCGACGATCAGCCGCGCCAGAGCCTGGCGCTGTTCATCGAGCTCACGTTCTTCGCGTGGACGCTGCTGCTGCCCATGGCCCTCGGCGTCCTGCGGGTCCCGCGTCGCATTCGCTTGACCCGGCAACTCAACACCCTTGGAGGGGCTGACCGCGCGCCCGATCATCGCCACCGGCTCGGCGGGACCGGCAACATCGCGAGTGCGCGAAGTCGACAAAGGCTTCATCGCCATGGGACTCCCCTCGCCGCCAACCGATCGACCCCGTGCAAAGCGAGGCATGGCGGTGGCCGGCAACGCCAATGGTAGCGAAACGCCTGGGTTACCATCCCGGCCGGCAGTTGACATGCAGCGTTCGCTGCGCGGCGGTCGTTGTACATCACTCCTTGGAGCCGGCGCGATGCAGGTGGTTTGCCTCGATCTGGAGGGCGTGCTGGTCCCCGAAATCTGGATCGAGTTCTCGCAACGCACCGGGATCGCCGAGTTCGCGCGCACCACGCGCGACGAACCCGATTACGACAAGCTGATGCGGCAACGGCTGGCGCTGCTGGCCCGACATGGGTTGAAACTGGCCGACATCCAGCGCGTGATCGAAGGCATGGGCGCGCTGCCCGGCGCACGCGAATTCCTCGATGAGTTGCGTTCCCGGTTTCAGGTCTTCATCCTGTCCGACACGTTCTACGAATTCGCCGATCCTTTGATGCGCCAACTCGCACGCCCCACACTGCTGTGTCACCGGCTCGTGGTCGATGCTCAGGGATTCGTGCGTGGCTACCGGCTGCGACAAGTGGACCAGAAGCGCATGGCCGTGAATGCGTTGAAGGGCCTGAACTATCAGGTGATCGCCGCCGGGGATTCGTTCAACGATATCGGCATGCTCGAGGCTGCGCATGCCGGCTTCTTCATCCACGCGCCGCAGCCCATCGTCGCCACCTATCCGCAGTTTCCGGCGATGCACAACTACGCTGAGCTGGCCGCAGCCATCGAACAGGCTGGCGCGCGGCTCCAAGCTGCTGCCTGAGCCCATGCGCGACGCGCTGGTCGAGCCCTTCTTCGCCACCCTGGCGGCTGCCAACCCCGCGCCGCGCTCCGAACTCGAATACACGAGCGTGTTTGAGCTGCTCGCAGCCGTGTTGCTGTCGGCGCAGGCCACCGACGTCGGCGTCAACAAGGCGACGCGCGTCCTGTTCGCGGTGGCGAACACACCGCACAAGCTGCTGGCGTTGGGACTGCCCGGGGTAGAGGAAAAGATTCGCAGCATCGGCCTGTACCGCAGCAAGGCGCGACACCTGATGCAGACCTGCGAGATCCTGGTGCGCGACCATGGTGGCGAGGTGCCGCGCTCGCGCGAGGCGCTGCAAGCCCTGCCGGGCGTGGGCCGCAAGACCGCGAATGTGGTCTTGAACGTTGCCTTCGGCGAGCCGACGATGGCGGTGGATACGCATGTGTTTCGCGTCGCCAATCGCACCGGGCTGGCGCCGGGCAAGACGCCGCTCGAGGTCGAGCAAGGTTTGCTCAGGCGAATTCCGCAGCGCTACAGGGTCGATGCGCACCATTGGCTCATCCTGCACGGGCGCTATGTGTGCCAGGCGCGCAAGCCGTTGTGCGGACAGTGCAGCGTGGCGCGGTATTGCGATTTTTCCAAACCGGCTCAGGCTTGAATCGGCCGCTGCGGTATCCGCGATCTTCGGTGGCTGCGGCAGCGGCGCGGCGCACCCAACCAAGGCCAGCCCAGCGGCGGCGCACAGCGGCGTGCAGCGCCACTGCCGGTGCAACGGCTCGGTCAGCTCCGGGTCAAGACGCGTCGCGCGACACGATCGAATGCACCACGCGCTGCGGATACGGAATTTGCACACCCATCGCGTGCAGCGTGTCGAGCAGCGCCAGGTTCACGTCCGAGCGCACATTGCCCAGGCCGTTGTGGGGGTCGTCAATCCAATAAATGACGACCAAGTCCATGCCATCGGCGGCAAAGGCATTGAGCTGGCAGTCCGGCGCGGGCTGGGCCAACACGCGTGGAACGGCAGCGACGGCCGCCACCAGGCGGGCCTGCACCGCACGCACGTCGCTGCCATAGGCGATTTGCACGCCGCACTGCAACGCCACCAAGCTATCGGCGAGCGAACTGTTCTCCACGCGTTGCGTGATCAGCATTTCATTCGGCACGATCGCCTCGCGCCCGTTCAGCGCGCGAATCACGGTATAGCGCGTGCGGATGTCGGTGATGCGGCCTTCGAAGCCGTCGACCTTGACCGTGTCGCCGATGCGCACGCTGCCTTCGGCCAGAACGACGAAACCGCTCACGTAGTTCGCCGCGATTTTCTGCAGGCCGAAGCCCAAACCCACACCCAGTGCACCGCCAAGCACGCCCAGCGCCGTGGGGTCGATCCCGACCACGGTCAAGGACAGCAACAACCCGAGCAGCAGCAGCGCGGCGCGCACCAGCGTCGCGGCCATCTTGCGAAACGACAACGATTCGCCGCTGCCGTACAGCAGGCGCCGCTCGATCGCGGCCGAGACCCACAGCGCCATGACCATGACGAAGCCGGCCGTGATCGTGCCTTCGACCACGTTGCGCAACGTGATGCGCGTTGCGCCGACCGTCCAGCGCACCTCCTGCATCGCATCCAGAGTCAGTGGCAGAAGACCTGTCACCCACAGCACGACGCCGCCCCAGGCGATCCAGGAAATCGACTTTTCGACCGCGCGCACCCAGCGCGCCTTCGGCAGGCTTGCCTCCAGGACACGCACGCTCAGGCGAATCACGGCCAGCGACATCAGGATCGGAATCGCGATTCGGAACACGGCGGGCTGCAAACTGCCGCTCAGTGTCGACTTCGCGGCGTACGCAAGGCCCAGCGCCAGCACAGGAAACATGACACCGTCGACGACATGCTCGCCGAACCAGATCGAGCCCTGCCGCACCTTGGCTCCGCGCCACAGCCGCACCATGCCCCAGGCCAGCGCCGTGCAAGCCACGAGTATGGCGAGATCAGTCAGTGCAGCAGTCTGGGCCAGTGCGCCCAGCAACTCATTCAGTTCGCGGGTCGCGATGTCCAGAGTCATGCCGGCATCCTGCTCGAACGCGGTGGAGATCTATGCACTGAGCACGCGCAAGTGCGCGGCGACGCTGCGCGCCAGCGCGCTCAGGTTGTAGCCGCCTTCCAGACACGAGACGATGCGGCCCTTGCCATGTCTGTCGGCCACGTCCTTGATGCGCTGCGTGATCCATTCATAGTCGGCCTCGACCAGGCCGAGTTGACCCAGGTCGTCTTCGCGGTGCGCATCGAAGCCCGCCGAGATGAAGATCATTTGCGGGCGGAATGCTTCCAGGCGCGGCAACCAATGCTGCTCGATCAGGGCCCGGATCGCCGGGCCCTTGGTGTACGGCGGCACCGGCAGATTCACCATGTTGTTGCCCAGCGGCGGCACGCCGCTGCCGGGGTACAGCGGGTGCTGGAAATAACTCACCATCAAGATGCGTTCGTCGTTGGCGACGATGTCTTCCGTGCCGTTGCCATGGTGCACGTCGAAGTCGACGATCGCCACGCGCGCCAAGCCACCGGCGTCGAGCGCGTAACGCGCCGCAATCGCCACGTTGTTGAAGAAACAAAACCCCATGGCCTGCCCGCGCGTCGCGTGATGCCCCGGCGGACGCACGGCGCAGAACGCGTTGTCGAATTCGCCCGCCAACACGCCTTGCGTGGCCGCCACCGCCGCACCCGCGCCACGGCGCACCGCGTTCCAGGTGCCGGCACTGGCCGAAGTGTCCGGATCCAGCGCACGCGGCGTGCCGCTGCCTGCCACCTCTTCGAGCAGGTCGCGCAACTCATTCACGTAGCCGGCGCCATGGGCGAATTCGACATGCTTCAGTTCGACCAATGGCGCCTCGCGGCGCATCAGCGTCGCATCGAGTCCGGTGGCCAACAAGTGGTCTTCGATCGCTGCCAGGCGCTGCGGGCTTTCGGGGTGGCCTCGGCCCATGTCGTGACCGCGGCATTCCAGATGTGTGAAAAAGGCAGTGGACATCGTGCTTTTGCAGGAGGGGATTTCGGGTAACGTGGTCGAATGGATGATTCTGGGTCAAGCGATATTTTGCAGGCCGAACACCGGCCCGAACCGCGGGCCACTCCGACGCCGGCCCGCATGCCGCTGGGGGATCGGCCGACGTTCGCGTCGGGCGAGGGGCGCCAATGAGCAAAAAAGGACTGGCCGAGCAGCTGTCGCAATTGATCGCTCAGGTTAGCACGATCGTCGTCGGCAAACGCGCCCAGATCGAAGACTGCGTCGCCTGTCTGCTCGCCGGCGGACACCTGCTGATCGAAGACGTTCCCGGCGTCGGCAAGACCACCCTGGCGCATGCGCTGGCGGTGTCGCTGGGCCTGCGCTTTTCGCGCACCCAGTTCACGGCCGACCTGATGCCCTCCGACCTGACCGGTGTGAGCGTCTACGAACGCGGCAAGGAAGCCTTCGTGTTCCACCCCGGGCCGGTGTTCGCGCAAGTGCTGCTCGCCGATGAAATCAATCGCGCCGGCCCGAAAACGCAAAGCGCGCTGCTCGAAGCGATGGAAGAACACCAGGTCACGGTGGAAGGAGAAACGCGGGCCCTGCCCAAACCCTTTTTCGTGATTGCGACGCAGAACCCGAGCGACCAGCTGGGCACCTATGCGCTGCCCGAGTCGCAGCTCGACCGCTTCCTGATGTGCATCACACTCGGCTACCCGGACCTGCTCAGTGAACGCGCGCTGCTCGCCGGCCAGGACCGGCGCGAAGCCATCCACGCCTTGCCGCCGGTGATGTCGCCGGAGCAAATGCTGGCAGCACAGGAAGCCGTGCACGCGGTGCATGCATCGAATCCTTTGCTCGACTATCTGCAGGCCCTGATCGGCGCGACGCGCTCCGGTCGCTGGTTCGTCGCCGGCTTGAGCCCGCGCGCCGGGATCGGCGTGCTGCGCGCAGCGCGCGCGCGCGCGCTGCTGGACCAGCGCGACTACGTGGCACCCGACGACATCCAGGCGATCCTGCCGCAGACGATCGCGCACCGCCTGCAGCCCGTGGCCGGAGCCGGCCGTGGCCGCGTGGAGCAGGTGCGCGCCATGGTCGAAGCGGTGGCGCTGCCTTGAACCTGGAAACCGCAGTTGACCGCCTCCCTGCGCTGGCCAAACCGGCTGAACCCTGATGAGCGCGAACGTCCTGCATGATCGGCACGCGCAATCCGAGCCGCCGCGCACGCCGCTCGGGGCGCCTGTGCACTGGGTGCGGCTGCGCTTTCGGGCATGGTCGCAAAGCCGCCAGCCGCCGTCTGACACGCAGCTGCTGACACAGCGCAACGTCTACATCCTGCCCACCCGCGCCGGGTTCATGTTTGCGGCCACGCTCATCGTCTTGCTCGTCGCGTCGCTGAACTACCAGCTCAACCTCGGCTATGTGCTGACCTTCCTGCTCGCCGGCAGCGGCGTCGTGTCGCTGCAAATCACGCACGCCACGTTGCGCGGCCTGACGCTGCATCTGCGCCCGGTGGCGCCGGTGTTCGCGGGTGAAACTGCCCTGCTCGAGTGCGTCTTGACGAGCCCGGACAGTGCTCGCTTCGGGATCGGCTTGAAGGCAATCTCCGGGTCCTCGCAAAACGTGAGCTGGACCAACGTTCCCGCCGGCGGCCAGGCGAACGCGACCGTGTCATTCGTTCCCGAACAGCGCGGCTTGCAGCCACTGCCGGGGCTGGCGATCGAGACCCGCTTTCCGCTGGGGCTGTTTCGTGCCTGGACGTTCTGGCGCCCAGCCTCGCGCCTGCTCGTCTACCCGCGTCCTGAAGCGGGCGCTCCCGCGTTGCCGATGGCGCGCGTGGTGCCTGGCGGCGGCGTCGAGCAGCGCACCCCATGGAGCGGCGAAGCCGACGGCGTGCGCACCTATCAGCGCGGCGACCCGCTCAAGCTCGTGGTCTGGAAGAAAGCGGCCAAGGCCCTTGAGAGCGGAGGCGAACTTGTGAGCCGCGATACGCGTGCCGCCGTGCAGCGCCAGTTGCAGCTCGACTGGGCGCTCTGCGCCGGCCTGCCCGAAGAACAGCGCCTGGCCCGGCTTGCGGCTTGGGTGCTCGCGGCGCAGCGCGCAGCCGCCGAATACGCGCTGCAGCTGCCGGGCGTCTACCTGGAGGCGGGCAGCGGCGAGGCGCATCGGCGGCGCTGCCTGGAGGCCTTGGCATTGTGGAAATAACGGCGTGGACCTGACACTGCCGCGCTGGCCCCGATGGCCCGGTTGGCCGCGCTGGCCCGGTTGGCGCCACTTGCCGCGCGAGACGCGCGACACAATGTTCCTGCTCGGCGTCATCGGTTGGACGGTCGCGCCGCATGTCTCGCATCTGCCGCTGTGGTGCTCGGCCCTCACCGCGGCGGTGCTGGTGTGGCGCGCGCTGCTCGCGCTGCGCCAGGCTGCGCTGCCGAACCGCTGGGTCGTGTTGTCGGTGCTGATCCTGGCCACAGCCCTGACGCTGTGGTCGCATCAAACGCTGTTGGGCAAGGAACCGGGCGTGACCATGGCCGTGTCGCTGATGGCCCTCAAGACCCTGGAGCTGCGCGCGCGGCGCGATGCCTTCGTCGTCTTCTTCCTCGGCTTCTTCCTCGTGCTGACCCAGATTCTGTATTCGCAATCGCTGCCCGTCGCAGGCGCGATGCTGGTGTCGGTGTGGGGCTTGCTCACCGCCCTGGTGCTCGCGCACATGCCGGCGGGCCAGCCCAGCCTGCGCCAGGCCGGCGCGCTGTCGGCGCGCACCGCCTTGCTCGGGGCACCAATCATGGTCGTGATGTTCCTGCTGTTCCCCCGCATCGGGCCGCTTTGGGGCGTGCCGCAAGACGGCACATCGAGCATGGGTTTGTCACTGCGCATGCGCATGGGCTCGGTGGCCGAAGTGGCGCAGGACGACAGCATCGCGCTGCGGGTACGCTTCGATGGCGCGGCACCGCAGCCGCAGGAGATGTACTTCCGCGGCCCGGTGCTGGGGCACTTTGACGGCACCGAGTGGCGCCCGCTGCCGCCAGCGTTGCCAACCACATCTGCCGCGTCACACCACGTGCCGGGCGAACTGCGCCCGCTCGGGCCCACCGTGCACTACGAGATGACGCTCGAGCCGCTGCGCCTGTCGCTGCTGCCCCTGCTTGAAGCGACAGCGCGTGCGCCGCAGATTGACGGCATCGAGGTGAGCCTGGAAGACGACCTGCAGGCGCTGACTGACCGTCCGATCCTGCAACGCCTGCGCTTCAGCGCCGAGGCCAACACCGCCTTCGCGCATGGACCACGAACCTTCACGCCCGGGCTGCGCGACTACCTGGCGCTGCCCGGCGGCTTCAACCCGCGCACCCGCGCCTGGGCCGCAGAGCTGCGCAATCAGCCCCGCTACGCGAACGCCGACGCGACCACTCTGGCGCACGCGCTGCTGCAACACATCCGCTCGCAGAATTTCAGCTATACCCTGGCGCCCGGCGAATATCTGGGGCCAGACACGATCGACGAGTTCTGGCTCGATCGGCGCGTCGGGTTCTGCGAGCACTTCGCTGCGGCGTTCGTGATCCTGATGCGCGCGCTGGACGTTCCGGCACGCGTGGTCACTGGTTACCAGGGCACCGACCCGACACCGGTGGACGGCTACTACATCGTGCGCCAGAGTTCGGCGCACGCCTGGGCCGAGTATTGGCAGAATGGCGTGGGCTGGCAGCGCGCCGATCCCACAGCCGCAGTCGCGCCGGAGCGCATCGAACGCAGCCGCAGGCTGTTGCCCGCTCCCGGTTTCATGGCGGGTGCCATGGGCACCTTCAGCCCGCAGATCATGGCGCAGCTGCGCCAGGGCTGGGAGACGATCAACAACCGCTGGAACCAGTGGGTGCTGGGGTACTCGCGCAGCGCCCAGTTCGATCTGCTGCGCAACCTCGGGCTCGGATCCCCACGTTGGGAGGACCTGGCACTGTTGCTCGCGGGTTCGCTCAGCACGCTGGCGACGCTCGCCGCGCTCTGGGCCTGGCGCGACCGCAACCACGTCGATCCGTGGGCGCGACAACTGGAACGACTGCGCGCTGCCTTGCGCGCAGCAGGCCTGCCTTGCGCGGCGCATGAAGCGCCACGCAACCTGGCACGGCGCACCCAGGAACGCTTCGGCGACGCCGCGAGACCCCTTGTCGAGCTGCTGCTTGAACTGGAGCAGCAGCGCTACAGCCGGCAGGCGCGGCAACGCCCGATTCAGGCGTTGACGCGGCAATTTGTCGCGCAGGCGCGCGCTCTCGCCGCAGCCGCATCGACAGCGGCTGGACAATCGGCGCCTTCGCGCCACACTGCCTGAAGCCCCGTCACGCCCAGCCCATGCACCGCCGCTCGCTGCTCCGGCAGTTGACCTTGACCCCTTGGTCCGCGACCTTGCTTGCGGCATGCGCAATCGGTTCGGCTCAGGCGCGCCCGAAACGCAGGCGCGAAGGCATTCTTCCCGAGGCCGAACCCGGAACCGTGGCCTACCGTGGCCGCGCCGACGTCGTGGAATTTGCCACTGAAGCTGCGCAGCGTCATGACTTCGACAGCGCATGGGCTCGACACACGCTGGCACAGGCTCGACGCATCCCCAGCGTCGAGCGTCTGATCGTGCCCGTGCCCGGAAGCACGGAAAAGAACTGGGCCGCGTACCGCGCGCGCGCGATCGACTCGGTGCGCATCCGCGCCGGCCTGGCGTTCTGGAACGCGAACAAGGGCTGGCTGCGAAAAGCCGATCAACGCTGGGGGGTCCCGCCCGAGATCGTGGTCGGCATCATCGGCATCGAAACCCTGTACGGCCGGGACATGGGCAACTACCGCACACTCGACGCGCTCGCCACGCTGAGTTTCGATTTCCCCGGAGGCCGCAGCGATCGCAGCGCCTTCTTCCGCGGCGAACTCGAAAGTTACCTGCTCTGGTGCCATGGCGCGGCCACCAACCCACTGCTGCCGCGAGGCAGTTTCGCCGGTGCCATGGGCATGGGCCAGTTCATGCCCTCGAGCGTCTCGAAATACGCCCTCGACTTCGACGCGAACGGAAGCATCGACTTGAACCGCAGCGCGCCCGACGTGATCGGCAGCGTCGCCCATTACCTGGCGGCCTTTGGCTGGGAGCGTGGCGTGGCACCACGCTACGCCGTCAAACCACCCGCCGAGACAATGAATCGCGAGCTGCTGCTTGCACCCGACATCGTGCCGAGTTTCAGCACCGAAGAGTTCATCGAGCGCGGCGCGTTGCTTGGCGCCGACTTTACGGGCTTCGACGGCAAGCTGGCGCTCGTCGAACTGCTGAATGGCGACGCGGCGCCGAGCTACGTGGCCGGCACCGGCAACTTCTATGCGATCACGCGCTACAACGCGTCAAGCTACTACGCGCTGGCGGTGATCGAACTCGGCGAAACGATCGCGCGCGAACGCGCGCGCGGCGTGTCCTGAACGGCGCGGGCCAACCCCAGTTCGAGTTCGACGACTTTGTCCGGCGCCAGTTTCGGCACGCCCGCATGCCGCGCCGGCGACTGCAGTGCGCCAAGGTCTGCGGGTTCGAATTCAACCTGGAAACGCAGTTGACCGCTTCCCGGCGCTGGCCACACCGCTTGATCACTGAATCGCGGTACGGTCTGCCGGCGCACTACGGATTCGCTTTCAATCATTGCAAAGCCGATAGGCGGTCGGCCAATTGCCGAGGTTCGCGGCGGGCTGCATGCAAGCGTGGAGCAGGGGCAGGTGGCCCGGGGCACGTTCTCCGGCCCACGCTCGCGGGGCACCGTATTCGGTGCACAGGCGTTGCGTCATCAACACTGTCTGTTCGTGCGGTAGTCGCGGCCACCGCGAATGGTGCCTGCGCCCGTGCCCCAAGCCACCTGCCCGGGCACCCGTGTCGCATGCGAAGGCGTGGCACGCCACGCCGGATGCACAGGGCGGTGGTGGTGCCCCCGAGCGCAGGCCCGATTCGCGGTTGCCCCCCATGCTTGCATGGCACAACGGCAATGATGCGGCTGCGGATTGCAGTCTGCGACGGCCGCCCGCGAGCGTGGGCCGGAGAACGGGGGCGCCGCCGCCGCCCTGCCGCCACGACATCGGCATGCTGACCGGGCGCGGACAGACGACCGTGGGTCGTTTGCACCCACCAAGTCCTGTTCAATTGAGTGCGAGTTCGCACGAGATCTCGACCCACGACCACTTTCAGCATTTGAGTGAGAGCGCTACGCACCCGATTGAGCCGCGCAGCGGCACGCTGGACGCGAAGCTCCTCCTCGCGGGCAGGAGGCCGAAGCGGCGTCGCGCCTTGCCAGGGCACCGCATCACGGCCCACTCGGGCGCGTCCAACTACGGTTTCCAGGTGCAACCTGATTTCCAGGGGGCGGCGCGATACCGGGTCCGCGCGTCGCTGCAGCTTCGCGCAGCGCGGCTTCGAACCAGGACTGCAGCGTCGGCTCCAAGGCGCCGCCCTCGCAGACTTCGAGACCCGTCTCCAACTCCCAACTCGAATCGAACCAGCCCGGGCCAGTCGGCAAGGGTTCGAGATCGGCCAGGTTCATCATCACGAAACGGGGCTGCGCCTCACTGCCACGGGGGCACAGGGGTTGCTGCAGCGGCGAAGGCGACTGGGTCATGCGGATCATCTGGATCTCCTCGATCGATGTTTCGATGGAAGAGAGTCTTGCGAAATTGCGGCCTGCCGCCCACCCCGCTGAAGGTGGAATCGGTGCTCGCAAACGACCCCCTCGAGGGGCCCCACAAAAGGGGGGTAGGGAAGACCCGCAGGGGCGCGCTACAAGTTGATCACGATTCGCCCGCGCACCTGCCCCTGCATCAGTGCCTGGGCGCGCTCGATGGCGCGGGCCAGCGGCACATCTTCGACCATGGTCTCGAGCTTGGCCGGGTCGAGGTCGCGCGCGAGGCGCTGCCACGCGAGCTTGCGCCGCGCCAAAGGCGCCAGCACCGAGTCGACCCCGGCCAGCGTGACGCCGCGCAAGATGAACGGCAGCACCGTTCCCGGCAAGTCCGAACCCTGTGCCAGGCCGCAGGCTGCGACGACTCCACCGTAGCGTGTTTGCGCCAGCGCATTCACCAGGGTCTGGCTGCCCACAGGGTCGATCACCGCCGCCCAGCGCTCTTTTTGCAGCGGCTTGCCGGCAGCAGCGAATTCAGCGCGGTCGATGATATTTTTCGCGCCCAGCGATTGCAGGTACTCAGCCTGTGAGGTCTTGCCGGTGGCTGCCGTCACGGCATAACCCAGCCGCGCCAACAAGGCCACGGCAACGCTGCCGACGCCACCGGTCGCGCCTGTGACCAGCACCTCGGCGTCGCCCGGCCTCAGGCCATGGTCTTCGAGCGCCAGCACGCACAGCATCGCGGTATACCCCGCGGTGCCGATTGCCATCGCCTGGCGCGTCGTGAAGGCCTGGGGCAACCCGACCAGCCAGTCGCCCTGCAGACGCGCGCGCTCGGCCAGGCAGCCCCAGCGGTTTTCACCGACACCCCAGCCGTTGTGCACCACGCGGTCGCCTGCCTTCCACGCCGGATGGGTGCTCTCCAGCACCGTGCCGGCACCATCGATACCCGCCACCATCGGCCAGGCCCGCACCACCGGCGCGCGATTCGTGATCGCCAAGCCGTCCTTGTAGTTGAGCGTGGAATGCTCGACCTTGATCAGCACGTCGCCCGGGGGTAAACGCGAGTCGTCGAGGGACTGGATGCCGGCGCGGAATCCGGATTCTGATTTTTCCAGCAACAAAGCCTTGAACATCGTCTCTCCTTGGTTTTTGCCATGACGCGGCGTCGGGCGACACGATAGCGCAGCCGGCGAATGCGGCGATCGCCGCGGCACCAGGAGCCTGTCGGGCTTTGGGTCGGCGGCTGCGCCTTCCTCGGCGACACCCGCTGTTTCTGATGCGCCTGCCGACACCACCTCGAACCGACCCTGCCGCAGTGGGGGCATGCGCCCGCGCCTCGCCCGCAGGCACAATCGTGCATGGCCGACAAAGTCATTCCCCTGGCGGACCACCGCTACGCCGCATCGGTGCCTCGCATTCCGAATCTTCTGCTGCCCCCCAGTGGCTTGCTCGGTGACCGCCTGGGCCGAGCGCTGCGCGATCTGCGCATTTCGGTGACCGATCGCTGCAACTTCCGGTGCAGCTACTGCATGCCCAGGGAAGTGTTCGACAAACAGTACAGCTTCTTGCCGCACAGCTCGTTGCTGAGCTTCGAAGAGATCACGCGGCTTGCCAGGATCTTTGTGGCCCACGGTGTGCGCAAACTGCGCCTGACGGGTGGCGAGCCGCTGCTGCGCAAGAACCTCGAGGTGTTGATCGGCATGCTGAGCGATTTGCGCACAGCCGATGGCCAGGCGCTGGACCTGACGCTGACGACCAACGCGTCGCTCTTGACGAAGAAGGCGCGCGCGCTGAAAGACGCCGGCCTGCAGCGCGTCACGGTCAGCCTGGACGCGCTCGACGATGCAACCTTTCGGCGCATGAACGACGCCGATTTTCCGGTGGCCGAAGTGCTGGAAGGCATCGCCCAGGCGCAGGCCGTGGGTCTGGGCCCGATCAAGGTCAACATGGTGGTCAAGCGCGGCACGAACGAGCATGAGATCTTGGCCATGGCGCGCCACTTTCGCGGCACTTCGGTGGTGCTGCGTTTCATCGAGTACATGGATGTCGGCGCGAGCAACGGCTGGCGCATGGACGAAGTCATGCCTTCGGCCGACGTCGTGGCGCGCATCCACAGTGAATTTCCGCTGGAGTCGATCGCGCCCGGCGCCAGCGGGGAAACCGCCGAGCGCTGGCGCTACCTCGACGGTGCCGGCGAGATCGGCGTGATTTCCAGCGTCACGCAAGCGTTTTGCCGCGACTGCAACCGGGCCCGTCTGTCGACCGAAGGCAAGTTGTTCCTGTGCCTGTTCGCGAACCACGGCCACGACTTGCGCTCACTGCTGCGCGGCAACGCCAGCGACGCACAGATCGCGGCCGCGATCGGCCTCATCTGGCAGGGGCGCGACGACCGCTATTCCGAATTGCGCGGCGCGTTTGCGGCGGACGCAAGCAGCGGCCAGCGGCGCGTCGAGATGCACTACATCGGGGGCTGAGCGCGCGCATCTGTTGGTGCGTAGGCACACGCAGGTGGCTGGCGAACAGCGAACGACGAGTCGAAACCAAATGATTGCTCGCGAAGACATTACCGGCCTGGTCCTTGCCGGCGGGCGCGGCAGCCGCATGGGCGGCGTCGACAAGGGCCTGCAAAACTTTCACGGCGTGCCGCTGGCCTTGCATGCGTTGCTGCGCCTGGGCCCGCAAGTCGGCCATGTGATGATCAACGCGAACCGCAACCTCGGCGCGTATGAGGCGTTCGGCGCGCCGCTCTGGCCCGACGCGCTGCCCGACTTCGCCGGCCCGCTCGCGGGCTTTCTGGCCGGTCTTGAACAATGCGAAACACCCTACCTCGTGACCGTGCCCTGCGACTCACCGCAATTCCCGCTCGATCTGGTGCAGCGCCTCGCGCACGCCCTTGAGGCAAATGCTGCCGAGATCGCGATTGCCGCAACGCTGGAAGACGGCGCGATGCGCACCCAGCCCGTGTTCTGCATGATGAAGGCCGAGGTCATGGAGACTCTGGTGCGCTTCACGCACGAAGGGCAGCGCAAGATCGATCGCTGGACTGCACTGCACCGCTGCGTCGAGGTGGCCTTTGACGATGCGCGGTCATTCGCCAACGCCAACACCTTGGCCGAGCTGCAGCAGCTCGAGCAACCTCGGGCGGCGTCATGACGGCACCGACCCTGCAGGAAATTGCGTCCTGCGTCAGCGGCTACGACCCGAACGCGCTGCCGGTGGCGCAGGCGCAGGAGTTCATCGCACGCCTCGTGCCGCGGATTGAAGCCGTTGAAATGCTCGCACTGCGCTCGGCACTGGGCCGGGTGCTGGCGCGCGATGTGATCTCGGCGATCAATGTGCCGGCGCACGACAACTCGGCGATGGACGGTTATGCGCTGCGCGGCTCGGACCTGCGCCCCGATGCACAGACGGTGCTGCATGCGGTGGGCACGGGCTTCGCCGGACAGCGCTTCGACGGCGCGGTGCAGGCCGGTGAATGCGTTCGAATCATGACGGGCGCCGTCATGCCGACGGGGCTGGACACGGTCGTGCCGCAGGAATTCATCCATGCCGACGGGCCGCGCATCATGATCCCGGCGAACCTGGTGCGGCGCGGCGACAACCGGCGCCTCGCGGGCGAAGACTTGGGGCAAGGCGAGGCCGCGCTTGGCATGGGGCGGATCTTGAGCCCGGCCGATCTGGGCCTGCTCGCATCACTCGGCCAGGCCGAAGTGCCGGTGCGGCGGCGCTTGCGCGTCGCTTTCTTTTCCACCGGCGATGAGCTGCGCTCGATCGGCGAGCCGCTGGATGCAGGTTGTGTCTACGACAGCAACCGCTACACCTTGTGGGGCATGCTGCAGCGCCTGGGAGTCGAGGGCCTCGACTTCGGCGTGGTGCGTGATGAGCCCGCCGCACTGGAGGCGGCATTTCGCGCCGCGGCGCGCGCCGCCGACGCGGTGATCACTTCCGGCGGCGTGAGCGTGGGCGAAGCCGACCACACGAAGCAGGTGATGGCGAAACTCGGCGACGTGCTGTTCTGGCGCATTGCGATGCGGCCCGGCCGTCCGATGGCGATCGGCCGCATCGGTGGCACCGGCGGCAACGGCGACGGCGCGATCCTGTTCGGCCTGCCCGGCAACCCGGTCGCGGTGATGGTGACCTTCTACGCCTTCGTGCGCGACGCGCTGCTCGCAATGAGCGGCGCGACGCCGAAACCGTTGCCGATGCTGCGCGCCGCGAGCACGCTCGCGATCCGAAAGAAACCCGGTCGCACCGAATACCAGCGTGGCATCGTGAGTCGGGCCGCGCCCGGCAACAGCGTGACCCCGGCGCAAGCCGGCGCCCACACTTCGCGGGAGCAATGGCAAGTGGCAATCACCGGCGCGCAAGGCTCAGGCATCCTGCGCAGCATGAGCCAGGCGAATGGCCTGGTGGTGCTGCACCATCAGCAGGGCGACGTCGCCGCGGGCGAGTTGGTCGACGTGTTGCCGTTCGACGGGCTGGTTTGACGGCATCGCATCGAATGCACCAGCGTGCATCGGCATCGCTGCTGATGGCGATGGGCGCCAGCGCGCTGACTGGCGTTGCGCAGCAGGTCAGGCGCGCCTGCCGGGGCGCCAGGCCGCTGGAAAGATCATCCTAGAAACCGCAGTTGACCGCTTCCCCCCGCTGGCTACACCGCATGAACACTGAGATTTCTACCCACGACGACCCTCACCGTTTGGGTGAGAGCGCTACGCGCCCGATTGAGCCGCGCTGCGGCGCGCTGGCGGCGTTGCTCCTCCTCGCGGGCATGAGCCCGCCGCGTCGTCGCGCCTTGCCAGCGCACCGCAGCGCGGCCCACTCGGGCGCGTCCAACTGCGGTTTCTAGGATCATGGACTCGGCGCGGTGAGGCGGCGTCGAGCAGCACAGCCCATCACCCACGGTGGGGTTTTCGTCGCAGCCGTTCTGCCTGCAGTCGAAGAACTGCGTAAGCTCGCGCAATTTGTGCTGACTTGACTTCGGGAGCCTCATGTCCAGTTCTATCCTTTCGACCTTGGGCCGCGGCCTGCGCGGCGCCTGGCGCGTGCTCGACGCGACGCGGCGCACGCTGCTCAACCTGCTGCTGCTGGCGCTGCTGCTGGGCCTGGTCTGGGCCCTGTTCCAGCGCGGGCCGCCCACGCTCAAGGACAAGACCGCCCTGGTGCTCGACATCCGCGGCAGCGTGGTCGAACAACGTGTCGGCGTGAATTCGCCCGAGCAGTTGTTGGGCCGGACCCGCGGCCAGGATTACGAGCAGACCCGCCTGCGTGACGTGCTGGCGGTGCTGGACGCTGCCGCCAAGGACGACAAGATCAGCCACGCGCTGCTCATGCTCGACGATTTTTCGGGCGCCGGCCTGCCCACCCTGCGTGAGCTGGCGATGGCCATCGAACGCTTCAAGGCCAGCGGCAAACCCGTCTACGCCTGGGGCTCTGAATACGGCCAGCGCCAGTACTTCGTCGCCGCGCACGCCACCGAGGTCTGGTTGCACCCCATGGGCCATGTGTTGGTGGAAGGTTATGGCCGCCACCGCACTTACTACAAGGACCTGTTCGACAAGGTCGGCATCAGCGCCAATGTGTTGCGCGCCGGCAAGTTCAAGAACGCGGCCGAGACCTTCAGCGCGAACGGTCCCTCGCCCGAATCGATGGAGTCCGAAGGGCTGCTTTGGGGCACGCTCTGGGCCAGCTACACCCAGGCCGTGGAAAAGGCGCGCAAGCAACCCGCCGGCAGCGTGGCCGGGGCCATCGATTCCCTGCCCGCCAGCCTGGTCGCGGTGCAAGGCAACGCGGCGCGTTGGGCGCTGCAGCGCAAGTGGGTCGATGCCCTCAAGACGCGCGACGAGATGCGCGCGCTGCTGATCGAAAAGGGTGCGAGGGACGAAGAGAACAAGAGCTTTCGCCAGGTCAACCTGGGCGACTACCTGCGCCGCATCAAACCCCGCAGCGACGGCGACGCGGTGGGCGTGGTGGTGGCGCAAGGCAGCATCAGCGACGGGCGTGCCGGCCCGGGCAGCATCGGCGGGCTCTCGACCTCGGAGCTGATCCGCAAGGCGCGCGAGAACGACAAGATCAAAGCCATCGTGCTGCGTGTCGATTCGCCGGGGGGCAGCGCCTTCGGCTCCGAACTCGTGCGGCGCGAGCTTGAACTCACGCGCAAGGCCGGCAAACCGGTGGTGGTGAGCATGGGCAACCTGGCGGCCAGCGGCGGCTACTGGATCAGCATGGCCGCCGACGAAGTGATTGCGGACGAAGCCAGCATCACCGGCAGCATCGGCGTGGTGGGCATGCTGCCCTCGGCTGCGGTGGCGATGGACAAACTCGGGCTGCACGCCGCGGGCGCAACGACCAGTTGGCTGGTGGGCCAGGCCGACCCCCGGCGTCCGCTGGACCCGCGCTTTGCGCAACTGGTGCAGAGCGTGGTCGACGGAACCTACCGCGACTTCACGAGCCTGGTGGCGACGGCGCGCAAGAACACACCCGAGAAGATCCACGAACTGGCGCAGGGCCGGGTCTGGAGCGGCAAGGATGCGCTCGCGCGCGGCCTGGTGGACCGCCTGGGCAGCCTGGGCGACGCCACGGCCGCGGCCGCCAAACTGGGCAAGCTGCCCGCCGACGCCCGCCTGCTGTACGTGGAGGCCGAACCCGGCAAGTGGCAGCGCTGGTTCGAAATGCTGGGAGGTAGCCAGGTCGACCTGGCGCTGCCCACTCAAGACCTGCAGTCACTGCTCGTCGGCATTGGCTTCGTGCCACCCCTGGCGCGCACGCTGGCGCAAGACCTGGGCTGGCTGGCCGACATCAGCGAGCAGCACAAGCCCTTTGCCACCGCAGCGCATTGCCTGTGCGTGGCGCCCTGAACCGGGCCACATTCAACCTAGAAACCGCGGTTGACCGCTTCCCCCCGCTGGCTACACCGCATGCACACTGAGATCTCTACCCACGACCACCCGCACCGTTTGGGTGAGGGCGCTACGCACCCGATTGAGCCGCGCTGCGGCACGCTGGCGGCGTTGCTCCACCTTGCAGGCCGCGCCAAGCCGGGGGCTTGGCCCTTCGCCAGGCACAGCCAGTCCACAGGACTGTCTGTGTCCGGGCTCAGCCTCGCGGGCATGAGCCCGCCGCGTCGTCGCGCCTTGCCAGCGCACCGCAGCGCGGCCCACTCGGGCGCGTCCAACTGCGGTTTCTAGGTTCAGCGCAGCGCCAGCCTGTTCCATGTCGCGACCACGCTATCGGGATTGAGCGACATCGACGCAATGCCTTCCCGCGCCAGCCAGTCGGCGAAGTCGGGGTGATCACTCGGCCCCTGGCCGCAGATGCCGATGTACTTGCCCTTCGCGAGGCAGGCCTTGATCGCGCGCGAAATCAATGCCTTGACGGCAGGGTCGCGCTCGTCGAAGTCTTTCGCCAGCAGCTCCAGGCCTGAGTCGCGATCGAGCCCGAGCGTGAGCTGCGTCAGGTCGTTCGAGCCGATCGACATGCCGTCGAAGTGCTCGAGGAACTGCTCCGCCAGGATCGCGTTGCTCGGCACTTCGCACATCATGATGATCTTCAGGCCGTCCTGGCCGCCGTCGCTGGCGCGCTTCAGGCCGCGCTCGGCAAGCATCTGCACCACGCTGCTGGCCTGACCCAAGGTGCGCACGAACGGCACCATCACTTGCACGTTTGTCAGGCCCATGTCGCCGCGCACACGGCGCAGCGCTTCGCATTCCATCGCGAAGGCTTCGCCGAAGCCCTTGCTGATGTAGCGCGACGCGCCGCGAAAGCCGAGCATCGGGTTTTCTTCTTCGGGCTCGTAGCGCGAGCCGCCGATCAGCTTGCGGTATTCGTTGCTCTTGAAGTCGGACAGGCGCACGATCACCGGCTTCGGCCAGAACGCCGCGGCGATCGTCGCGATGCCCTCGGCCAGCTTGTCGACGTAGAACGCGCGCGGCGAGGCATGGCCACGCGCCACGCTCTCGACGGCTTTTTTCAGGTCCAGGTCAATGTTCGGGTAATCGAGAATCGCGCGTGGATGCACGCCGATGTTGTTGTTGATGATGAACTCGAGCCGCGCCAGACCGACGCCCGCATTGGGCATCTGCGCGAACTCGAAGGCGAGTTGCGGGTTGCCCACGTTCATCATGATCTTCACTGGGCACGGGGGCATTTCGCCGCGCACCACTTCGCTCACTTCGGCCTCCAGCAGGCCGTCGTAGATGTAGCCGGTGTCGCCCTCGGAGCAGACCACCGTGACCAGAGCGCCGTCTCGCAACACCTCGGTCGCGTTGCCGCAGCCCACCACCGCCGGCACGCCGAGTTCGCGCGCAATGATCGCCGCGTGGCAGGTTCGCCCACCGCGGTTCGTGACGATCGCGCCGGCACGCTTCATCACCGGTTCCCAGTTCGGGTCCGTCATGTCGGCGACGAGCACGTCCCCCGCCTGCACGCGCTCCATGTCGGTTGCTGCGTGCACGATCCGAACCCGGCCGGTGCCGATCTTCTGGCCGATGGCTCGGCCTTCGGCGAGAAGCACGCTCTTGTCCTGGGCGCTCTTGAGTTTGTAGCGCACTTCAGACTTGCCGGCGGCCTGGCTCTTCACCGTCTCGGGGCGGGCTTGCAGGATGTAGATCTTGGCGTCGGCGCCGTCTTTGCCCCACTCGATGTCCATGGCACGGCCGTAGTGCGCCTCGATCGTCAGCGCGCACGTTGCGAGTTCGGTCACGTCGGCGTCGGTGAGTGAAAAGCGGTTGCGCTGCTCGGCAGCGTTGTCGACGGTTCGCACCAGCTTGCCGCTCGCGGCCTGCTCCTGTTCGGAAGCGAACTCCATGCGTATCAGTTTGGAGCCCAGGCTGCGCCGGATCAGCGCCATCTTGCCGGCCCTCAACGAAGGCTTGTGCACATAGAACTCATCCGGATTCACGCTGCCCTGCACCACCGTTTCACCCAGGCCGTAGCTCGACGTGATGAGCACGACGTCGGTGAAACCGCTCTCGGTATCGATCGTGAACATGACACCGGCGGCGCCCAGATCGGAGCGCACCATGCGCTGCACGCCGGCGCTCAGCGCCACGTCGGCATGGGCGAAGCCCTTGTGCACGCGGTAGCTGATGGCGCGGTCGTTGTACAGACTCGCGAACACCTGCTTCATCTTGGCCAGCACTTCTTGAATGCCGACGACGTTGAGAAACGTTTCCTGCTGGCCGGCGAACGATGCGTCGGGCAGGTCTTCAGCGGTCGCCGACGAGCGCACCGCGAATGAAGCCAGCGGCGAGCCGGCCGACAACTTGGCAAATTCGGCCCGAACCGCGGCTTCGAGGTCGGATGGGAACGGTGTGTGCGCAATCCACTGCCGAATCTGCGCGCCGGCTTGGGCCAATGCGCGCGTGTCGTCGGTGTCGAGCCCGGCCAGCCGCGCCTGGATCTTTTGCGCCAGGCCGTCGTGCGCAAGGAAGCGCCGGAACGCATTCGCCGTCGTCGCAAAACCGCCGGGTACGCGCACCCCCGTTGCCGCCAACTGGCTGATCATTTCGCCGAGCGAGGCGTTCTTTCCGCCCACCGCATCGACGTCGGACATTCTCAGGTGCTCAAACGGTACGACCAGCGCGGTCGCCAGGTTGGGGTTGAACATGCAGGTGCTCCGAGAGGGTGAAAAACAGGTGCGGTCCGGCCGAAGGCTCCCGAGCCAGGCTCAAGGGAGCGAAACCGACCCACGCAGGCGTTGCAGGGCAGCGGCGGAAAGAAACGGGCGCGTGCGATCACGGCGGGGGCGAAGCAAGAACTGGGTCGATTCTACGAGCCGGCGCGGGCAGCAACTGCCTATCATCGAGGCCACACCCGATGGCAATGCCCAGCATGTCTGACCGCACTGTTTTCTTCGTCTCCGACAGCACCGGCATCACGGCCGAGACCTTCGGCAATGCGATCCTGAACCAGTTTTCAGCGAAGCCGCGCCACGTGCGGCGGCCCTTCATCGACAGCACCGACAAGGCGCACCAGGTGGCGCGCGAAATCAATCACGTGGGTCAGGTCGAAGGCCGACGCCCGGTGGTGTTCATCACGTTGGTCGACGCCGAAGTGCTTGCCATTTTGAAAGGGCAGTGCAAGGCCTTGGTGCTGGACTTGTTCAACACCTTCATCGAGCCGCTCGAAGCCGAGTTCGGCATGACGTCGAACCACCGCGTCGGGCACCACCCCGACGCGGCCGAGAGCGAGCAATACACCGAGCGCATTGAAGCGATCAACTTTTCGCTCGCCCACGACGACGGCCAGTCGGCGAAAAACCTCGGCGCAGCCGACGTGATTCTGGTTGGCGTGAGTCGCAGCGGCAAGACGCCCACCTCGCTGTACCTGGCGATGCAGCATGGCATCAAGGCGGCGAACTATCCGTTGATTCCGGAAGACTTCGAGCGCGGCCATTTGCCGGCGACGTTGGCCCCCTTCAAGGGCAAGTGTTTTGGCCTGACGATCGCACCCGATCGGCTGCACCAGATCCGCCAGGAGCGCAGGCCGCAGAGCAAATACGCCTCGCTGGAGAACTGCCGCTACGAGGTGGCCCAGGCCGAAGCCATGATGCGGCGCCACGGCATTGCCTGGCTGTCGTCGACGCACAAGTCGATCGAAGAGATTGCGACGACGATCCTGCGCGACATTCGACCCGACCGATTGATGTACTAACCACCCCTAGGCCGCCGCTGCGCGCCGTCCGTCCCCCGAGGGGATCACGCAAAGTGGCAAAGCCACATTTCCGTGAGACTGCCCCAAGGCCGCCGCTGCGCGGCGTCCGTCCCCCAAGGGGATCAAGGAAAGTGGCAAAGCCACATTTCCTTGAGACCGCCCCAAGGCCGCCGCTGCGCGGCGTCCGTCCCTTCACGCACGCGCCGCAGCCTCTGCCGTCATGCGCTGGCGCATCGACTCATACATGCACACGGCGGCAGCCATGGCGACGTTGAGAGACTCTTCGCCACCCGGCTGGGGAATCCTCAGGCTTTCGCTGCAGGCGGCTTGCAGCCTGGCCGCGACACCCTGCCCCTCGTGGCCGAAGACCCAGCCGCAGGGCCAGGGCAGTGCTGCTTCGTGCAGGGCCAGGGTCGCATGCGGGCTGGCGGCCAACAGGGGCAGGCGCAGCTTCGCCAACTCGGCCGGCATCAGACCTTCCACCAAACGCAGCGAAAAATGCGCACCCATCGCCGCACGCAACACCTTGGGCGCCCACAGGCCGGCGCTGCCTTTGAGGGCCACGACCTGGGTGAAACCGAAAGCCGCCGCGCTGCGGACAATCGTGCCCACATTGCCGGCGTCTTGCACCCGGTCGAGCACGATGCTGGGCACGCCGGCCTGCAATTCGGATGGCGCTTCGAATGCCACGGCAAACGCCAGGTCGGGGCTGGACTCCAGGCTGCTGAGCGTGGCCATCAGTGCCGTGGGCAGCACCGCCACGGCCTGGGCGCGCAGGGCCAGGCCCCGGCACGGGCCGGCTTGGCCCAGGTCCCACGCGGTCTGGGTGATGACGGCCTGGGCGATCGCACCGCCCCGCGCCGCATAGGCGGAACAAAGGTGCTCGCCCTCCAGCCAGATTTGTCCTTGTTTGCGATAGGCAAGCGGGTCGCTCGCCAGCTTGCGCATGCGCACCAGCAGCGGGTTGTCGCGCGAGGTGATGCTGACAGCTTTCACGCTTCCCGTCTGGGGCTTCTCAGCCCGCGTCGCGCACGGGTGCAAACGAGCGCCGGTGTTCCGGGCAGGGCCCGTGTTCGCGCAGCGCCGCCAGATGCGCCGGGGTCGGATAGCCCTTGTGAGCGTCAAACCCATAGAGCGGATGGCGTTCGTGCAAACCGGCACAGAGGCGATCGCGGTGCACTTTGGCCAGGATCGACGCCGCGGCGATGCACTGCACCCGGGCGTCGCCTTGCACGATGGTGCGCACCGGCACGTGCAATTGCGGCGCACGATTGCCGTCGACCAGCACCAGGTGCGGGCGCAGCCGCAGGCCCTCGACGGCGCGGCGCATCGCGAGCAGAGTCGCCTGCAAGATGTTCAGGCGGTCGATTTCTTCGACGCTGGCGCTGGCGATGCGGCAGCACAGGGCCTTGGCCAATATCTCCTCGAACAGCCGCTCGCGCTCGCGCGGGCTCAATTTCTTCGAGTCGTTCAAGCCGCGAATCGGGGCGCGCTCGTCGAGCATCACGGCCGCGGCCACCACCGGCCCGGCAAGTGGCCCGCGGCCGGCTTCGTCGACCCCGGCGTAAAGACCGGGGCCGGCCGCGCCCAGCTCATGCGGCAGCTTGCGCAAGGAGGGCTTCGATCGCATCGGTTGCGGCCTTCGCCGTGTTGCGGCGCAATTGCAGGTGCAGCGCGTGAAAGCGCTGTACCAGCGCATCGGCTCTTGCCGGATCGTCGAGCCAGGCGAGCGTGGCTTGCGCCAGTTTCTCGGGCGTGGCGTGGCCCTGAATCAGTTCGGGCACCACCGTCTCCTGCAACAGAATGTTGGGCAAACCGACCCAGGGCTGAAGCTTCATGCGCTTCATCATCTGCCAGCTCAGCGCGTGCATGCTGTAGCAGATCACCATCGGACGCTTGAACAGCGCGGTCTCGAGCGTGGCCGTGCCGCTGGCGACGAGCGCCACGTCGCACGCGGCAAGTGCCTCGTGCGAACGCGCGTCGAGCAACTCGATCGGCACTTCGTTCGCATGTTGGCGGCGCAAGGGTTCGATCGCGTGGCGCAAGCCGGGCACGACCGGAAGCACGAAGCGCAGCGCGGGTCGTTCGCGGTGCATTGTCTGCGCTGCGGCGAAGATGCGCGGCGCGATGTATTGAATCTCTGATTTGCGGCTGCCCGGCAACAGCGCAATCAGTTGTTCGTGTTGCGCGATACCCAACGCAGCGCGCGCCTGCGCGCGCGGCACAGCGAGCGGGATCGCATCGGCCAGCGGGTGGCCGACATACGTGGCCGCCACGCCATGCTTGGCGTACAGCGCCGGTTCGAACGGAAAGACGCACAGCATGCGGTCGACGCCCAGGTGGACCTTCTTGATGCGCTCGGCACGCCAGGCCCAGACCGATGGGCTGATGAAATGCACCGTGCGCACGCCCTTGGCCTTGAGCCGCGCCTCGAGGTCGAGGTTGAAGTCGGGCGCGTCGACACCGATGAACAGGTCGGGTGGCTCGCGCAACAGCCGCTGCGCCAGCTGGTTGCGAATGCCACTGATCTCGCGGTAATGGGTCAGCACTTCCACATAGCCGCGCACTGCCAGTTTGTCATGCGGCCACCAGGCCTGAAAGCCCAGCTCGGCCATCTTCGGGCCGCCGATGCCGAAGGCTTGAAGTTGCGGCCAGCGCGAGCGCAGCCCGCCGAGCAACAGTGAGGCCAACAAATCACCCGACGCTTCGCCGGCGACCATGGCGATGCGCGGGCCTGGAAGATGCTCGGTCATCTTGCGCTGCCTGTGCCGTTGCGCCGTGCCCGAGACGGATTCGCCGGGCCGCTCAGCGCGCGATGCCACGTGCGGCAGCGCGCAGGAAGCCCAGCATCAGGTTCACGTCGATGCCCGCCTCGGGTGTGCCGCTCGCGATCCCGGGCAAAGCGGCCATCGCCGCTTCCAGCGTCAGGCCCGAGCGATAGATCAGCTTGTGCATCTGTTTCACGGCGGCGATGCGCGCGGCAGAAAAACCGCGACGCCGCAAGCCCTCGACGTTGAACCCGCGCACCGCGAGCGGATTGCCGTCCACCAGCATGAACGGCGGCACGTCTTGCGACACGGCGCTGGCGAAACCGACCATCGCATGGGCGCCGATCTTGACGAACTGGTGCACGCCGCTCAAGCCGCCGATGATGGCCCAGTCACCGACATGAACATGCCCGCCCAGGGTTGCGTTGTTGGCGAAGATGGTCTGGTTGCCCACTGCGCAATCGTGCGCGATGTGGACGTAGGCCATGATCCAGTTGTCGTCGCCGATGCGGGTCACGCCGCCGTCTTGCAGCGTGCCGAGGTTGAAGGTGCAGAACTCGCGGATCGTGTTGCGATCGCCGATCTGCAGCTCGGTGGGCTCGCCCGCGTATTTCTTGTCCTGCGGTGCCGCGCCGATCGAGCAGAACTGGAAGATGCGGTTGCCGCGGCCGATGCGGGTGTGGCCTTCGAGCACGCAATGCGCACCGACGCTGCTGCCCTCGTCGATGCGCACGTTCGCGCGCACGATCGCGTAGGCGTCGATGCGCACCGTCTCGCCGAGCTCAGCGCCGGCTTCGACAATTGCCGTGGGATGGATCGTGGCCATGGTGCGCGCCCGCGAGTGCCCGTAGCTTCAGGCGAACCTGCGCATGGTGCAGGTCAGATCGCACTCGACGACGACGCCGGCATCGACGCGCCCCTTGCACGCAAACTTGTAGACGCCGACCTTGCTGCGCGTGAGGATTGCCTCCAGCACGAGTTGGTCGCCCGGTTCGACCGGGCGCTTGAAGCGCGCCGCGTCGAGCGCGGCAAGATAGTAGATCGTCTTGCTGTCGGGCAACTGCCCGAGTGTCTCGAACGCCAGCAAGGCGGCGCTCTGCGCCAGGGCCTCGAGCATGAGCACGCCGGGCATCACGGGTCGAATCGGGAAATGCCCGGTGAAAAACGGTTCGTTGATCGTGACGTTCTTCAGCGCCTTGATGCGAACCCCTCTTTCGAGCTCCAGAACCCGGTCGATCAGCAGAAAGGGGAAGCGATGCGGCAGCCTGGTGAGAATCTCGTGGATGTCCATCATGTCTTCTTCTCCAGCGCCCGCAGGCGGTCACGCAAGGCATGCAATTGGCGCAGCGTGGCCGCGTTCTTCTCCCACGACGCATTGTCGTCGATGGGAAAGATGCCGCTGTACAGGCCGGGCTTGAGAATCGAGCGCATGACGACGCTGGCCGCCGAGATGTGCACCCCTTCGGCGAGCGTCAGGTGCCCCAGAATGTTGGCGGCGCCGCCGATGCTGCAACGCGGCCCGATGCGCGCGCTGCCGGCGACTCCGGCGTTGCCGGCAATGGCCGTGTGCGCACCGATGTGAACGTTGTGGCCGATCTGGATCAGGTTGTCGAGCTTGACACCGTCTTCGATCACGGTGTCCTCCAACGCCCCGCGGTCGATGCAGGTGTTCGCGCCGATTTCAACGTCGTCGCCGATGCGCACCGCGCCGAGTTGTTCGATCTTCTCCCAGCGCCCGTCCACCGGCGCGAAGCCGAAACCATCGGCACCGATCACGACACCGCTGTGCACAATGCAGCGCGCGCCGATGCTGCAGCCCGCACCGAGCGTGACGCGCGCGGCGAGGCGGGACAACGCACCCACGCGAGCGCCGGCACCGACGAAGCAGTGCGCGCCGATCACCGCGCCATCCTCCACGATCGCATGCGCTTCGACCACCGCCAGCGCGGCGACCTCGGCGCTGCTCGAGACTCGGGCCGCGGCGTCAACGATCGCACTGGGGTGAATGCCCGCGGGCGTGGCCGGCCGCGTCAGACCGACCCACCACTGCGTGAGGCGCGCATAGTAGAGATAAGGATCCGGCGTGACGATGGCCGCGCCGCGTGTGGCGGCGGCGTCGCGATACACCGGCGCGACAATCACGCAGCCCGCCCGGCTGAGCGCGAGTTGCGCCTCAAACCGGGGGTTGGCGAGAAATGAAATTGTCGAAGGCGTTGCGCCTTCCAGTGCCCCGATGCGGGTGATCTGCAACTCGGGCGAACCGATCAGTTCGCCGCCAAGGGCCTGGACGACCTCACGCGCCGAAACGCTGATGGCCACTCACTTGGCGCCCTGCGCGTTGAGCGCCTTGATGACCTTGTCGGTGATGTCGACCTTCGGGCCCGCGAACACCGCCTCCTGCAGGATCAGGTCGTACTTTTCGGTTTCGAAGATCTGCTTGATGACCTTGTTCGCGCGCTCGACCACGGAGGCGAGCTCCTCGTTCTTGCGTTGGCTCACGTCTTCCTGGAACTCGCGGCGCTTGCGCTGGAACTCGCGGTCTTGTTCCACCAGGTCGCGCTGCCGCCGGCTGCGCTCGGTTTCCGCAAGCGTGGGCGCGTCTTTGTCGAGCTTGTCGCCGGCAGCTTTGAGGCGGTTCGCAAATTCGGCCAGGTCCTTTTCGCGCTTCGAAAATTCGGCCTCGAGTTTCGCTTGCGCGGCCTTCGCGGGGATGGCGTCGCGCAGGACGCGATCGCTGTTCACGTAGCCGATGCGCAGTTCCTGGGACCACCCTGGCAGCGTGGCCGCCGCCAGCAGCACGCCAATGCCGATCGACTTCATCGCGGAGCTTTTCATTAGAACGCCGACCCGATCTGGAATTGAAGACGCTGGATTCTATCGCCGGGCTGCTGGCTCAATGGCGCGCCCCAGCTCAGCTTCAACGGGCCGACCGGCGAGATCCAGCTCAAACCGATTCCCGCAGAAGCGCGCAGGCTCTGCAGCGTGACGCTTTCCCACTCGCCCCACACATTGCCGACGTCGACATAACCGAACAGGCGCAGCGAGCGGTCGTTGCCCGAGCCCGGCACGGGAACGTACAACTCGCTGTTCAGATTGAGGCGTCGATTGCCGCCGATGTAGCCGCCCAAGACGTCGGGCGGGCCGAGCGACCCCTGGTCGAAGGCGCGCACCGTGCCCAGGCCACCGCCGTAAAAGTTCTTGAAAACGGGATAGGGGCGCCCCTGAAGCCCAAGGCCCCAGCCGATTTCGGCGTTCAAGCCGAGCGAGAACTTCGGGCCGATGGGGATGTATTGCTGCGCCTGCGCGTTGGCTCGAGCGTAGCGCGTATCGCCGGCAATGCCCCATTCGAGGTTGAGCCGCATATAGCGCCCGGCGGAAGGCGCAATCGCGCTGTCGCGCGCGTCGCGCGACCAGCCCAGGGTGATCGGAACCGACAAGCTGTACGCGCCGAAGGCGTAGCGGTAATTGAAATAGTTCGCGGGCAGGTTCACATCGCCGCGAATTTCCGTCTGCTCCGCACCAATGCCGAGGAAGACCGTGTCGTACTCGCTGAACGGAATGCCGAAGCGGATCGACCCGCCGGGCGTCACCAGTTCGTACTGTTCACCCTGGCTGTTGACCGGCCTGGACGTGCGGTAGTACAGCTCGAGGGCGCGCGAGACGCCGTCGATCGTGAAGTAGGGGTCGACCGTGCTCAGCGAAATGGTGCGCGTCGACTTGCTCGTGTTCAACTCCAGGCCGAGGTAGTTGCCCGAGCCGAAGACGTTGTCCTGCCGGATCGACGCCGTGATCGACAGCTTGTCTGCCGACGAGTAACCTGCCCCCAGCAGCAGATTGCCGGTGGGCTTTTCCGTGACGTTGATCGTCAGGTCGACCTGATCCTGGGCGGTTGGGACTTCGGCGCTGTCGATCGCGACGTCCTTGAAATAACCGAGACGATCGACCCGATCGCGCGACAGCTTGATTTTCGCCCCGTCGTACCAGCCCGACTCGAACTGGCGAAATTCGCGGCGCACGACTTCGTCGCGCGTGCGGCTGTTGCCCGCGACGTTGATGCGCCGCACGTAAACCCGGCGCTGCGGATCGGCCACCAGAGCCACCGCAACGCGCCCTTTGGCGCGATCGATGTCGGTGCGCGGTTCGACCCGGGCAAATGCATAACCGAAGGTGCCGAAGCGCTCGACAAAAGCGCGTGTCGTGTTCGTCACGGTCTCGGCACGGTACGGCTCACCCGGCTTGACCGCGACGAGTGTCTTGAAGTCTTCTTCCTTGCCCAGGTATTCGCCTTCCAACGTCACCGCCGTCACGGTGTAGGGCTGGCCCTCCTCGACGTTGATGGTGATGCTGATTTCCTGCTTGTCGGGCGAGATCGCGACTTGCGTCGATGTGACAGCAAATTCGAGGTAACCGCGGTTCAGGTAGAACGAGCGCAGCGTCTCCAGATCGGCATTGAGTTTGGAGCGCGAATAGCGGTCCGCCTTGGTGTACCAGGTGAGCCACCCACCAATGCTCAGTTCGAACAGGCCGGTCAGCTCTGCTTCGGCAAAGGCCTTGTTGCCGAAGACTCGCAACTCGCGAATCTTTGCCGCCGAGCCTTCCGTGACCGTGAACGTGACGTTGACGCGATTGCGCTCTTGCGGCGTCACCGTGGTCACGACTTCGGCACCGTACAGGCTGCGCGTCAGGTACTGGCGCTTGAGCTCCTGTTCGGCCCGGTCCGCCAGAGCCTTGTCGAATGGCAGGCCTTCGCCGATGCCGAAGTCTTTCAGCGACTTCGTGAGCTGGTCCTTGTCGAATTCCTTCAGGCCCACGAAATCAAGGCTGGCGACGATCGAGCGTTCTTCGACGATCACGATCACCACACCCGTGTCGATGTCGATGCGCACATCCTTGAACAGGCCCGTGGCGAACAGCGCGCGCAGCGCCGCCGCGCCCTTTTCGTCGTTGTAGGTGTCGCCAATTCGAAACGGCAGCGACGCGAACACGGTACCGGCATCGGTGCGCTGCAGGCCTTCAACCCGGATGTCTTTCAAGACGAAGGGTTCGCCCGCCCAGGCATTGCCCGATTCCAATGCCGCGGCCAGAGCAAGACACAGGACTGCGGGGCGAAAGCGGGCCAATGCTGAGGAAAAATGCATGCGGTCGGGTCTGGCACAGGGTCTGGGTTAGTACAGGCCCAGCAACCGAGCCACATCGTTGAAAAGGGCCAGCGACATCATCATCAGCATGATCGCTACGCCGCCGCGCTGCAGTCTCTCAAGCCACAAATCGGAGACCGGCCGTCCCGTCACAGCCTCGAAAAGATAATACATCAGGTGTCCGCCATCGAGCATCGGCAACGGCAGCAGGTTGAGCACGCCCAGGCTGACGCTGACGACGGCCAGAAAACCAAGGTAGTACGCGAGCCCGAGCCGCACCGATTGGCCGGCGTAGTCGGCAATCGTGATCGGACCGCTGAGGTTCTTCAGCGACGCCTGGCCGATGACCATCTTGCCCAGCATTTCGAGCGTCAGCGCCGACATCTCCCAGGTCTTGTTCGCCGCGCGCACCAGTCCATCGAGCACGCCGTAGCGCACCGTGAGCAGTTCCGGAGGTTGACCCGGAAAGGCCTCGATGCGGCCGACGTTCTGCGCGCCATCGCGCACGACGTTGGGTCGAACCTCGAGTTCCAGCGTCTGGCCGGCACGCTCGATGCGCCACGTCAACGCCTTGGCGATGCCACTGCTGCCGCTGGCGCGAATCAATTCGCGAACCGTGGACGCATCGTCGACTCTTGCATCGTCGATCGCGAGCACCCGGTCGCCGGCGCGCAGGCCAGCGCGTGCAGCAGGGCCGCCTGCCTTGACATCGCCAAGCACGGGCTCGCTGAACGCAGCCCCCAGGCCGATGCGCCGCATCATCGCCGCATCGATTTCAGTGCTGCCCAGGCGATCGAGTTCGAGCACGACGCGGCGCTGCGCCCGGCCCTCGCGATCGCTCACCATCAGCTGCAAGGCTTGCCCGCGCAACACGGCGCGGGTGACCTGCCAACGCAGATCACCGAGCGAATTCAGATCGCGCCATTCCAGGCCATCGGCGGACCATGCGCGCGTCCAGTCGCCGGCGCGCATGCCGGCGCTTTCCGCCAAACTGGCGCGCACCGGCGGCCCGAGGACCGCCTTCGCTTCTTCGATGCCGATCCAGTTCGCGGCGGCATAGAGCAACACCGCCAACAGCAGATTGGCAAGAGGCCCCGCGCCCACCACGGCCGTGCGTTGCCACAGCTTCTTGCGGTTGAATGCCGCGTGCTGCTGCTCGGGCGCGACCGGTCCTTCGCGCTCGTCGAGCATGCGCACATAACCACCCAACGGCAATGCGCAGACGACGAATTCGGTGGCCTGTGCATGCGCCTGGCGGCGCCACATCACGCGGCCGAAACCGACCGAGAAGCGCAACACCTTCACGCCGCACGCGACGGCGACCCGGTAGTGGCCATATTCATGAATCACGATCAATACGCCCAAGGTGAGCGCGAACGCGAGCACCGTGATCAACATGGCGATCGACCTCTGATCCCTTGCATGTCCTGGATCGACGCTGCCGCGCAGCGGCGCGCGCGCTGGTCGAGCTCGAGCAGCGCTTCGATGCTGTCGGTGCTGCCCGAATCGGGGCTCACACCCGCCAGCGTTTGCGCATTCACGGCATGAATCTGATCGAAGCGAATGCGCCCGCCAAGGAACGCCGCCACCGCTTCTTCATTCGCCGCGTTCAGCACCGCTGTGCTGCCGTGCGGGCCGGCGAGCGTGTCCCACGCGAGCTGCAGGCCGGGATAGCGCGCATGGTCCGGCGCCTCGAATCCGAGAGTTCCCACGCTCGCCAAATCGAGCAACTTGGCGCCCGAGGCGATGCGTTCGGGAAACGCCAGCCCGTAGGCGATGGGCACGCGCATATCGGGCGTTCCCAACTGCGCAAGCACCGAATGGTCGCGACACACGACCATCGAGTGCACGATGCTCTGCGGGTGGATCAGGACCCGAATCTGGTCCGGTCGCAGATCGAACAGCCAGCGTGCCTCGATGACTTCGAGCGCCTTGTTCATCATCGTCGCCGAGTCGACCGAAATCTTGCGCCCCATGACCCAGTTCGGGTGGGCGCAGGCCTCATCGGGCGTCACGTGGCGCAGCGTCGCCAGGTCGCGCTGCCGAAACGGCCCACCCGACGCCGTGAGCACGATGTGGTCGATGCGCTCGCTCCAGGTTTCCCGATCTTCGGGCAGGCATTGGAAGATCGCCGAATGTTCGCTGTCGATCGGCAGCAGGCGCGCACCACCCGCGCGCACCGCCGCCATGAACAGCGCACCGCCGACCACCAAGGCTTCCTTGTTCGCGAGCAGGAGTCGCTTGCCCGCGGCCGCCGCCGCCAGGCAAGGCGCGAGACCGGCAGCACCGACAATGGCGCCCATCACGGTATCGACCTGCGGGTGCCGTGCCAGATCAGACAACGCCTGCGCGCCGTACAGGACCTCGGTGCGCAGACCCTTGGCCTTGAGGCGCGCCGACAAAGCGCCGGCCTGCGTCGCGTCGCGCACGATTGCGCAACGCGGCTGCCAGCGCTGGCACTGTTGAAACAGGCTATCGATGCGGGTGTGTGCCGACAGGGCGAACACTTCGAAACGCTCGGGGTGCAAAGCCACCACCTCGAGCGTATTGCTGCCCACCGAACCGGTGGCGCCGAGAATGCACAATCGCTGAGGTCTGGTGCTCATGGTGGGTCGGGTCCGACGCTTCAGCTCCAGTACTGCGACCCAGATATTTCGAAACATGAAAGCGCGTCTTCGACCCGCTGGCGTCGTTGCAAGCCTTGCAGGCCGCGCTGGGCCTGAGGCCCAGCCCCTCGCCTGGCGAGCGCAGTCCGCAGGGACTGCGCTCGTCCGGGCTCGGCCTCGCGATACCACAGGGTATCGCTGCGGTTTGCGCCTAGCCAACGGGCCGAATCCATCACTTTCATTTTGTTCCGAAATATCTGGGTCGCAGTACTACAGCGAGGCAAACGCCAGGGCCACGGGCAGCACCGGCAGCAAGGCGTCAAACCGGTCGAGCACCCCGCCATGACCGGGCAGCAGGTTGCTGCTCTCTTTCACCCCGGCGCTGCGCTTGACGAGCGACTCGAAGAGGTCGCCCACCACACTCAGTGCAACCAGGAACAGCACCACCAGCACCATGCCGGGGACGCCCAGCCGCGTTCGCAGGTGCGTGAACAGACTGGGTGAATCGAACTGAAACGATCGGTCGATGGCCAGCCACACGCCCGCCAGCACGAGCACGCCGATCATGCCGCTCCACACGCCCTCCCAACTCTTGCCTGGGCTGATGGCCGGCGCGAGCTTGCGCCGGCCCCAGGCGCGACCGCCGAAATAGGCGGCGATGTCGGCCATCCAGACCACACAACAGATCGACAGCAGATAGTTGACGCCGACGGCGCGCGCATTCACGATCGCCAACCAGGCCAAAGCGAGCAGCCCGACGCCGAGCAGCCAGCGCAGTGGCGCCGGGTGTGAACTCCAGGCCGAAACGCCGGCGCGCAGCACCCAGGCTCCGCCCAGGGTCCACAACACAGAAGCCGACCACCACAGCGCTGCGGGTGCCGCCCGGTCCCAGCCGAGCGCGAAAGCTGCCACGCCGGCGGCTGCAAGCACCACGGCAAGCGCCGGCGAGAACGCCTTGGCCGTGTTCAATCGCCCCCACTCCCAGGCTGCGGCGGCAATCAGAACCAGGCCAAAAGCAGCAAACGGCCAGTCCGGCGCGACGCACAGCGTGCCCACGAGCAGCGCCAGCAACACCAGCGCAGTGATGATCCGCTGCTTGAGCATGTTATGACTGCTTGGCCCCGGCCTGCAAGGCTTGCGACGCTTGCGAAGGCGGCGCGGCAGTGTCCTTCAAGGCGCCGAAGCGCCGATCGCGGCGCGCGAAGTCGTTTAGCGCTGCATCGAGGTCGTCCTCGCTGAATTCGGGCCACAGCCGCTCGGTGAACACGAGTTCCGAGTACGCCACCTGCCACAGCAGGAAATTGCTCAGGCGCACTTCGCCCCCGGTGCGGATGAACAGATCCGGGTCGGGCGCGTAACTCAGCGCCATGAATTGATTCAAGCGCGCTTCGTCCAACTCTTCGGCTTTCAGCCCGAGCTCGATGGCACGCCGGCAGGCCTGCACGATGTCCCACCGCCCGCCATAGTTGAACGCCACGGTCAAGGTGATGCGCCGGTTGTGCTGTGTGCTCGACTCGGCCTGCTCCCAGGCCTGGCGCAATTTGTCGGAGACCCCGCTGCGGTCACCCACGATGCGGATACGCACCCCGTCGCTCGCGAGTTTGGCGAGGTATTGCGAGACCGCCAACAACACGAGTTGCATCAGCCCGGACACTTCTTCGTTGGGGCGTTTCCAGTTTTCCGATGAGAACGCGAACACGGTGAGGTATTCGATGCCGCGATCGGCGCACGCCTGCACCATCTTGACCAGCGTATCGACGCCCTTCTTGTGGCCGAAGAAACGCATCAGGAAGCGCTTCTTCGCCCAGCGCCCGTTGCCGTCCATGACGATCGCCACATGCCGCGGCACCGCGCCGCTGGCTCGCCGTGCGTCGCTCACGCCACCGCCCCACTACGATTCAACACAGGTCGCGGCGCCGGTGAATGAGGTGCAGGTCGACAGCATCAGACGGCAAGGATGTCGGCTTCCTTGGCGGCGACAAGCCGGTCAATCTCGACAATCGTGCGGTCGGTCAGTTTTTGCAGCTCATCGAGCGAACGGCGCTCGTCGTCCTCGCTGATCGCCTTGTCCTTGAGCAACTTCTTCGCGTGCTCGTTCGCGTCGCGCCGCAGGTTGCGGGTCGCGATGCGCGCCTCCTCGCCGGCGTGGCGCACGACCTTGGTCAAGTCCTTGCGCCGCTCTTCGGTCAACGCGGGCATCGGCACGCGCAGCAAATCGCCCTGCGCCGAAGGGTTCAACCCGAGGTCGGATTCGCGAATCGCCTTCTCGATCTTCGCCCCCATGCCCTTGTCCCAGGGTTGCACGCTGATGGTGCGCGCGTCGAGCAGCGTGACGTTCGCGACCTGGCTGATCGGCAGCATCGAGCCGAAGTAGTCGACATGCACCTGGTCGAGGATTCCCGGGTGGGCCCGGCCGGTGCGGATCTTCTGCAATTCCGCTTTGAACGCTTCCAGCGTTCGCGCCAT
>Ga0315278_10000313_pt1 | contig 43354 bp, 82 predicted proteins | sample YL17G06_0_MG_FD_203880 | JGI IMG/M metagenome (GOLD analysis project Ga0315278, IMG submission 203880) | Sediment microbial communities from Yellowstone Lake, YNP, Wyoming, USA - YL17G06_0 | ecosystem: Environmental > Aquatic > Freshwater > Lake > Sediment | place: USA: Wyoming | collected... | reverse complement strand
TGGTCTTGAATACAGCTACAGCACTTTGGCCGAATTACGGTCATAACGCAGGGACGTCTCAACCTTCCTGACAAGTTTGCTTTTTCCTCAAACTTCAAGAATGATTTAGATGTAGCCACAATGGAGACATGTCATGGCCCAAACCCCCCTAGACATTTTTCTCCTTCTGAGGAGCGAGCTCGACAAATTCGCCGAGTTCACCCAGCTGCTGACCGAGACGTGTAGGCTCTCGAGCACTATCGACCGGAAGATCCCGCGGGACCCATTCTCGTGCATTCCGGTCAGGCGAGAGATCTCCAGCCAATTTCAAACACTGACCGTCTGTTTCGAACAGGCTGACTTTGATCATTTGTCCATGATAATAAAGACGGCCCAGGATCTTTTACAGGCATTCAAGCCTCAGTAGTCTATCTTCCGAGTGCTGAGTCCTGTGTGTCCTGTGTGTCTTGTGTATCTTATGGAATCCCCTGCGTTCTTGAGCTATTATTGTTCGTAGAAAATAGTCGAATTCAAAGAATGCCAGTATCAGGAATACGGAGGGTCCATGAGACCACTCGACGAAGCTTTCATGATTGGTGTCAAGCTCGCCTACACTTCAACTTTTTACCAAGATCCTTCGACCCCCAAGTCGCAACCGCCGACTTCGATCTTGCCAGTGGTCTCGAAGACGGATGACTCTATTCATGGGGGTTCTGTGCCAAGTGGGTCGCCAGGGTCGAACATGCCGAAATTCGCTCAGCAGGTCAAGCGCGCTGCTGAGACGCTCACCATTCCTGGCATGACCAGCACGCTCAAATCCCCTCCTCTCACGCTACCTGATCCTCTGATCGTCGATTCCGACAAGGGCAATCTGGCCTCGTCCATGGTCCAGGCCCGGGCAGCCAAGAAGAAGCTTCAGGGGATAGCCAACAAAATGAGGTGACCCGTGGCTGAACCTACCAAGAAGCCTGGCTTGTCGAATGACGAGAGTAGACTCCACTCGTTCGAGCTCTCGAGCGACGATCCAGATGACCAGTACCCGAGAAGCAAGAGCGACTATTCCATTCCCCTGTTGATCTTTCTGATCATACTCTCTATCTCACCAATCTTTCTGGAGTACTTCATAGACTGTGGGGGGATGAAATGAACTATCGTTCTGATCGAGATCGAGACAAAGACCGCCAGTCCGTGGAGAAATGTCTGCTCTACTTGCTGCTGGTAATCATCGCATTGGGTTTCATGCTGATCGTCTGGCACCAAATGTTCCTGCCCAACATAGAAAGTGAGGGATCCTATGTTCCTGAAACAAGCGTACGACCTGGGCCTGCAGATCGCTCTGGACGAGCACCCTGAGGTACAGCATCTGATGAAGAGAGCGATGCCAGAGAGGCGCCACCCTCACGCCGTTGCCGGGACTGTTCTCGGCTCTCTGGCCGGAGCGGGTCTGGGCGCCGCTGGCGGGGCTAGCCTCGGCCTGCTCACCACGGACGATCTTCGAAAGACGCTCGCCTCTACGCTGCTTGGGGCTGGGGCTGGTTCAGTCGGTGGAGGATACTTGGGTCACAACGACCCAGAGCTCGCGGGTGGAACATTCGGCGCACTGAGCGGGATGAATCTCGGTGGGATGGCTGGGAACGAGCTCGGCGCTCTCGCTGGTACGAGCGATGAGACCCAGAAGATTTTACGCACGCTCGGGATGATGAGTGGCCTGGGTGGCGGAGCGTACATGGGACACAAGTTGCTCTCGCGCGATTAGTCGAGACCCACAGGTAGAAGACCTTGGCGGATCACCCCAGCTGTGCTAGAGTGACTTGAACATTTGCGCCAACCCGTTCTACAAGACCGCGTTGGCCCGAAAGGAGAAGACCATGATGAAAGTGTCCTCGGAAGTATTTCGTCTGCGAGTCCTCGTCAATGGCAGGTTAGTTCAAGAGTATCGGGGCCCTGGGAACAATATGTTCATCGAAGGGCGCGAGAACTCGAAGTTCGAGCTCGAGCTCACAAACCTGACACCCAGAAGAATTCTGGTGCATCCTGCTGTGGACGGCCTGTCTACCATGACGGGCAAGGCTGCCGCCCAGAACGATTCGACAGATGGCTACGTGCTGAACCCCCAGCAGATGATGCGCGTGCCCGGCTGGAGACTGAACGACGAACAGGTCGCCCAGTTCTTCTTCGCCGGGCAGGGCCAGTCGTACGCTGAGCAGAGTGGGCAGCCCTTGAACAAGGGCGTAATCGCCTGCCCAGTGTGGGAAGAGAAGGTCGAGCCGGTCTATATCTACTCGACTGGGGTCCTGCGTTCTTCGATGCATTCGGGCACTCAGCCCATGGGCTCTGGTGGCCCAGTCTTTGGAAGTAGCCAGAGCATCTATACCAACTCGGTCAACTGCAATGTTGGGAATCAGGTCATCCCCGAGTCCTATACGGTCACCCCGGACTCGGACTCCAGAGGCTTCATGGATGCCGTTGGGTGCAGAGAAGAGAAGTGCGTGGGATCCGTGCAGAACCTGGGCACAGGATTCGGCGAGAAGACCAAGCACGAGGTCGTTAGTGTTTCTTTCGTCCCTCAAGACCATCCGACCTGCACGGCTATTATTTATTACGACACCAGGGAAGGCCTGAGAACCCGGGGCATCAAGATCGTAGACAGGCCCAAGCACGAAGTTCCCAAGCTACCTGAGCCTTTTCCTAGGACGCCAAAGACAGGATGCACGCCGCCCAAAGATTGGGTAGGATGACGAATCCTTTAACCTTTGAGTAGCTCTTCTAGTCCCAGTTCGTCGGCCGTTGGTCTGGCTATCATGACCACAGATAGGAAAAGAGCATCCTTGATCTTTTCAGACCAAGGAAGCTGCTCGAAAGGCACGAGGTTTGGGTGCTGCTTCTTGTTGAAGTCTTCGACAGGACCATAAGTCCATCCCTCTTTGAGCTTTGCGTAGACCCAGTTGTTGTGCTGTTTTTCGCCGTCTATGTCGCAGTTATAGCGGCAGTTAGACCAAACGTCGATGATCGCCTTGAGAAGGCTATCAGCCTTGGCTTGACCCGCATCTTCGAATGCGGGGATGGGGGCTTGCCCGTTGCACATGCGAATGGTTCTATTGACCTCGTAGACTATCTGCGTAAGGCGAAGAATCTTTTGGCCAAACTCACCGTTGGCTTTCATTGCTTCGTTAATCACTTGTTTGTTGATCGACATGTACCCTCCTAAAGTTCAAGTTTGAAGTTTCCTCAAAACAGCTTTATAGTCAATCTGCGTAAAATGCGCAACAGGAGAATACCATGAAAATCTCTGAAGCCTTCGCCATTGTCGCTGTGTTCATTATCCTTGCTGTCTTCTTGTTCGGAGGCCTCGGCTACATGAACTATTTACTCAGTAAAGCCTCTTGTGACCAGATCGGCAAGAGATTGGGCGTCGTGACCATTTACGAATTTCCCAGTGGATGCTACAAGCTTGTCAAAGGAAAGTGGGCATTAGTACAATACCAGACGGTCGAAACTTCAAATGAGGCAAGCAACGGACGATAGTACCGATCTTTTCCCGAAAGAAAGAACCACCATCATGATCGAGGGGAATATCATCTGCGAAGGCTGCCGTAACCTAATCCAATGTCTGGCTTACGGGGAACAGATCGTCGTAATCATCTGTGGCAGGTGCCGCCAGACCACACAGATCTCGGATGCCAATCGGTTTGAAGCATCTCGACTCGAGTTAGTCAAAAACTATGAGAAATCAGAGAAGACTACTCACCAGGCAATGGCCGATCTGGCCAAGAACGCTTGCCCCCGGGCGACCCGGATAGCCTTCCAGGTGCTCATTTCCTGTCCGACCTGTAAGAAGCAGGACTTCTTCACCAAGCAGGCCCCCAAGCGACGGCGAGCCCTTCGCTGGTATGCGGAGAAAAAACCATGCAAGAGAGACAAGAGAATGCCTTTGCCTCTACCATAGATCGACCAAAGTTCGAACGAGTCGTTCTTGTCTGTTCGAAATGTTCCCGGGTGATCCGGGTTGTCGCCAAGAAAGAAATCGATGTTGGCACCCTCACGATTTGTCGAGACCCTCGGAACGATCCGGAGCTCTTTCCCTTTCTTCAACAGGCCAACAAGGAAGCTTTGAAATACCCTGAGGCGCAAACCTTCGCATTCATGCATAATCCTGAATGCGCTTGCCAACTGATCAGGAGGCTCGCTCGTGGCTAGAAGATCAAAGAAAACTCAGCGAGCCCACGGCGGGTCGCGGTCGCCCTACCCGATGGTGAGTTCCTACAGGAACCCTCGCCCTGGTGTCGATTCGAAGATCGATTTAGAAGCTTTTGGTCGTTTTGACAATACGAGTCGCTCTCTGCAAGAATATATCCCGGATGCCCAGATCAACGTACGAAACGATATCAAGACGCGAGCTGCCCTGCCTTATATCCCCAACCCTATAAATGGCGATGTCGTTCATATCGAGCTTTATAGAGAAACCTGGTGCTATTACAACGGTGCTTGGCACTGTACAGTAGCGCCCCCAGAAGCTCATAAAGACCCGGATCGAAAAGATTTGCTAATCAAGTGCTGGGCGTGGGGGCCATAATGATTACGCACATTAGCGGCAACGATAGTCCTTTTTCTAGCCGGACCAATTGGATCAACCCGGTTCAAACTTGCAAAGACCTACCCCCCGGACGCTCCTTCTGGAGTAGCGTGTCTAGTCAAGCAGTGCATGCGATCCTTTATCAAAGAAGAGGTAGAGGGGTGGGTATGCTTCATAGTAAGTCCTGAATTCAAATATAGCCACGACCCCAATTGCCCCGCATTGTACTTGATTGGACAGCTCGCTTGGCGGTAAAGGAGGTCCAGACATGACTGACGATCCAGCGTGTATCCCAAACTGCGAATTCATGGTCCAGTGCCTGAGCCGCCTGGGCTATGGGCCAATCACGGTCAGGATCTGTGAGCAGTGCAACTTCTTGATCGGTGTCTCGCCAGAGAATCCAAACCTGCCTAGGCCCGGAGACTTTCTCAGGCATCCTAGAGAACGTATAGAGTACATCTTCGATGAGATTCCTGCTCTCAGAAAGAACCCACGGAGACACTTACGACAAATCGCCACGTTTATCCTGCACCATGTTTACCCCAAGGCCGACGATTTCATAGTTTATAGTAATTGCGTTCGCTGCAGCAACATGGCCCGGATACTCAGAGAGGAGGCAGAGCTCAGTGACCTCATGTCAAAAGTTACTTACGAATGACTGTACAGCGAACTGTCCTTGGACAGTTCACTGTCTAGCCAACACCAACGGCAACCCAATCTCGGTTCGTTTCTGTTCCAACTGTGAAGAGGCCTGGAGGGTCGATAGTACTGGGCAAGAAAAGGACCCGGACGCTCTACTCGATATTCTTCGAAAGATCTACCCGATCGTGGGCATCGAGAAGAATAGCGACGTCTTGTATCTGGCCTCACGTGAAGCCAAGCAGATCTGGCGCCTGGCTAAAGTTGCCCGAGACATATGCCCCAAGGCCGAGTCTGTCACTCTGGACTTTAGTTGCCAAGCTTGCCTGAGCACGGCGCTTTACAATCTACCGGCCAACCAGATCAAACGAATGGGGGCCCAGTATGCCCAATTGCTATTTGAAAGGAAACCCGAATGAACATCAAATCCAACGCCAAAAGAATCGACCTACTCGACGCCCATGTCTTCGGCTTCATCATCCCCATGCCCACGGGCATCGTTTGGACCACTCAGGTCGGTGGGACCTATTGCGGGCACCCCGAGATCGAGGGGCTGCTCATCCCCTCGGAGTTCCATGGCTATAATCCGATGAGCAGTTCGTTACCCGGGATCCAGGACTTCTATGAGACGGATTATGAGGGCTACTTGAAGGTCGCCCAGGCCGCTCGGGCGCTCTTTCTCAAAGAGACCCACGGGGCCCTGAACTACCTGCAGGAGCTCAGCAAAGAAGAGTTCGAGTGCCTGCCCAACAGCGCTCGGGTGGGCGCAGAGGCCTGGGTGCCCTTCTTGCTGCTGGGAAAGAAGCATCACCGGATGCTGCCTCTCGAGCTCGAGGCCTTCGAATGCCAGATCGTGATTGCCACTTGGCGGAACTCAGACTGAGATGGACAATCGTGACTACAAGGTGATTCGAGGGGTGCTTCGGAACGATGAGAAAAGTCGAGCAGTCTTCAAGGGCCGGGCCTTCTCTTGTCTTCAATTGCCCACGCACCCTGAAGAAGGGGACGTCTGGGGCGTGCGATTCTGCAATCGGATGTTCATCTGGAACAAAGGGTCGTGGGGTCGTTTGGATACTATCAGCCACAATATTTATAAAGGCCAGCTCTGCCCGGTCGATTGTGACGCGAAGAGCCTGGTGGCCCGTTTGGCGTGGGGAAGAGAGGGATTGTCATGATCGAAATTATTAATCATAGGAGGAGCCAATGAAAGATTTCAGGGAGAGTTATACCCCTATGCCAAGAGACGGTACTCTAGAAAACCTGGAGACCTGCTCGAATACCGTAAAATGCTTGGCACTTGGTTGCCGAGCAACATCGATTTGCAACATCGCAGTGGAGAAGCCAGTCACTCTTCTTCGTTGCGACAGTTGTCGCAATCGAAAAATCGCCGTGCGAAACCAGCGTGGTGACTGGGTCGAGCTTAGCCCTGATGACATGGAATGGGATATGGAAGATCCTGACCACACGGATTGCCAGGAAGTGAAGGATATCTGGGCTGATCTCGACAAGTGCTCAGAGATCGAGAAAATCGAGCTTTCTCATTATGACCTCAAAGACGGCGAAGACTCTGGTTTCTTGTGTGAGAGCTGCGATGCATTTCACAATGCTCCTGCGGGTTGGGACAAAGACGATTGAAGGAAACATGAACAAACTCGGCCCTTACCGGATTCGAGATTACCGCCGTCGTCCTATTCAAGACTTCGAAGACGACGAGATTGTCCATGCCCACTGGTGCAGCCCGGTGAGACGCATGAGGCCTTACCCGATCCTGCTCTGCTCATCGTGTAGAAACGACGGCAGCGATGGGTCGTTCGAGATCGAGACGACCAAGAAGAACTACAATGCGTATAGGCTGGTCAGCCAATTGGCATGGAGATAAAGCTCTGCCCCTCTCAGCGGCACAATTGTACTGGGAGGGGCAGAGTTCTGTAGGAGGCTGAGTCAGGAGGCCAGAATTATACCAAGGTTACGCCCCGTCCTCCACCTTTTTTTTACCCGGTAAATGGAGTTCATCCAGCGACTTATTCAGCGTGTCAGCCCCTGCTGGAAACTCCAGAAGGATCTGGACAAGGGAACTATCTCGGGCATCCAGTGTCAGCTCGAGTCGTTGGACTAGTTCCACTGCTACTCCATCGCTGTCATAGATTCGAGTAGTGCCCACTGTGCCATCGTCACTTTCGATCTTGAAGCCTCGGCCAAAGTCAGCTTTCATGCGATCTCCTTTTCGAGTGATAGGACAACCTATCAGTTTGTTCGGTCATTGGGCAAGGTCTTCTATTTCTTTCTCTTCAGCCATCCAGCGGGGAACTTCAATGACCGACTTGTCTTCGTTCAAGATGCACTGGCTCTTGGGGAACCAGATTTTATCTTTAGACAATCTGATCAACCAGGCTTTATTCGTCTCGTGCTCGATCAGATCATAGGTAAAGTGCAAGAGCTCGTATCGGTCTTCGTGATTCGCATTGAACACGCCCATTGCTGACCTCCTATTTGCCGTTACCCGTCATGCGTCGCTCGATTTGTTTCTTGGGCTTCTTCCACCAGGCCTTCTTCTTGTGCTTGGGGACGATGTAGCTCACGTAGCACCCATCGTCGCAGTAGGCTGCCCAGGCGAACATGCGCCGCCCGCACTCGGGGCACTGCACCCGCACCCGCTTCTGGCGCTTATCGTAGACCGGCCGGTCGAAGAAGGTCCGGTGACCCAGGGAATACCCACGGAATGGGTTGTGGTAAGAGCACATTCTTTCTGTGGTGGCCATGGTGTCCTCCGGATACGTATACATCATGATAGATAACGACGTTAGCGAATTTGCCAAGAATTGAGGGTAAACTATCAATTAGAAGCTTGTCAATGTATTGCGGAATGGAGAAAATCAAATTTGAACCCTTTCAAAGGAGAAACCCATGTCCTATCTCGAAATGAAATGCGCTCTGGATCGAGCGCTCGTGCCCGCCACCAACTCGGAGACTGAGCTCAAGTGTCTGGTGAAGATCTGGCCTTCGGAGGAACTTCGTTCTTCCGAATCCAGGGTTGCCATTTCAGCAAGCGTCTGCCTGGTCATCGACTGCAGCGCGTCCATGGCCAACGAGGGCAAGTATCAAGCGGCCATCGAGGCCTCGAAGGCCATCGTCGATACGCTCAGTGAAACACAGAGAGTATCGCTCGTGGCTTTTCAGTCGAAAGTCCGCGAGCTGGTCACGGATCTCTTGGCGACGCCCGAGAACAAAAACCAGATCAAGCAGCAGATCGATGAGATCCGGGGATTCGTGGGCGGCTCGACGCACATGACCGGGGGGATCAAGCACGCCACCAACGTTCTCGTCAAGAGCCAGGCCGAGGCCAAGATCATGATTCTGGTCTCGGACGGCGCGGCTGACTTCCCCGAGACTGCGGAGATAGCGGCTATTAATGCTGCTGACCAAAAGATTCAGCTCTTCGCTGTTGGCATCGGGGCCGAGTACAAAGCTGACCAGCTGCTACGGATGACGATCCCTTCGAATGGAACTGTCTTCGACGCGACCGACGTGAGCAAGATCAAGACGACGTTTGAAAGCTTGGTCGGTCGAATCGAGAATTTTGTTGCCACCAATGCCATTCTCGAGATCAAGTTCCCGGACCTGGTGCAGGCTGGGCTCGCTTACAAAGCCAGTCCTGAACAAGCGTTCATCGGCAACATGCAACTGAGCGACACTCGTGTCGCTCAGTTTCGCGTAGGCAGTCTCGAAAAAGACAAAGCTTACTCGTTCATGTTCTTGGCAACTGTCCCCCAGCATGATCCTGGGGACTTCAAAGTCTGCGACGTCAAGTTGACGTTTGATGTTCCGTCCCTGACCATGACCAACGCGTTCGTGCAAGACGTCCTGCTCGTTACCTACACCGGTGATGCCCGTACTGCTGAGGAGCTCAACGGCGAGGTGATGGAGATCTTTCGAAGGGTCAGCATCACTCAGTTGGCCGATCGATTCGTTGTTGCCTACGAGCAAAACGACAATAACGGCGCTGCTAAATATCTGCGAATATTGATCAAGCGCTACGACGAGATTGGCGATATCGCCATGAAGAACCATTACTTAGCGCTTCAGCAAGATTTTCTCGCTGGCGGCAAGATCACCAACGAGATGCTCAACGCTTCGGTCGTGGCCAGTACGGTGGTCTCTGGTGGTGGGGAGTTGCCCGGTATCGTAGACGATTCGTTTTGAGCGAAACTCAAAGGAGAAAGATCATGAAAAAATGCGAGAATTGCTTCGAAGAAAATACTGACGGCGCTACCCACTGTGTGATCTGTGGGGAGCCCATGGTCGTGGGGGTCATGGCCCAAATCGAGGCCATCCTGGACAGGGCGCCCGAGACGCCGATCGACCCTCCACTCGAAATTCCTGTGTGCATCGATGTGCCAGCGCCAATCCCCGACTCTGTTCCGGTATCTGAGACAGTGTTTGTTGAAGCTGTCCTCCCCGACCCCGAAGCACTGCTCCCAGCTCTCGAGTCAGTGCCCATCAAGGCCGCGCTCGAGATCTACCACGACACCGAGCCCCGGGTTGTCTACGTCTTTGACATTGTCAACGATATCACGTTGATAGGTCGAGAAGACCCCCAGATGGATATCTTCCCCGACCTCGATCTCAGCAAGCTCGAGACCCAGGGCATCTCGGCCAAGAGTGTCTCCCGGGAGCACTTGCGACTCCTGCGCCAGGGCGACAAGTTCTTCCTGTTCGTGCTCCGGGGGACTACCGGAACCCAGGTCAATAAGGAGCGGATCGAGGAGAAGCAGTACAACAAGAAGATCGAGATCCAGCTCGGTGACCGGGTGATTCTGGGTGGGAAGGTCAGGATGAAGCTGGTGGCGAAGGGCTGATCTAGGGCTTGAACAGCAATTTCCTCATGCGAACCGCAGTCTCATGGGCGTCCTGGGGCTTGGGCGCGGTGGCCAGAGCGGCCTGCTGCGCCTGGGGCATGGTTTGCACCTTCTGCTTGGCCAGGTCTTCCAGGCGCTGCATGTACTTGGGGGACTTGCCCAGGGACTGGCGGGCCATGGCGCCGGTCTCGAGCATGCCCATCAGCGCGCGGGGAGCACTCTCTTTGATGAGACCTGCGTCGAAGAGGGCCTGCAGGGCGCCGATCTCGTAGGCCCGGGCCAACTTGTCCATCTCAACCTCCCATCAACCCGGCGTACCAGGGCTTGGGTGGAGGGGGCGGCTGGGTGGCCCCCAGGGTTGTTGCACCGAGGCCGAGGGCGCCGAGGCCGCCGCCGACCAAACCACCTCGCGCGAGGGCCTTCTCAGTCCCTCGGAACTGATTGACAATATCGGATGTGGGTTGGGCCTGGGGTTGACCGAGAGAGCGGATGAGCTGCTTCCGTTGCGAACGAATGGCAGCTGGACGAAGTCGCTTCGCAGCTTGGAGCGTTTCTCCTCCAAGAGGGATTGCCATTCTGCCTGCGACCTGTTTGCCAATGCTGCTCCCTAGAGAAGTTCCGAGTCCAGCCGCGGCTCCAGCGACCATGCCCCGTCCAGCCCCGACATCGGTCATACCCCCGACGGCGGTCCCGATACCACCCCCGATCAGCGCTCGCTGGATGGCTGGGTTGGCAGAAAGCCACCCACCGGCCTTGGATCCCAGCTCCCCAACGAGAGCAGTTTTGGTCAATCCCCACTCGTTCAGGGCGGCCGCAACGCCGTTCTGGTACGCCTGATCAAAAGCTTCTTTGGATAGCATGTATCTCTCCTTGTTCAGGTTTTTGGCTAGTTGTCCTGGGCCATGTTCATGGCGGCGCCCCCGAGCCCTGTGCCGGCTGCCGCTGCCCCTACCCCTCCGGCTGCAGCGACCGGGACGGGCCAGTGGCCGGTCATGGTCCGGTAGAGGGGGTGATTCATGAGCGGCTTTTCGAGAAGGCCGCTCTTGCCACCCTGGTTGAGCTCGATGATCTTCATCGCATCACTCCCCTCGAGCGGGGCGACGTCGGCCGCGAACATCATGCTGCGGTACTCCGGAGGCAATTTGTCGATAACGTCCTGGAAGGACGAGGCTGCCCGGTGCGACTGAAGCTTTCCACGAATGACGTTGGGGAGCCCCGCGTCGAACCGCGGTGAGGCGAGCCGGGACGGGGCTTGGCCCCCGATCGCATGGACCCGGTATTCCTCGGTCGGAGAGGCGCCCGCGGCCCGCATCTTCTCTGCGGTCCGGCCCTTGTACATGCGAATGGGGATTTTTTCTTGTGCAATGACATTGCCATGCAACAGCTCGTCCACCACGCGACCGACGTAGGCCGGGTCGTTTCGGTACTTGCGGGTCACATCGGTCTTGGTCGTCGCTTCCTGGAGCTCGTTTCGAACCTGCTTGCGGATCCCCATCCACTCTCGCCAGGCTTTGGCCAGATCGGTCTGGCTGGTCGGGAAGGACGCCATGGTCGATTGCCCGGTGGGGTCGCCCCCTTCCCGCGGCGCGCGGGTCTTGAGCAGGTATTCTTTTCCACCGAGCTCTTCCTTCAAAGCGGCCTGCAGGGTTTCGAGGTCCTCGCGCATGTGGCTACCGCGGAGCTGCAGCCCGCGCTGCTTCATGAAGTCCTGAACGTTGATCGTTGTAGGCATTGACCCAGGGGCGTATTTGTTGAGCAGCTCATACTGCTTCCACTTGTCGTTGAAGAGGTCTTCGGCGACGGCGTAGGCCCCTTCCATCTCGTCTTTTTTGGTGTAGGGGCCGAGAGCAGGGTCGAAGGTTCCCTTGGGCAGCGCTTCAGGGTCGTGACCCCAGAAGACGGCCTTGGGGTTCTTCTGGTTCTTGGCGAACATCTCCTCGGGAATGTCCCCCATGGCATCGAGCTTCTGGCCGTAGAGCTCGTCGCCGTAGGTGAAGTAGCGCTTGATCTTGTCCAGCAGCGTGGGTTCTTTCGGGGCCCCTTCGATGCCGAACCGCGACATCTCGCCCCCGGTCAGATCTTGGAGCTTGCGAAGTACGGGGTATTTCTTCGGGTCTGCCAAGAACTTGTGGCGCATCAGCCCATAGGCCCCTAGCCCTGCCGCGGCCCCAGCGGCGTAGGGCTTCCAGGTAGAGAAAGCACTGGGTTCTTCTTTCTGCCAGGGCCACTCGATGTTCCTAAGCTTTTCAACGAGATTGGCCATCGGATCGTCGGCTTGCTTGGCTAATCCGGCTTCTTCACGGGCCAACTGGACCCCCAGGTCGAAAGCGATCTTGAGCATGGGCATGAGCAGATCCCTCGGTTGAACTATCGAATAATAGGGCACTTACAGCCACTCGGCAACTAGCTGTTAGGGTTCGAAAATGAGCCTCGAAATAGGGTAAAAGAAGATGACAGATAAACCACTACTTTTTCAAGGAGGAGGCCATGGGAATCAAAGCCCTCTGGGACTCTCTGGTCGAGGTGTCGGGGAAGCGCTTGATTGCTTCTCCGCTCACCTACGCCAGTGAGTCAGATTCGGCGATTACCCTGGCCCTTCCGGGGTATCGCCAACTGGATTCTTTTGGATGCGGATTCGCAGCAGGGATGATGGTGATTCATGCATACTTCCCTGAGATTTCAGCAGAGAAGTTCTATGAGATTCTCTGCCCGGATCCCGATTGGGGCGTGCAGCCCAGGCAGCTCCGAAGGGCGCTCAAGAGGATTGGAATCAGCACCCGGGCCTCTCGTCGACTTGATTTCAACACGATTCGTCAGATCATCAAAGACGGAAGCCCCATCCTGACCACGGTGACCAAGCGCGGCGTTCGGCACTGGGTGGTCTTGTATGGGGTAGGCTGGAATCCTAGCCGGGTGTTCGTCGCTGGGAACGATGTGCCAGGGGTGGGTCGGCTGTTCAGATCTCATGAAATGAGCTGGGAGGAGTTCGGCGCAATCTGGAAGCCGAAGGGGTGGGGAATCGTCTGTTGATTGATCAGTAAGAGAGTCCCCTGGGGATGCGTTGTACGCAACAAGCCCCCGAGAAACTCTGAAGGTGGATACCTGGACCAAGTGTCCCCGGTCGTACAAACCGGTAACCACCACTAAGGGGCAAGGACTCTCTTCATATAGTTAGTCGATTCGGTGCCTGACCCCGGCAATCACGCCACCCAAGTTGTCAAGCTTGGGAATGGGTCAATGCGCCAAGGAGGCGATCATGAAGAAGCACTTCAGAGTTCTTGTGACATACAGCAACAACACAGCGCCAACACAGCGCCAGATCATCATCGAGATCGAGGCAATAGATGCGCTCGAGGCGGGACGGATCGCATGGCAGACCTGCGATGATCCGTCCCATAGAGTCATTGCGACTCAAGTCCTCCAATCTCTAACCAAGAAGGAGGTTACCATGAAGAAAGACATCTGCTTCGGTTGCGAGAATTCGGAGATGTGCCACAGTGAAGAGACGGCCGACCAGCCTGCCGTGCAGGACAAAACGTCCTGCCCCGCGTGGCGGGAGTCCCAGGGGATGCCGGTGCATCTCCCGCTGGGGTACATCCCCAGCCCTGCCATTGCCTCGTGCGAGTCGCATGCCTCAGGGTTTGAGGCCGAGTGTCCGGATTGTGTCCGGACGCTCGCGCCCACCACCCCCACCACCGCGGAACTAGCCGTGCTCCCTTGCAACAAGTGCCGCGGTGAGTGCACCGCGGTAGACGGGTCCTATGATGAGGACCCGTGGGGGCAGGATTTCCGGAAGTGCCCCTACTTGAAGAAGTAGGGGTGGGTTCACAGAGGTGGCCAGGCAAGTGCAAACTTGAAAAATCCTGGCTGCCTCTTCGTTCTGTGCTAGGCGCCAGACCCGGCAATCAAGCCAGGCCCTTGTCAAAAGGGCTATGGGTCGAAGCGCCAAGGAGGTTGTCATGACGAAGTATTATATTCTCAACGCATTCTCGCTAAATATGTTGGACCCGACCGTTGCGGCCGGGTCTATAGAATTCACCCGCCTCCCCGGGGCAAACGCGGCGTTCGCCTCCCTGGCGGATGTCCGCCGGGGCGGAACGAAGCAGATCGTGTCCGCTGTCGGCCACGCCGACACCGCTCGCCTTTTCTCCCAGCAGCTGGGCGAAGAGATCGTGGCCGCGCGGGCCACCGTCGCCATGTCTGTTGGTGATATGGCCCTCGTGGGCCAGCATGTCGGGACCCGCCTCCCCGAGGGAGCTACCCAGCTCCCTGAGGGAGCGAGGATCGACTGGTTCCTGGTGCAGCTCTTCTAGAGCACCAGGAACCCGGTTATGAGGTTCCGCCCAAAAACCTCTTACCTGCCAGGCTGCCAATTCGATTGGCGGTCTAGCAGGCAAAAAAAAATAAAAAAGAAAGCCCACCCGGCTTTCTTTTTTGTTCTGTGCCTATAATCTTGGATAAGATCTATCACAGGAAGGAGGCGAAAATGTTCTCGTTTCGCACATTATGGAGGGCATTCCTGACCTTGATGGGAGTGCCCTGGCAGGATCTGTCTCCACCCAAGAAGGAGAAGGAGAAAAAGTAGAGTGTGAAAAAAGCTAAACTGTCCTAATATAAAGTAGTTTAGCTTTTTTTTACTTTCGGGAGGCCACAGTGAACACGTATCTCGAACGAGCTCACGAGATTGGACGACAGTACGCGATCAAAGAAGCCACCTCTCGATGGAGAGAGGCTATACGCTCCGGGGAATTGCATCCTGAGACTGCGGAGACCCTCAAAACCCGAATGGGCGTCACTCCCGAAGGTTGGTCTCAGAAGCTCATGGACGCCAGCCGAACAATGACCGAACGAGCGGGGCTTCCTTACTATGTTCACTCAGAAGCTTCGGTCAAGGATGCCATTCGTCGATTATTTCAAAAAGATCCCAAAGCAGCGTTAGAGTTGGGTGGGGCCGCTTTAACCACTGCCGCTGGCCCAGTGACCCATCCTATTTTCGGAGTTAATATCCCCGATTATCAGAATCCCAAATTGGATCGGTTAGGAAGAATAGCTGGGGTTACTTCGCTACAAGATAGAAAATCTCTCCAAGCTCTAGCCGCGGGGCATGAAGGGTACGAAGCTCTAGGGATGACTCGGGGTGGCAAACAAAAGACTCTCCCGGAAATCGGGAAGCGTATTCAAAAGGGCATGTTCAATGTTCTGAGAAGTCCAGAAGCTGCATCGAGAACCCCCGGTCTGAGTGGCATGGAACATCTTATCCGCCGAACTGCTGGTGGATTTGGTGCTGAGATACCCGAACAAGTATTCGAGCAGATTCGTCCGCTAATGGCTGGAAAGCAGCTATCGGGCAAGCATATTTCGTCCCGGCCCCCTTTGTGGGATGTCCGCGAGTCACGAATGTTCCCTCAAGAGTTACAGCAAAAATGGAAAAATGTACGAACCGGTACCAGTGAAATCGATCGTATGCAACGGGCTGGAGCACAAGTGAATCAGTATGGTGTGACCCAACTCCCCAGAAAGAGTCTCCCACAGATAGGACGATCCATGGAGAGGTCGGCCGTGAAAGACATGCAACATGCTTTCACTCAACCACCCACTCGTGGGTGGCAAATAGCTGGCAATATTGGTGAAGGTGTTGGTCGGGGAATCCAGACAGCCCGTTCGACGATTGGACCTTTTGCCAAGAATCTCATGAAACTCCTCGGTCGATAACCAATCCCAGGCTATCTTCAAGTTTCAAAAACACCCCCCTATTTCGGGTATAAGAATATGAACCCAAAGAATCTAAAAACTCTTTGTGTTCATTGCGCGAGACCTGCCAATTCAGGCAGTCCTATGTCAATAGGGTTATAGGTCGTTGCGCGAGGGGAAACATGAAGCTCACCGTTACACAGAACGGTACCGCCAAGTTCGAAAACTTCGTAACAGAGGTCAACATCGAAGCGAGCGATCTGATTGAGCTCGTCAAGCAGCTCATCGCCGAGGAGGAGAAGCGCCGCGCGGAGCGCAACGCAGAGCGCAACGCAGAGCGGCGCATGGAGATCTCGACCTTCGAGGTCCCCCTCGGTAAAAAGCCGAGGGCTTGAGCTCCGTCGGGAGTAAAAAAAGCGAGCGCCCCCTTCGGGAGGGTGGAGCTTTTTTTTACTCAGTAAACAGGCCCCCGAATGCGGTATAAGAAGTAGAGTCAGCAAACCCCAAATTTCATCGTTGGATTTTAGCGCAAGGACCCGGCAATCACGCCATCTTCCCATATGTCAATGGGGAGAAGGGGTCGATGCGTTGAGGGAGGAACCATGATTTATAGACACACCCCCAAGCGCTTCTACCCAGCGGAGGGGATGCCGTACCGCATAACAGAATGGGATGGTAGTACATGTATTGTTGAGGTGACGAAAGTCACCGAAGACGATGTTGAGATAGAATACTCGGATGGCGTTCGCCATGTAGTGAGCCCTGAATATTTCGTATTTGGGCTAAATCCGTGGGGGGTTCGTGTAAGGCCAAAACCCTATAGATAGAGAGTAATATCGCCCGCCCCAGCCTTCCCCCCAAAGTGACTGAACATCGCTTTGGGGGAGGGCTACCAAACAAGTCAAGTTTGGAAGGGGACATATGCGAAAGGAGCTGACCATGGCAATACTACACAATGCTTTCGATGAGACTGTTCAATTGATTCGAAATGGTTTTGTCACGATACCGCTTGACACCGGCACTAGAGGCACCGGCCTAGAGAAATTCATGTATCTGAACCACAGTTTGATCCCGCGAGTCGAGAAATGGCTCACGGAAAGATCCAGAAAAAGAGCCAGACACCTGGGGGTTTCTATAGAGGAACCGCTTCCTCAGCCAGCTGTCGTAGCGGCTATTACCGATATCTATGTGAGTGCCATGTGGTACAAAAACGGAATGCATCTGTATCGAGTGGACTCGAGTCTGATGAGAGCACTCGAAGATGCAGAGATGCCAGACATCCTCATGGAAGAAGTCCGGCTTCCTTTCCCGTCCATTGGGATTTTGTTCCAAGGGGAAGACGGCTCCCCCACTCCAATTCGAATTGGGAACAGTCTGGTGCAGCGGGTAACCCTATTCCAAGATTCAGAGATGCTATTCCTATCGTTCGAATATACAGAAGATCGGGATCGGGAAATTTATTGGGGCGCTTCCGTTGGGGTACCTTGTGAATCCACCTTGCGTTGGAGTCAGCTATTCGAAAATGCGAAAGAGTTTTACCGTGCCGACATCTCACGTTCGAGTGAGATAACCGACCAACGGATGACGGAAAATAAGATGATTTTCAAATTCCTTCTCTATCTGATGTGCGACAACGTCGATCTCCTGAAAGACTATTCTCGCCACCAAGCCCTCCAGGGCGTCAAAGGCCCCAAGCGCGATCGGATCGAGCAGGAATGGAAGTTCAAGCCCACCATCTATACCGTTGGCTCAAAGTTCCGCGCGATGAAGCGCCCCGAGCGCCCGGCTGGCATTGACGAGCAGCACTGGCACCTGAAGTACAGAATTCAGGTTGCTGGACACTGGCGCAACCAGCCGGTGGGCAAGGGACACGCGCAACGAAAGAGAATCTTCATCGAGCCCTTCTGGAAGGGCCCCACCATGTCAGAGGCAATCATCAAGGACCATGAAGTGAAGTTGCCTTAGGTCAAAGGTCAAACGCCCCCTTAAGAAAGGGGCTAGTCGGGACACAACCCGACGAATGCACGGCCTTACGATACCGTGTAACAAAGGGCCAACCTAGCCAGTGAGGTCGGTTCCGGGGGTAACCGTGATTCGGGATCGTGGTTATGAGACATGGTCCTGGTAACCCCCATTTTCAATCTTGAAGCGCGAGACCCGGCAATCAAGCCATATCCCCACTTGTCAGTGGGGAGAAGGGGTCGATGCGCTTGAAGGAGAATGCCGTCATGGCGAAAACCAAAAAGAAAGTTGTAAAAAGGGAAGAAGGAAAGAAAGGAATTTCGTGCTACAGAATCATCTACATCAAAAATCACGATAGGCTGCAGATTCTGGGGTTCATTGACACCAAGGAGCTTCCGAACCGAAAGGTGGTGGTGTACGCAGCGGATCCCTATCAGACGGTCGGTCACCCAGACCGTGCCCCCTTTCTTCATGTTGATTACGATTACGGGAAGACCCTCGATGCGGGAAGGATTCTCCAGGCGCGTTTGGTGCGCGATGAACATGGAGAAATTGTCATTTGTGCCCCGGCTGAGCAAGATGACCGTTGTCTTCTCGCTATCGATTTGATTGGGGATCTGAATGTTCCTAATTTGGCTACAGGATTTCCGTACAACGCATTACATCATATGGAGCAGCCCGAGAAGCACTTTGTATGCGTTCGCGAATCCTGCGGCAGTGAGAATTGGGTCCCAATTGATAAGAGTACTTCTAAAATTGGGGGTACTCTCGTTTTGGCTTATGCCATTTCGGATAATGGCATTGAGTCGGTAATCCTCTTGACCAAGCCGGGAGAGACGATTCGAATCGAATGTTCTTTCTATCCGTTCAATTACTCCACTGCTTCATCACACTATCGCTACATCACGTGGCACGATGAACAGATCAAGATGTCTTCCACGGATGAGATCGTGGCTAACCGTCTGGCTCGGGAGGCCGAAGAAGCCGAAAAGAAGGCTGATGCTGAGGCCCGCGCGGCCTTTAAGGTAGATCTCCGTAAGTGCAAGGATATCTAGCCGCCCGCCCCCGGCCTCCCCAGAAGGGACTGTACATCCCTTCTGGGGGACGCCACCAAGTGGTCAAACTTGGGATGGGGCAATGCAAAGGAGAAGTCATGAGAACAATCGAACAAATTACGGAAGACATGATGGCTCTGCTGGACCCCAGCAAGCCCCTCTCGGCTCGTCGAGATATGAAAGAGCTTCTGATGAAGGAACTCGACGAGGTTATCGCTGAAGAGGCGAGGAAGTCTCAAGAGAAGACCAACGCGCAAGTCCGCGAGATAGTGAGTAAGCACGACGAGGCTTTTCAAAAGGACCTCAAGAAGCTCAAGGAGGAGCACGAGAAGTACATGAAGGAGGCTGAAGAAGAGTACGAGAGCCTCCTGAAAGGAAGGGGGTAAAGCCATGAAATGTTTCGTTACCAACTCAACCCCCTCCGCCCAGGGATTCCTGAAGCCAGGGATCCCTGTCCAGATGAACCCCTTCCCCCACCTCGCCATTGGCGAGGAGGGGCGTGGGCGCACCCTGGCCCGGGTGCCGGTGACGCTCGAGCTCGCCACCAAGAACCCGGCTGAAACAGATCCTTCGGGGGGCCAGGTCTCTAGCCTCACTGACGCTCGCGTCATGCGGTCGTCCGATGGCAAGACGATCGTTGCCCGCGCGGGAACCTACCCGGATCAGCGCTGCCTGGTTCACTTGGTCTATGACCCGGGGTTCCGGGGGAACTGCAATTGGGAGGTTTTGGAGTCTGTGACCGACATCTGGTTCCCCATCGGCTGGGTCAAATCTGGTTCTGACCCGGTTGACATTGTCCAGGCCCATGGCCTGGTGACCGTCATCGTGAGTGGCAACAAAGCCCAGGGCGACGCGGGTCGAATGGGATCGTCTGATGAGCATCTGGCCATCCTGAGGCCGGGTGCCACGATCCGATTCACCCGGACCGGCCGAACCTACGGAGCCCCCAAGATTCTTATCATGTCCTGGGACGGTGAGCGTTTCATCGTCCAGACGCCTGACGAAAAGGCGTCCCAGGAGGCCCAGGCCGCTCTGACCCAGAACCCTGAGCAGTTTCGGGATCTATAGGAGGTGAATATGAAGAAACTCGGGTATCGATTTGCCCAGAGGCAAGTGCGCGAACCCCTGTCCCAGTTCTTCGCGACCGCCAAGCCGGTCGCGTCAATCTGGGAAGTCCGGGTCAACCGCGAGCCCCTGTCCCGGGGGTTCATTGCCTTCTGGAAGAAGACCGAGAAGTAGAAGTAACCTTTGTCGAAGAGCTCCCCAAGTGCAAACTTGGGGGGTTCTTCTTTTTCTTGAGAAAGGACAGTTATGGACGTTACAAGTTTCGCGACTACCGAAGAAATAGTTGCATACTTCGACAAATGCAACCAAGAGGCCGATGATCGTATCCTGCCCTGGCAGCGAGAGTTCAAAATTGGCGACTGTTTTCTGGGGGTCATTGATGACGAATATGGAGAGCCGATCGTTATCTACGGCGAGATCTATGAGTCGAAGTACCCTGAAGATCGAGAGCATCTTGCTCAGCCCCACATGGCCAACAAGCGCTTGTCCAAGTGCTACTCTCAAATTTGCAAAGAAGGGGAGTCGGGGTCGATTCACATCGCGGTCATGCACCTGAAACTTACCAAGGATCAGTTCGAAGCAGCCAAGGCGAGAGACTGGCAGCCGGATTCTCTGGAGATGCTGCACTTGTTCAATCAACAGTACCGTAGGTCAATTACTCCGTAAATCCGCCCAAAACGTGGTAAAAGCTAATGAAACCGTAACCCGTCAAATTTTGTCAAATTTGGCCAATCCAGGAAAGGACTTGCAAGATGCTAGACATCGACCTCAGTTTTAACATGAGCAACATCGACAGTTTCATCGCTTTCATGAAGAAGTACCACCCGTCTTTTGTCACTGTGCTCAACACGGAGACGAACTACTGTGGTACGAATTCGCAAGCTTCGTACTCCGCGTTCTGTGAGGCGGTAGTGAATGGACGACCGAGCGCGTGCTACTTGACCGTGGCCATCAAGTCCAGCTCCACAACAGGCAGCAAGAATGATTTGGTCAACCTGCTTAGCCGGATGGGTATTCCCGACCATGAGCTCGTTCAGCTAAAGAAAACCAGCATCAAGAAGATGCAGGCCCTGACTCATGAGCAGATCTCCGAGACCGAGGAGAAAACGACCAACCATACCAAGAATGAGCTGGGGGTCTACCACTTTACCTCCGGCAAGGGCTCGAAGGTCAAGGTGACCTTCGACCTGCAGGCCCTGTCCAACGGGACGATCTACTCTCGAGTAGAGGTAGATTCGGGGACCGAGGTCGGAGGCTACACCGAAAAGATTCGCGAGGCCTTGCCCGAAGGAGCCGTTCTTCTGGAAGGCTGCAACCCGAACCGCCAGGTTCACGTCTCTCGAAACTGCTAGAAAGAAGAGGACCCAAGTGAAAAAGATCATCACCCAAGACCCCAAGACGTTTTCCTATTTCATGAAGAAGTACAACCCCGAATTCGTTGCGGTCTCCAAGACCCCACCGGATTATGAGTCTGGTGCCCCCTACTATGGCGGGAGGGGAACCAGTGATCTCTTCAAAGCCTGGTTCTTCTTCGCTGGAAAAGACGGGACCCAGGACCTCTGCGAGCTGCTTCTGCGCGAGAAAATCTCATTCCATGTGAATTCCAAGAAAGAATTGCTCGACAAGATGAAGAATCTCGGCGTGGCGCCCAAAGACATGGAGAAGTTCCAGACGATGGGGGTCAAGAAGATTCTGGCCTTGACTATGACCTCGCACTCCGAGAACGAGGAGCAGACCGTGATCCTCGAGAAGACTGAGAAGTTGGATCTCGAATTCAAGGTCGGGCTACGTTGGATCCGGGTCTATCCCGATATCGAGAGCAGAACCCAGCTCAAGGCCGAGGTCGAGGTGGATTACAAGCACGAGGTCGACTGGCTCTACGGGGAGGTGAAGATCAATCTTCCCGAGGGGGCCGAGCTGGCGGAAGACTGCACGCTCGAGATCATCAGCAACAGCTGATAGAGAGAATCGAATGGGCCACCCCCGCGATGACGGAGCGCACTGACTCCACGGGCGCGCCGGAGGGACGTCGTGGGGGTGGCCCTTCTTACAGGAGACACCATGAGCAAACCAATCTCAAAAGCGAAAGAGAAAGCCCTTGTCAAAGAGGCCATCGAACGAAAGATCTGTGGGCCCATCTTCGGCCATAACGACTCTCCGATCTTTCGTCTCGTGGTCGGTTCGTTCTTCACGGTCAAGGGACTCGGGGAGTACCAGGAGTATGTGGATAAAGAAGCCGACAAGATTCTTGCCAAGGCGGAAAGGGAAAAACAATGCCATACGAAAAAGAAGGAACGTACATCCTCATCTTTGTCGAACAAAGAAAGTACGAAGTCCGGGTCAAAGCGCCCTTGCGCCAAGCTGCGAACAAGTTCGCGGAGAAGGCGGGCCTGTTCCACCGAATAGCTTCGCACTCCCTCGGCAAGGTTCTGCGGGATGGGCATGACGTCGAATTCGAGTGCCAGGACGTCATCAAGTCGATCGCTGCCGAAGAGGACGATTACGATACCGTCATTGACAGCGAGGGGAACGAGGTGGCTCATGGAACCCGATAGCGTCAAGCTTGGTGAAGTTCGCTACGAAATCTCCATGACCGTCGACATCAACAATGGCAAGATGTGCGACTGGGCTGCGGAGTATATTGAGAAAGTGGCCTTTGATCAGGTCAGGGATGGCACGTACATCGATAACGTCACGATGCACGAATACCCCAATCCGACTGAGAAGGACCAGGAGGCCTACGAGTACAACCAGAAGCTATGGGCAGACGGTCAGGTTATCGAAGAAGACCCGCCTGACGAATAGCTTCGAGAACTCCTGCCTGATACGCGCTCTCCTTCACATGCTCTGAAGCCCACCGGTACACAAGCTCTTCGAGCGCGTGCTTGTTGTACCCATTCTCTTCGGCATACTGATGGACCGCCGAGTCTTCCGGATTCGGATTGTTCTTCAGCCACTGGCGGACCCCAGCCTCGTCGATAGGGGCACCATTCTCCTCCCCCTCATCGGCTTGCTTCTTGGCGTACCTATCCTCCATGGCCTTCAAGTGTGTGTAATACTTGGGGTCTTCCAGAAGATGGGCCTTGGCGATCCGGGCTGTCATCCCCGGGTCGTTGTCTGTGACATTGGTTGCTGGGTTCTTGGTGCCGTGCTCGAGCTCCACTCTCTTTCCCATCGCTAGCTGCTGGGGGTTGACGGCCTCGGCGGCTCTCTTGATTCTCAAGAAGTCCATGGTCATCTCCTAAAAAAAAATTTTTTTTTTCTATTCTGGCAAAATTTCGATAAATAGTCCAGTGCCCATGTGAGCACACCGCCTGCCTTCAACAGAGCGGGCAGGCTGTGGTTGGGCCCTTTGGTAATAGTGCCAAGGGGCTCTTTTATTTGGAGGTCCTGATGCTTGAAGAGCAAGGTTGCCCGGGTTGCGAGCTACTCGTTCGATGTCTCGCCGATAAGCCAATGGATCTGGTTCGGGCCCATTGCCACCAATGCCGAGCTCTATGTTACGGCATCGAGAAAACTGGGTATTTCATAGATTTGAATGTCACCAAGGACATTGCTATCTGGGGCTGGAAGTGCCCCCGAATCGGATGTTACATGGGCGATCTGACGACTGTTGTTTGTGCCAAATGCCGAAACAAGCAATCCGGCTAAAAGGAGGAAATGATGTCTGCTCCCATTACTAGAGCATTACCGGATCCTAATCCCATTCAGAGTGCCATGAATGAGCTGGTCTCAGCGATGTCCTCGCTCAACATGGCCCCGCAGCCCATGAAGCACGACCCCAAAGACTTTTACTTGTCCCAGGTCGATGCCATGGCGGCTCATTCCATGGAACACATGCAGGCGACCTTCGACCTGCTGCGCCAGGCGGAACAGGAGCGAGAGTCCCTTCTCGGTCAGATACGCAGACTGGAAATTAAACTCACAGGAGGTGTGTGGTGACAAAAGCGATCAACAAGAAAAAGGCCAAAGCGGTAAAAGTAGCCGCCACGAAGAAGCAAGTAGTCGAAACCCTCGCAGAGATCACGAAGGCTCCCCTGAAGGCTCCCTCTGCAGTCCTGTTCAAACCAGGACTCCAGCTAGATTGTGAGACGTGTGGGATTGCATCTTATTGCGAGTGCCGGGGCCACAGCCCAGTGACGGTGGGTATAGGCATGGGTTGGTCTGGAAAATTCGCAGGTCTGGTATGCAAGTGCAGTGTTGAGAAAGTGTCAATGATTACGATGGCGAGGCTTCGAACAAACTGTCAGGGTGAGAGTTCACACCCCTCAAATCGTCGGGTAACGATCAAGCGGATCGTAAGTATTCTGACTGTTCCGTATTCTAGCGACTTTATAGGCTCCACTGTTCTAACGCCATGGGGCGTCAACCATGCAAACACAGCGTTTGTCGTCAGTAAGGAGCTATGTGATGCCGACAACCCGTAAAACCTGGAAAGCATTCGAAAAAGCAGGTCTCCTCTGGTTCGTGAACCGCCTGCTGCACGTCTTTGGCTGGGTGATCGTCTTCGTCGAGGACGACAAGACCGGCGAGATCCAAGAGGTCTGGCCAGCTCGAACGACCATGCTGGGGTTCGAGCACGAGGTGGATGAGGCTGGACAGAAGAAGTTTGTTGAAGCGTTACGTCGTAACCTGGATGGTGGGTTCTGAGGGAATAGACAACTGGCGCACCACCTGCGCCCTTCAGGAAAGAGTGCCCGGTCCGGCAACGTTCCTGCGGGGCGTGGGTGGTGCATTTTTGGAGGATTCCAATGCCCAATAAGAAAGAGACCAAAGCTCGTGCAACCATGTGGAACAATATCACCGAAGCGATCAAGGCTGTCCAGAAAGAACTGGTGCCCGCCGAGGAGATCTACATTCCTAAGTCCCATCAGCATCTATTTCCCAAGAATACCAACTTGCCCGGAGTTCGTATTCTATTTGGAGGAGACGAAGCCTACGTGCGAAGTGTGCCGCCGTATCGGGAAGTAAGAGTCAAGTTTGACTTACCCATATTGTAGGAGGAAACCATGAGCGATTCTATCTTTTGGGCCATCGAAGACGCAGAAGAACTAGCCCATACCGATATCTATGACGCCGTCTCAGAGTACCTGGACGGCTTCATGTCGCCCAAGATGACCCAAGACGATTGGGACGCCATCCCTGAGACTGTCGAGGTTCTTGGGTACAAGCGGATGGATCCTACGACCATGGACTGTCCCGAGGTCTTGGATGGCATCCTCCTAACGCTCGATGAGACCTTTGGGGATCCGCACAGCGACGATACCAAAGCGACCCCAGCCATGAAGGAGGCCGAGCAGGAGTTCTTCAAGAAGATTGTCGCTGAGTACGAGAGCTGGGCCTGCGAGCTATCAGGAAAGAAAGAAACGATCAATTGCATGGACTGGATCAAAGCAAACAGGCCGGAATGGCTAACGGAGAGCCCATGATCAAATGTGAAATCAAACTTGATAACTCCTCCGTAGGCTACTTGAACATTACTCGGCTCACTCAGCGTTCTCGGAGTAAAGATAACTTTATCTACGAGTTTTACGAACCCGGATGGGACCTTATCCGTGGGGAATTCGGGCACTTTCGTGACACTCATTTTTCAAACTTGTTGATTGCGGCACTTGCTGGTATTTCCAGAGTGAGGGAAGAGAAAAATGCTAAGCGATGGATACACGAAAAACTTCGAGACCTTAATACAAGCGGTGCAGAATCAGGATGCCTGTCTTCTAGAAGCCCGCAGAAAAGCAGACGGCCAGACAGTCGCCCTGCTGTGCGCGGTAAATCCAGAAGAAGGCCCAGAGCGTGAGCGGCTCTTCATCCCGCTCGCAGTCATGGTTGAGGGGAATCCATACGAGATGTTTGATCCGCCGGATTCAGAAGGAGGATTTTCCGTAGATAAGTAGGAAAAGCCCCCATGGCCGAGACAAGGACAGGCACCGGAAAAACGGAACCGGACCGTAAATGGGGCGTACGACTCCCAAGGAGGTTCTGGCGTGGTTGCGGATGCACCGGACCGTGCCTGGCTGGTAACAGCCCAGGATAGCTCGAAGCCACGGTAGGGAAGCGCGTTTCCAAATTGCCGGATTTGCGTACGCTACGCGGGTTCGAATCCCGCTGGGGGCATTTTTCGAAAGGAGACAAAAATGACGCTGTTCAAATTCAAGTGGGCAAAGGTTCATGAGAAAGATACAGGATTAAATTACACTCTTGTTAAAGTCTATGTAGGCGAAGACCCTGCAACATATCAATGGTGTGGGGAGCTCCGCCTTCAGTTCGAAGAGTGGGTCGAAATGCAAAAAATCATCGGTAGTAGAGAAGACGTCGAATTTGTTGAATTTACCCCTACCAACCTCGAGATCGAAAAGAGGACAACGACATGAAACTGACTATCGAGCTCTCTGAGAACCAGGCTTATATCTTGCGAGACGCCCTTGACGGCTATAGCCGTAACCTGGCCGGTCAGGTCAGCGTTGCCGTCATGGACGCGGTCAATTATATGGCTTTGCGCAAAGGCCACAAGATTGACACGTACTCGCTTCGAACACAGCTCAATTACATACAGGCTATTATCACCGGTCTCGATTACGGGGCAAGCTTCGGCATCTATGCCCCAGAGATCCCAGATAGAGCCCGGCAGGCCTATGACCTGCTTCAAGTCTTGCGCCAGGCTGTCTCGTGGCACCTGAACCCAGACCCGAAGGGGTTGAGCGCGGTGGACTTTGACACTCCGAGACGAACGTCGGAGAAGGAGGAGTTGGCCAAATGCCAAATCGAAGACAGTACCATTCTTAACCCAGTAGCTGTCGAGAAAATCCTCAAGAAGGCAACAGAAGACCCCAAGAAGTTTCTAGAGGAGACTGGATCGCCGCATTTGGTGGCGCTAGCTCGGGACAAAGACAAAAAGGAGAAGCCATGACCAAAAATATAGAATTGATAGGGGCTATATGGTGGGTGGGCGCCCTTGTAGCCTGTATCGTGGTTATCGTTTGGATCGCGGTGAAGGAACCAAGTCAACCCGTTTTCGAGCGGGTCAACATCGAATGCCTGGACGGCTTCGAATACTACACGCGATCGTTCAATACCCACCACGGGATGGGGGTGGCCATGGCGCCCAAGTGGGACAAAGATGGGAAGCCCAAGCGTTGCTTTACCGAAAAGGAGAAACCATGACCTTTCTACTTGCAGTTCAAGTGCTGTTCACAATCTCAGTATGCTTTCTGCTCTTGGGCGTAGGTGGCATCATGATTACCGGTCGGCCATCTGACCGTTGGACTATTGCACTTGTCGCAGGGGCCGTCGGCTTCTTCGCTCTGGGGATCACCTGGTGGACCATCGAACCCAAGGTCCCTTGCTGCAAGTGCCCTGCCGAACAGGTGCAGAGGCCATGACCCCTAGATACTTCGTCGGGTGCAAGCCAGGGCAGCTACGCATCGTTTTCTCCTGCACCAGCGCTCCTACGGCTGAGAGTTATCCGCAGTTCGGTTACGCCATTGGGCCGTTTCGAACTCGCCGGGCTGCCGCGCTCATGGCGTCGGCTGCGGCTGTCAACAATCCTCACATACGTACCGTGGCTGATGCGGAGCGGATTGCGCGGCAAGTGAAAGGGGTAGATGGTGGGCATACTTATTGTCACGATTGGGTGCGTCTTTACCACCATCGGCGATGTCATCCTTCGTTACTGGATGGAGAGTAGGAGCTTTACCACGTATGCGTGGGGGATTGGGTGCTACTTTATTGGGATGAACTTTTTGGCTCAATCCTTTCGGTACAAAAACATTGTGGTTGCTTCGGTGATGTTCATCATCATTAACATTGCAATGTTACTCGTCGTAACTAGGGTAGTTTTCGGAGATCAACTGCGAGTCATGCATTGGTGGGGATTAGCTTTGGGGCTACTCTCAGTTGTTGTGTTGGAACTTGCGCGTTGAGGGGGATAAAGGACACAACCATGAAACATTGCTGGGTCTACCAAGGCAAAGAACAATGCGAAGAGTGCGCCTACTGCGGCCTTCGCCGTAGGCAGCGCACTATTGATTCCGGAAAGTACGTCAACTCGATTCGCCCACGCTACAAAATCACCGAGTACCTGCTGCCAAAGTTAGGGTGGACGTGGGTGAAGAGGAGGAAACCAATTCCGAAATGCGAAGGGAAAGGACCATGATCAATACTTGTCCAACGTGTGATCGACCTTATGACTTTGATGGATTCTCTGAACACGGTACAGAGACGTTGTACTACTGTGAGTGCGGGCAAATCTTTGACCAATTTCACAGGACATATCCTCTGGACCAGATCGATACATCAAACTTGAAGGGGTCGGGGCAGTTCATCAAAGCCAGTCGGATCGAACCGGGAGTCTCAGGCCGCGAGACCATTTGACTCCGACGACTGCTGTCGAATGTCCAAAGTGTCAAGGGAAGGGACCATGACCAAGAAAAAGAAACCAATTCGCCTGGGCGTCGTCCGTCTCGAGTGGCAGTACGTGGTGGACCTGGATGACGACGAAATGATCGAAAGAGCCAAGATAGCTCTTCTTGAAGATATCCGAAGTTCCATTATCCGCAGTCCGGGGGAACTCGACGAATCTATCGTCGCGGTTCCCAGCTCCGAGGCCAAGGAGTCGGACATCAACGATTGGCTATTTGATGAAGGGGACGCAGAGGGTGAGGAGAACCAATGAAAGCCACAGAACATGGATACAGACCGCGTTTGACCAGAGACGTTGACGATTGGGTATTTGCGATCCGAACCTCAATCATCGGTGGCATGATCGCCAACCAAGTAACTGAATATCTTCAGCTTGGCGGTGGCGCACCTGACAAAGAAACCATGGCCCGCTTCGCCGAAGAAGCCGCGGCGGTGGCGGACCTGTGGGAGGAAACATGAGAACCTGTGGAGTCGAAGCTGGCCAACGCTGGAAGCACTTCAGGGGCGGTATCTACGAAATCGTCTGCATTGCCGCGCGGGAGTCGGACCAGCAACCCATGGTGGTCTACCGAGAAGGTTCTTACAACAGTACTATTTGGACTCGGCCTCTTGTAGAGTTTGTCGGAGAAACTCACGATACCCACCGAAATACAGATGGGTCGCTGGTCGTTATGTTTCGGGAACGATTTACGCTGATTCCCCCGACGAATTTTCCCAAAGATACGAAGGAGGAGACATGACCGGAGAGACGAAGTTTGTTGAATACAGAGGGGCTCGCATGATTGAAGGTTGGCCAGAGAAGATCAAAGAGGCGCAGACACAGCCGGTTTACCAATGCGGTGATGAGCACCACCCCCGTATCCCCCATAATCAGGACAGACCCTGCCATGACTGCGCAGTATTAAAGGGTGAGTTTCACGTTTCAGGTTGCGACGATGAAAGATGCCCGATCTGTAAGGGTCAGTACATTTCTTGTGGCTGCTTTTTCGACGAGGAGGAGACATGACCTATTCCACCGTAAAGTGCCTCGTCTGCGGGCACGCTCTATCCACTGCTGACTACGAAGACGGCGGCCCCCGCATCTGTGGCAAATGCTGGAAGTGCCCCCAGTGCGGGGTCAAAGAAACCAATGCCCAAGGAGGTGAGGGGGTCATCATCGACGAAGACGACATAGTCATCTGCTGCCCCTGCGACATGGCCTGGACCTTCAAGAAGTTCGAGAATGCCCTGGTCAAGAAGGCAAACCGGGTTACCTGCTCTGCTTGCAAAGGGGTGGGGACGGTTCCTGGGAAGAAAGGATAAGCCCAGATGGCCACCTTTACTGACCAAAAACCCCAAATCGCCACTGAAGAAGACTTGAAAAGAAGATGGTCTGGTAAGAAACCAGGAGAGGGGTTCCGGTGTTACCTGTGCGGCTACCGCTTTGAAGTTGGGGACACCTGGCGCTTTGTTTACGCCAACAGCACTCCAGGGTCGTCATTCGGCAATTTCCTGGTGTGCCCCACTTGCGACGGACCTGACGTGTTGGATCGATGGGTCAAGCATGGGCAAGAAGCCAAGAACAAGTACTGGTGGCTCTTTGAGACTTGAAAGGAACAGACATGATCACAGCAAAATGCCCCAAAAAATGCAAGAGCAAGCAGTTCGTGACCACTGCCCACGTCATGGAAGAGTGGAAGGTCGACGAACACGGGGAATACATTGAACGGATTCAGTTCCTGGAAGTCTCCCAGGACCCTGACCCAGCGAACTTTTGGCACTGCGCCGAATGCGGCTCTAAGGCCGTCGTGAAGGAGACCTGATGCACATGAAATTCGAAGCCAAGAGAGAAGGCGGCCACATCTGGGTAAAAATCTTTGTCGGAAAGGGTGTCGATTATACTTTGGCTAATTCTGGGATGATCGCACTTGACCCAGATCAATGGCAGGCTCTCAAAGAAGCTATTCTGACGAACACGGTGGCCAGTATGATAGCGATTCGTGAGGACGAGGAGCATAACGCATGGGCGATCTAGTGGGGCCTTCTACCAATCCTCTTAATCAACTGGTCCCAGGCATCTATGCTGTTTCCTGTACCAATGGAAGCGGTTACATGTACTGGGTTGAAGCTGGAGGCCTATACAACGCAGCTAAAGAAGCTGCCGAGAAGGCCCACCAAGAATGGGCCTGGGAGGCCACCTGGCCGCTTACTTTCACTATTACCCGGCCGGACGGGAAGGTCTTCGAGGTAGAGGTAGAGAGGGAGACCAGGCCGGAGTTTCATGTATCAAGTTGCGAGGAGAAGACATGAAGACAACTCGCAAGATAGTTCCGGCCCACATAATTGCCAATTGTCGAAATTGTCCTAATATGCGCCGCATGCCCACTGTGCAATCCGAGGATGAGCTTGCATTCCTGTGTGCGCATAAGAATGTTCCGGGGGACAAACCCGCAAAGGCAATCTTGATCGTACCCAAAGAGGAAGAGCCCAAGAAAGTTCCGTTTCCTGAGTGGTGCCCTCTGGATGATATGTGATGGCCAACAACTACACCCAGTTCTCGATGGGAATTACATTCGAGAAGAAAGCCCGCAAGTGGCTTGAGAAGCAACTCACTTACAGGGCCAGCAAAGAATACGAGAAGAAAATCCAGGACAACGGAGAGCACTACTGGGGCATTGATCACAAGTTTGATGGTGACCATCTCTATCTCTCCAGTGACCTGTCACCAGACCTCGATGGCCTCACAGAATTTCTTCAGGAATACTTGCAGAAGTTCGACCCCCATGGATTTATCTCTGTCACCTGGGCGGATATCTGCTCGAACATGCGGGTAGACGAGTTCGGCGGAGGCGCCGCGGCCATCACGGCCAAGGAGATCAGGTGTTGCAACACGTTCGAGTTCGTGGCTCAGGAGAGAGTCAAACACGAGGGCACCAATGACAAAAAGAAACCCAGAGCCAAGCGTAACGCTTGAATCACTCATCCACCAAATTTGGGACAAAGGCCAGTGTGCTCCCAGCCATGCTGTGGACATGCCTCGGCGATGTCTGCCTGAAGACTCTCGTATGATATTCGGCGGGAAGGCTGTAACCCATTACGACTTTGTTTGGAAAGAGCTGGGTATACGTGCAACTTTGCTCTTGTACCAGGGCAAGAGTGATGGTGAAGTATGCTTCGGTGCAGTGAGCAACAAAGACATCAAGCTGCTTGGCAAGATTGACTTTACCTGGAATTCGAAGACGAACAAGTTTGAGGAGAACGATGCTTGAGTGGATCTTGAAATTTCTCATGAGTTTCTGGGGAGCCACTGAATCCGGGCTCTATGTGAAGCCCCCAGAAAAACGTCGGCGAGGGCCTGGACCGCCATCCCTCAGAGTAGTACTTGCCGATCGTTTAATTATTGACGGTTGGGAAGAGCCCACTTTCTACCAAAAAGATGTAAGTGGGGTGCTAGCACCGGATCCGGGGTCCGGTAAGCTAACAGGGATGGCATAACTGAGGGTGCGCAGTATAGTGGGCCTTTACGGGCGTCGTACTGCGTACCCTCTTGGTTTGAAGGGACTATGACCAAACCAAAAATACGAGGTGAATTATGACTTTGACAAATTCCCTAAGATCCCTGAAAACTAAATAGCAAGGAGCGTAAAATGGACATTCCGGAGAAGAAGAAAGTTTCATTGCGTGGAGATATTTGGGAAGCGATTCGGCAGTATACTCGAGCGTGTGGGGGAGACCCGGGACGGATGAACAACCTTGATCTGCAAAAAGAAGCGGTCAACCAAGTAGAACAGAGTCTTTACGACTACGATTGTGCAGTAAAATTGTACATTTGTCACCAACCACGAGGCTAAAGAGAGCCAATCTGGAGGCCCTATGGACGAAAACGATATTTCCGAGCTGGAGGACTTCAACGTTTGTAGCTTGGCCGTCAATTATTTGCAAAGCAAGAAAAGAGAAGAAGCGTGGGTGCAGAGTACTCGTGGTGACTGGCTCGTTTTTGCTCTGGGGTTTATGGATACGCGATTGGGGTGGCCTGGCCGAAAGACTGCATGCTTGTGCGCTTGCGATTGTGTAGAAACTGGACTGTCATTTGTTCTTGAAGTGGGTAGGGCGAGTCTTCAGAGTGCTATCAATACGGTACGAGATTGGTGTGGAGAGAACTCTACTGTCACTACTAACGATCTCAGTACTCTTCTTGACTCGTTTCGAGCTTCTTCAGATTCGCTTCGAAATTCTGAAGAAACCAAGACTTTGCCCTCAACAGCAATTGTGACAGCGGTTTCTTTTCTTCTCGATGGGGTACACTGCGCAGCAACCGATCATGCCAATTGCCCCAAGCGCCTTTCGAGGGCGTGCAAATGGGTGGCCGAAGCTCATATCTACACGACACCGGCAGTAGTGATAAAGCTGGAAGACGGTAGCCTTGGAGGTACATCCCCACGTCCGGGCGTCTATCAGAACTTTGCCAATATCGTCCGTTCTCGCGTGCCTTCCGTCCCGTCAGACCCGATCTGACCAAACAGAGGTTATTATGCTACGCCTCAGAGAATCCAAGGGAAAAATCTACATTGAAGCCGCCATAGATGATGATGGTTATATCATGACCAACATCAAGTGCCCGGTTCACTGCGGGATGTGCTGCACTTACTGGAAGGACGTGGTGGATCTTGCCCCTCTGGTCGCTCGTTACCCGAACGAACCTGGCTGTCCAAATTTGCGAAAGAATGGCTGCAAGTTCAAGAGACGAAATATGCCCTTGCAATGTCGTTCTCACTTGTGTGCGCTGGCCATGTTGGCTGTTGACAAGCTGGTAACTCAAGACCAGATCGTGAAGACAGTCGATGCTGGAGCACAAAACGATGCTTTCAAATTTCTTGGGATCGAGATTCCGAGCACACCGGGAAAGAAGGGAGACCTCAAATTTCGTGGAAAAGACGAATATCGATTGCGAGAGTTGATCAAGAAAAGGGAAAAACTATGCGAACAGAAAAAGGACAATTCTGCATCGACGGAATGAACAGCTGTAACCATCTCGTCGGAAAAGCCTTCATAGAATTCAAAGACAGAGACCAGCACGACATTCGCCTCTCGCCTGATATCATCGCTTGTATCCTTCGAATTTTCAGTGTGGAGCTTCGGCGCCGTAAGAAGATCAAGCCAACAATAACTGCGATCCAGCATGAGCTCAAGCTCATGGACCGAGCAGTCAAAGCGATGGAGACTTACAAGCGACAGGAGTATTGCAACAAATGCCCGCATCGGAAAGAATACGAAGTAGCCATCGAGAAACTCACCAAAAGAAGGAGATAAAACATGAGCGTCAAAATCTACAATGGCTGGCGTTGGAAAAAGTCCCTGGGTTTTTTCGAAATGATCGAGAAGATCAAAGCCGCTGCACATAGCGAGTTCTCACGTCAGATCAAAGAAGCCGTGGTGTCCATGGAACTCGATCGGCCCAAGACCAAAAAAGCACGCTACGAGCTGGCAACGTTCATCGCCCGGTTGATCAATCGATCGGCCTACGCGTCAGATGCCGCCTACGACTACAATCGGGTCTACTACATCAAGGACGCTGGGGACTACTACCTGATGATGCCCGGCAACACCCGGCTGAACCACACGGCCCTTTACCAGGTAAATGGGCTGGAGGACTTCAAATACTGGAATAACGTGGACACCCCTGAAGAGGTGGGCCAAGACGAGTGGGACGCTCGCGGCGAGTTCTGGGAGAAGAACTGGGGCGAGAAGGCCGCTTGCGCCACGTTCGAGCTGGTCGACCCGATCTTTCCAATGACCTATGTCACTGATGTCGTTGTGCCGGATATGTTCGAGAAGAAAGAGGTTGACGACTCTTACTGGGACGAGGGGAGGAAAAATGCCCCGTGAACGCTCCTTGGCGGAACGGTCCGCCCAACTAGATAGGATCAAGACAGTTCTGCGCCAGGATCCTTACCTGTCTCAATCTCAGCTCATGGAGCGGTTTTCGGGATGCAAGGATCAGATCACCAAAGCTCGCAAGCAGCTCAGAGAAGAAGGGGTTCAGCTCCCCGACCCGCGAAAGATCAAAGAATCCTGTTACTAATTTCGTCAAGTTTGAACTTGACTAGTCTTGTTGTTTGACTTAATCTCAGCATCCACGAAGGGGAGATACCTAGCATGGCAAAAAAATTGCACGAACTGTTGGCGGTCGAACCCGACCTGAAGAACAAATTTAACCTCATCGCCGACGAGACAATGGTGACTTTCAACAAGAAGGCCGACCACTTCCTGGGCAGTCTTCGGACGCTCACGATGGTCGATGTTGATCGAAAGCACGAAGAGGCCGCGGGAGAGGTCCGGAAGGAGTTTGTTACTACGGTTGATGAGAAGCTCCGCTACACCTGGGAGTCCATCGTTCCGTACTTCGACAGTCTTCTGATGAAGGAGAAGACCAATCAGTCGGCTGGGGCTGATCTGGTTGTTGATGGCGAAGTGCTCGCCAAGGACGTCCCGGCCACGTTCCTCCTGGGGATGGAGGATCGGCTGAAGTTGGTCCGCGCGGTCTATGCTGCGATCCCCACCCAGCAACCGGGGATCGCTTGGGCTCCTGACCCGAACGAGCGGCCTGGGGTCTACAAGGCCGTTCACCCCGAGCATGCGCAGAAGACCGAAAAGGACTTCCAGTTCAAGGTCTTGGTCCCGGCGAACGACAAACACCCGGCGCAGCTCGAGAAGTGGGACGCGACCAAGGTGGCAGGTGTCTACACCACCGAGAAGTGGACCAGCATGTGGACCCCGGCCGAGAAGTCCTTGCGACTCGGTCGAATCGATGAGCTGATCACTGCGGTGAAGGAATGCCGCATGCGCGCGAATGGAATCGATGTGGTGAAGTTGGACATCGGGGAGAAGTTCCGGCAGTTCATTCACCGGCCGTAATTGATCGGTTGCTCTTTGGTAATCGAGTTGAGCCAGCCTTGCTGTTGCTGTTGTTGTCAGGGGACACACCGCGGATGCTAGCGACATTCGTTGGACGCCCCATCCTCTTTGTTGTGTAGCTCAATAGCCTTGCTGTTATTGGTCTCGCGAACTGTTTGGCGCTAAGTCCGTAGCCCGGAAGTCTGGGTTCGAATCCTAGCTGCGACACCATAAGATGTTCAATCTAAGGTTTGGGATGTTGGAGTTAATGTACTCCTTTCTAAGTGAGATGTGGTGCATGCCAGTGTGCCCCATCCGGGTCGTCCAAATCTTTCTTTGAACATCTTTTGATGTCGCAGTAGTTCCAATGGTAGAACACCGGGAATTGTCAGTGTGAACGAGGCGTGCAGACAACGCGGAAAGACTTGAATTAGGGGAACACCCCTATTTCAGCCGTGAAAGCTGAAAGAGAACGGGCCGGGTCCGTCCCAGAATAGAAGGTTATCTATCTTGGGGAGCGGACCCGGTTTTTTGTATCCGGCTCAATTCGAATCAGATCTACTAGACTCTGTTTTTATCTCTGATAAGCTCAACCTCAAATTTGTGGAAAGGAATTCCGATGGCCAAAGTCTATCCAGTCAGCAAGGAGCAAAGGCTGGCGATCATGCAGTTGGTGGCCTCGATGTGCCCCAAGGAAGCTTTGCTGAAGGTGAAAGAATTGCTCAAGGATTCGCTTCCCGAGTACGCTGATATGCTTGATCTCGAAACACTTCGAGCCATGAACAAGTGTTTTCGTTGGGACGCGCAACGTATGCGAGAAGTTCTTCCCCCGATCACCGTGAGGAAGCAACGAGGAGACTGGTCAAACGTTCCTCCTCGGAAGAGGCGGAAGTTTCGAAGAAGAATCATTTCTGGAGAGTGTCGCGAAAATTTCGAATTTACCAAACCAACGGTTAATTCGGAAATGCCATCAACCGCCAAGCTTGGCGGGCAGTTCTCAAGCCTCGGTGAGCTTCTCGATCCGGCTTACGAATTTGCCTTCGGTGACGATAGCGTGTTGATCGCTATGCCCTGGGAGAAGTTTGGTATGCTTCTGCCGCATCTGAAGAAGCCGTTCAGTGCTCCTTCATTGAATTCGAAGATGGGCGCACGGTAGCGCAAGATTGCTCGTGGCTCTGTGAAAAGTGGGCTAGACTGATGCACCAGGCCAATCTGGAATGGTCCAGGTTGTCCATTGTCCATGACGACCTCTAGGCAGCAGGTTGGCAGGGTCGCGAGCTTTTTATTTCTCATTTTTCGGAGACTGAACGTGGACAGCTTTGCCTTTGTTCTGCTTTTCCTTGTCTTGCTTTTTTCTGGGTGGTCGATCTTGCAGAATACGATGCATGTGGTACGGATTCAGAAACGAGAAGCAACCCCAACTCCAGCCGAACCATTTCTTCCAGGGACTCCATGGGGGCTGTGACCAGTTCATGAGGGTCCCTTCTAATTTCAGAGTAGCACGAGGGTTACTCCCATGAAAGTTATCTGCCAACGCTGTAAAAATAGTTTCGCTGTAACGGACGTTTAGACAACCGTGACTTCCTACCAGATGAGACGCGGCTTTCTTGAGATCATCCTGGAATGATCCAGGACCTTAGGACCCCTCTATCTTTGAACGGGCCAAACCGGGAAAAGAAGAAAAAGCGCACAGGGGATCTGGTGGGGTTTTACCAAGTAAACTACACTATGGGTGGGGCCAGAAAATGACCATCGTTCGACAGAACACGGTGACTCCGGCAGAAATCGCTCTTCGAAGAGAGCTCGAGATACGATTCTCCCGAATACTTGCTGAGATACTGCGACAGCCCAGGAGTGAAGGAATCCCATTAGTGCGGGTAGGGAGCTCTTGTGCTGTCGCAATTTTGAATGCGATCCAAAGTATCTGCCCATTCAAGATCATGGACGAGATCCTCGATGATTTTTTTGAAGAGGCTTTCGCGATATGGTCCAAGCATATGACCGTGGGAAGCATTCTCCCAGTCTTTGAACCAAGTCGGGAGGACTCTGAATCTCCGGAACCCGAGATTCTAGAGCCAGAAATTCTAGAACCAATTGAGGGATCAAGACTATTCGCTCACCTGCTCCATAGTGAAAAGACCAAAGAGACCGACGAATCTGAAATTGACCAAGTACTGCTTGAAGTCAGTCGAAACTTAAGTCTTGAGGACCAGAAGAAATGAGAGTTTACTTTCAAAAGCAGTGTACGTTCCAGCCAGTCAATGCGAAAGAATCAGTAGCGATCATGAAGCTCGCCCAAGAAATCCTGGGGGTCGTACGATGGGAGTTTTCCAAAAAAACTTTAGTATCCGAGAAAACACTAATTTCAGATTCCTCGATTGATGAAGAAAAAGAGAAGCAGATTTTTCAAAACTTTTCCAAGAAGGTGGAAGAGCATTTCCCAACGGTAAATTTGATCAAACTTCAATTCTATTCCATCCATGAGGCGCCTACTTCCTGTTTTGTCATGGAGAAGAAAGTGAAGCGTGAAAAGATCGCCAAGTTGGTTCTCAGCGCTTCCATCGATGAGCCCATTTCTCAGGTCGATGATGAGTCTGGCAACATCTAACCATCCCATCGATTTCAACTCGAATCCACTTGTCACGGTAAACAAAGGAGAGGTACGATGCTTATTGCTGGAACTATCACTATAGGAGTATTACTTGCCCTCTTTCTTATCATTGTCGCGATTCTTTTCGCAAAAACGTAAAATCGAGATGGCGACTATTGACCCTTTGGCCCCAACTAGACAAATTTCTAATCAGCTACTTCCCGTCCAGGAGCAGCCCACCGTGATTCATAATGAATCTTCGGTAAAGATGCCAATTCAGGAGCAAAAGATGAACAAGCCTTCCGGTGCATATTCTCAGAACACGAATTCTAACCAAAAATTTTTGGGGCGCGAACCGATTCGGACAATTTCGTCCGAAGCCAAAACGGTTGGAAAAATTGGACGAGGAAAAGAAGTATCGGTTCATGTTGAGTTAGCGCATCTGATCTTCGAGGACCTGGACACCCATAAACAGACCCTTCGACCTCCTCGAGTATTTGTGATCATTTCTTGTGGTCGAGGACAGATCATTCTGAACGTCGAAGAGTCTAAAGCTCTGTCAGGAATGCTCTCTGGGGTGCTACCTGATGCGATCTACCAGGACCGGATGCTGATTGAGAATCGAAACGATAAAGTACAAACTTGAACTTAATTTTGACTTGACTCAAGGCTCTTTTGGATATACGTTTTGGCAATCATGAAACGAGGACTTTTGATCGAAACAGCACGGGAAGTCGGGGCTCTGATCGAAGAGAAGAACATAGCTTACGGAGAGTCGTTTGCCAAGTCCCAGATGATTCTGCAGATTCTTTTCCCCGATGGGGCTTCAGTAGCACAGTATCGCGATCTGTTGGCAGTGACCCGCATCCTGGACAAGCTATTTCGCATCGCAACCGACAAAGATGCTTTCAGCGAAGATCCGTGGCGAGACATTGCCGGTTATGCAATCCTAGCCGTAGCCTACAACAAAGAGGAGAAAGAGAATGAACGCACTCGAAGCAGTGAAAATGACGGAAGACCAGACTCTGACCGTGGATGAGACCGAGACCCCGACCAGTCCGGTGCATCGCGATTTCTTGAAGATGGCCCTGGACAATTGCTCTCAGGAACACGCGATCTTCATGACCCGGTTCAACGGTCTTCGGGATCTGCTGGGCAACGAGAACACGACCGACGAACAGATTCGACAGGCCAACTCCAAACTGAAGCGGTCAATGACCGACTTCAGGACATCGCTGAAATCGATTCCCGGCAAACTGTAGACTGAACTGATTCAAACTATAGCCGGCTTCGATATTTTTCCTGAAGGTATCCCCCCACCTTTGGATAAATATCAAGCCGGCTTCTTTTTATTCCAGGAGAATTCCATGCTGAAGTTGAAGCTCGATGAGGGCGGTCATCTGGTTTTTTACATTTGCGTTGGTTGTGGGCATGTGGGCATCTTAGCGACAAATATCTCGCTACTGTGCCAACACTGTCAAGCCGCGGATGATGATATCGATTGGATTTCGATCCATATTGACGATCTGAAGAGTGACTTGAAGTTTATTGCCGAGCAGTTAGACTTAAGCAATCTAACCTAGAAAGGATTCAACATGCTCCTCGTAACTCATACGGATCTAGATGGTATAGCATGCTCCATGCTTCATAAAATGGCCTTTGGGCATGAAGCCAAGGTCGAATACGTCAACTATGACGCCATCGACGACGTGCTACTCCGAATTTTGAAAGACTGCCCTGAAGAGTCTCCAGACAAACCCGGTACGCTGCTCATCACGGACATTTCTCCGAGCGAAGTAGGTCGGGAGAGAATAGGGTACCTACTCAACTGGGCCAACGAGTCCAAAAGAATGCGAATACGGCTATTCGACCACCACAAGTCGTCTTTGTCCTTGAAGCAATACGAATGGGTCAATCACCGAATGGACGTTTGTGGGGCTCAGATTTACTATGATTGGCTCGTGGAGAACAACTTCTTGTGCCGCAGCGATGGTGTGGGTAATCTGATTCACTTGATCGATCTTTGGGATCGTCGTGTTGCTGGGGACCCTCTCTTTCCAAGAGCGAAGGACCTCGAGGCTTTATTTCGTTTCTTTCGCCGGGATTCGTTCATCAATCGCTGCCTGGCAACGCTACCAACTGACGTGCTATCCGAGCACAAGGATGTGATCGCTGCCATGCAGCACAAAGAAGAGGACGTGATTCTGTCGATCATCAAAAAGAAAGCTGTCGCAGAGATCACTGACTTTCAAGGAAAGAAAGTTGCCTTGTTCATCCTCAGCAGTGACGGATCAGTGAGCAATGTTTGCGATCGAATTCTTCAGGAATACCCGCAGGCGGACTATGCGGCGGCTATTCTGCCAGGGGCCAACATCATCTCACTCCGCTCCCGGGATGACGGACCAGATATCGAAGTGGTCGCCAAGACATTTGGTGGCGGTGGCCACCCTCATGCTTCTGGCTTTCCCATTGACACCCGCGAACTATTGTTCCAGCTGATAGGGGAGATGTTCGAATGCGGTACGAAAGAATGCAAGACCCAATCCTTGGGATCAAATGCTTCCGAACAATGAGTCAGTTCATTGAACAGTTTTCGGAATTGGCTTCGCAAGAACTGTCCAACCGACCGGACTTGTTTTACAATCTAGGGGGGATGCTCGCTTGTGTGCTCTACGTTCGCGCACAGGAGGATCTTACTTGGATCTCTCCATTTGTCAGTGGGGTGAATTCGTTCATGGACGAGCTGTCAAAAGGGCACAGAAAAAAGAATCTTGTTGATATCGCCTTTCAACATCCGGATGTTCCACAAGCTTGACGAATCCAATTTTCTGTATGACAATGGCTCTTGCTGATGGGTTGTCAGCTCTTCTAGAGTAGAGAAGTGGAAGGGAACATTGGGCCCCGGTTCATTGCCTTGAGCCGGGGCCCCTCGTTTTTTCAAACTTGCTTTTTTCTTCAAATCCACATAGATAATTAGACGTAGGCGTCAGTGCGCCACGCCTGACCCTTGGGCAGAGTCGCGACACGCCGCGGTGCTGCCCATTTTTTAGATCCAAAGTGCTAGGGGAAATGCATGGACGATAAGCCCGAAGACTTTGTTTCGCGGCATAAAGCTCGAGCTGATACCGCTAGAAACTGGCTGAAGCACTACGACCGGATTAGCTTGGTGGTCGATCGGGTTCGAATCGCTCTTGGTCAAGTCCAGGAAGAAAGTGATTTCCCTCCTCCTATGCGGGTTGAAGTTCTGTCACTTTTGGCCGAGCTCTTTGCTTACAAGCAGATCGTTGAAGAACGGAAGCGCTGTTTAGTCTATCTTGCCGAAGGGAAGACTGAGAACGACCCGGCCTCGGATCCCAAGAAGCTAGGCTCGCACCTCAAGTTTGTCAAAGCGCTCTCCGAGATCATCCGAGCTATCGAGGGTGAGCCCCTCGTCAATTTTCGGGAGAACCAGACTTTTCTGGACAACTTTCACCCCAATATTTCCTGCTATAAATCTGACGATTCTTTCTGGCTCTGGAAGGCCGAGCGTAAGGCCTATGCTCTGCGCAAGATGGGCGTACTCCCGGTGATTCGGGAAGCCCGCTCCATCCTGACCGGCGAAGAGGACAACAAGAATCGGTTCTCCGAGATCATCCAAGAGCTCAAGAACGACCCTGACCTCTGCGACGTCTGAGACTCTAAAACAGACCCCAAATTCGGGTATAAGTGTATAGAGAACCAACCCGCCAAATATACCTAAAAAATATTCAGATACGGGCCAGGTAGTAAAACCTTACCTGCATCTACCCTTTCGGCCCGGGGGTGATGCGGAGAGCGCGGAGAAACCATGCCCACAGAAAAGAAGGATGGAACAACGTTCAGCAAAGAGGAGCTGGTGGAAGCTGATAAGCAGCGAAATGAAGCGATGGCTCGCTTGAAGCGACTTTCGAGAGGGATCGACCTCGCCGAAGACCCTGAGGCGCGGAAGGAGTACGAGGAGTTGGAGGGGTTGATAAAGACCACCCCGTCCCCCGCCTGGAAAAACAAGGGATTCCTGAGGCGAATCCTCTCCTCTGCCAAGAACCTAGTGGTCTGGGCCCTGGCGACCTGCTCCGGAGCGCTCGGATGGGTCGTGAACGTCGCCAAGTCGTTTTTGCGATTTGTGACAAGGATCCTCACCGATCTCGGTGAGTGCTTCGAGTTCTAGCCAGTTCTAGTCTCTGCAGTACAAAAGGCAGGGCCGATCGAGCAGTATCGGCCCTGCCTTTTTTCATGAAAGGAGACAAGTCTGAGTAGTCAGCTTTGCCTTTTTTCATGAAAACAGAAGTTCCAAATAGAGTTACATCAGAGGTGGTGGTTTGTACCTCGGTCGAGGGTTTGTTGGCTGAGAAAATTTACAGCTAAAGAAGCTCACACAATCGATCTTGACCGAAAGAGGAGGCCACCTCACACGATTGTGTGAGTCCTGGATGCGCCCCTTTGGGCCCCGAGAGGGGCCCTCAGCATTTACGTTCCTAATAAAGCTTCTTTTTTCTTTACCTTGGACGTCCTATTATATGACCATGATGGTCAAACTTTGCTACGCCCTGGGACGCCGGTTGGCCATGGAGGAAGAGCTCCAGAAGACCTCCGGCCTGTTGGATCCGCAACCCATTCTCGAGAGTCCATTGACGCGCAGGGTCCTCCCTGCGTTAGGTCTTGGAGCTCTCATTGGAGCCCCGGCTGGAATCCTGCTTGGTCGCGGGACGGTCGCGCCTGAGGATGTGAAAGGGGCCCTAGGGGGATTGCTTCCACCGACTGCGACTCAGGTCGATCTCGAACGGACCTGGCGCGGTGGATGGGGCGCGCTCTACGGATTGCTGGGTGGCGCAGCGCTCGGGGCAACTGCCCCTGAATGGGGGCCTCTTCTGACCCGGCGGGCCAAGACAATTGGTCGATCTCTTCTGTAGAGGAAAACATGGAACGACAAGATCTGCTCAAAATGGCGCGGGACATGGGCTACCAGTTAGCGCTGGAAGAGGAACAGGGTCTCGAGAAGGTAGCCGCTCCCCCAGTTATTGAAGCTCTGCTTCGGACACCCGAAATGATACCGGAGTTTCTCAGAGGCAGCTTGACTAGCGCCAAAGCAGTACCAGGCCGAGTTGTTCGAAGTATTGAGCGCCCAGCCTTGCAATCAGTTGAGCAGTATGGCCCACAACAATTGATTGGCCCGCGGCGTCCAAACATTCCAAGAGGAGTCCGCGTACAACCTGTTGAGCCGTATGGCCCACAACAATTGATTGGCCCGCGACGTCCAAACATTCCAAGAGGAGTCCGCGTACAACCTGTTGAGCCGTATGGCCCAGCCATGCAAGTAGGACCGCGTCGTCCAGACTTCCCAGCTACAATCCCTGGTGAGGCTCCTGTCCAGGTTGTAGGACCCAGGCTGAGCCCGGCTCGTCCAGCGGAGCAGTATGGGCCAGCTATGCAAGTAGGACCGCGTCGTCCAGACTTCCCAGCAGAAGTCGCTCGCCCAGCCGAGATGCAGGGCCCAGCCATGCAAGTAGGACCGCGTCGTCCAGACTTCCCAGCAGAAGTCGCTCGCCCAGCCGAGATGCAGGGCCCAGCCATGCAAGTAGGACCGCGTCGTCCAGACTTCCCAGCTACAATCCCTGGTGAGGCTCCTGTCCAGGTT
>Ga0315278_10000312_pt1 | contig 43364 bp, 53 predicted proteins | sample YL17G06_0_MG_FD_203880 | JGI IMG/M metagenome (GOLD analysis project Ga0315278, IMG submission 203880) | Sediment microbial communities from Yellowstone Lake, YNP, Wyoming, USA - YL17G06_0 | ecosystem: Environmental > Aquatic > Freshwater > Lake > Sediment | place: USA: Wyoming | collected... | reverse complement strand
TCCGGCATGGACGACGAGAAGCTCGCCGAGACGGTCGAGATGCTCGCCGACGAGGAGCGCCAGGTCTCCGAGGCCCGCGGCCACGTGATCCGCGTGCTCGACGTGCTGCAGGACGAGCTGAAGCGCCGCTACAAGGACGATCCCACCCTGGCCCTGCGCTGACGGGCGCTGCCGAGGGCCCGGCGCATCCGGTCGCTCGCTTCGCGAGCGTAGTCCCCCCGGGGGATGGGCCCGGGGCATGCGAACGTAGGCCGTCGGTCGGCCACGCACGTGGTGCGTTCCCCGGTGGCGAAACGCCCTGGCGTCCGATGGCGCCGAGACCTTGGACCCGCGAGAGTTCGGTCGGCGCCGCCAGGCTCTCGACCCCGAGGTATCGATGTGACCCGACCAGACGACCGATCGCTGTCGCCCACCTCCACCTCGCCTTTCGCCGATCCCGACCTCACGGTCGTGCACGCGCAGATGGTGGTGTTCGCGCGCGAGCTGGGTGAGCTGTACTCGGCCGAGCGCCTCAGGAGTCGCGAGCTGCAGCAGGCGCTCGAGGGCGTTCGAGAGATGTACGTCGCCACGATGAAGTCGCTCGCCCAGGTCGTCGAGGCGAAGGACTCCAACACGCGCGGCCATCTCGATCGCACCCAGGCGTACGGGCTCGCGCTCGCGCGCCGCATCGATCCGGAGCTCGCCGCGCGTCCCGAGGTCGGCTACGGGTTCTTCCTGCACGACATCGGGAAGGTCGGCATCCCCGAGCGCGTGCTCGGCAAGCCGGGCCCGCTCACCGATGAGGAGTGGGAGATCATGCGGACCCACCCCGCGATCGGCGCCCAGATCGTGGAGCCGATCAGGTTCCTGGGTGACGCGGTCGAGATCGTCCGCACGCATCACGAGTGGTTCGACGGGACCGGCTACCCGCGGGGCCTCCGGCGAGAGGAGATCCCCTTGGCGGCCCGGATCTTCTCGATCGCCGACTCGTTCGACGCCATGACGAGCGACCGCCCGTACCGGCGAGCGCTCCCGCTCGAGCGCGCCCTGGACGAGATCCGCGGCGGGGCGGGCACGCAGTTCGACCCGATCGTGGTCGAGGCCTTCCTCGAGCTGATCGAGGAACACGATCTCCTCGCCCAAGGCGATGCGCCGCTCGAGCCTGCACCCGTGCTCCGCGCCGTCTGACATCAAGCCCCGCTCGGGGATCCCAACGGGTACGCTCCGCGACGATGACCGCCGTCCCCTCTGTCCGCGTCGTCCGATCGGGGCTCGTCGAGTCGGTCCATCATGCCGACGTCGCGGTGTGCGATACCGGCGGCCGCCTCGTGGCGTTCGCGGGCGACGCGGATCGCCCCGTCTACGGACGGTCCTGCACCAAGCCGCTCCAGGCGTCGGTGTCTCTGGATGCGATCGGCGACGAACCCCTCACCGACCGGCAGGCGGCGATCGCCTGTGCCTCGCACAACGGGGAGCCGGTGCACCTGGCCGCGGTGCGTTCGGTGCTCCGCAGGGGCGGGCTGGGCGTCGACGCCCTGCGGACCCCGCCGGGCTGGCCGATCGATCCCGCCGCGATGGCGCGGGCCCGTACACAGACGCCCCTGCGGCACAATTGCTCGGGCAAGCACGCCGCGATGCTGCTCGCCTGCGTCCGGCAGGGGTGGGATCCGGAGACCTACCGCCGCGCCGGCCATCCGCTCCAACGGCGCGTGCTCGCGGCCGTGAAGACCGCCACCGGCCACGACGACGTGCACGTCGGCGTCGACGGCTGTGGGGTGCCGGTCCACGGGGTCCCGTTGTCGGGGATGGCCACGATGTTCGCCCGGCTGGCGGTTCCCGAGCGGCTCGGCGCCCTCGCGCCGCATGCCGCTCGTGCCACCGCCGGCATGCGCGCGGTGCCCTACCTCGTGGGGGGCAGGAACCGGCTCGACACCGACCTGATGACCGTCGCCGACGGGCTCGTGGTGAAGGAGGGGGCCGAGGCGCTCGTCTGCGCGGCGGTCGTCCCGCAGGGGCTCGGCGTGGCGGTGCGCGTCGCGGACGGCGGCGAGCGCGCCACCGGGCCGCTCTTGATCGACGCGCTCCGCCAGCTGGGCGCGCTCGAGGGCGCCCAACTCCGCCAGCTCGGGATGCACGCCGCGCCCGTCGTACTCGGCGGCGGGATCCCGGTGGGTCACCTCGAGGTCGACCTTCGCCTGCGCCGCGGGTGAGCCGGGCGCACACACGCCCCGGCCTTCCGCGCGACCTCGCGTAGCATCGACCCCATGAGCGCGGCCTCTCCTCGCGTGGCGGTGCTGTCCGTCCACACCTCGCCGATCGACCAGCCGGGAACCGGCGACTCCGGCGGCATGAACGTCTACATCCGCGCGGTGGCCGAGCGGCTCGCGAGCCAGGGCGTCGAGGTGGACCTGTTCACGCGGTGCCGCGGTGGCGTCACGCACGACGTGCGCGAGATCGCGCCCGGCATCCGCGTGGTGAGCGTGAAGGCCGGCCCGTGCCTGCCGATCCCCAAGACCGACATCCCGCGCTTCCTCGCGGAGTTCCTGGGCGGCGTGCTGCGCATCGCCCATGAGGACGGCCGCGGCTACGACATCGTGCACAGCCACTACTGGCTCTCGGGCTGGGTGGGTCGCGCCGCCAAGGAGGAGTGGCAGGCGCCGCTCGTGGTCTCCTTCCACACCCTCGGCAAGGTGAAGAACTACTCGCTGGCCCGAGGCGAGGCGCCCGAGCCACCCGACCGGCTCGAGGGGGAGCAGCGAGTGATCGCGGCGGCCGACCGGATCCTCGCGCCGACCCCGTCCGAGGCGGCGCAGCTCGTGGGGCTGTACCGCGCCGACCCCGAGCACATCCGGATCGTGCCGCCGGGCGTCGACCACATGCTCTTCGTGCCGGGGGACCGAGCGGCAGCCCGCGCACGGCTGCACCTTTCCGGCCTCCGGCTGGCCCTCTACGTGGGACGTCTTCAGGCGCACAAGGGGCCCGACGTCGCGGTGCGGACGATGGCCGAGGCCGTCGCGCGAGACCCCGAGGCCGCGGGGGACCTGGTGCTGGCGGTGGTGGGTGGGCCGAGCGGCGCCGATCACGGGGCCGAGCTCACCCGCCTGATGGAGCTCGCAGGCGCGCTCGGGGTGAGCGAGCGTGTGATGTTGTTCCCGCCTCAGCCCCAAGCCAAGCTCGCCGACTTCTACGCCGCGGCCGACGTCGTGCTCGTGCCCTCGCGATCGGAGTCGTTCGGGCTCGTGGCGCTCGAGGCCCAGGCCTGCGGCACCCCGGTGATCGCCGCCGAGGTCGGTGGCCTGCGCTATGTGGTGGACGACGGCAAGACCGGGTTCCTCGTCGAGGGGCACGATCCGGGGGACCACGCCGACCGGCTCCTGCAGATCCTCCGGCATCCCGCGCTCGCGGCCGCGATGGGTGCCGAGGCCGCCCGCCAGGCCCTCCGGTTCACGTGGGACGCCACCACGATGGAGCTCCTGTCGGTCTACCGCGAGGTCCTGGAACGCCCCTGACCTGCGGCGATGTGGTCTCCGTCACACCGACGCCGGAATTGTCACTCTTTCCTCCGAGCCCCTGACCTGCGCGTTTATGCGCTGACCTGCGGAAACACGGAGTTGACCGCTCCCCGCACCTTCTTCTATCGTTCGGCTCGCTCCAAGCAGTCGATGTGATCGACGCGAAGGAGCCGGACACGCGAAGGGACGCCGCAAGGTGACCCGGAGCGGGGCCCCGAAGGTCGCAAGACCGGAAGGGGTCCGGGTCGGGAAGGTCGCAAGACCGGAACGGCCGCCCGGAACGGCACCCCCCCGGGGGAGTCGGGAAGGGAGCCCGTCCTCGGAACGGAGCGCCGCAAGGCGATCCTTCGGGGGACAGGCGGTCGGAGCGCCGCAAGGCGAGCCGCCGCCGGGGCCGGTTCGGCGCCTGCCGCAGCGAGAGCGGAGGTTGCTTGGAGCACCAGAGCCCGAGGGGCTGACGGTGGCTGGGAGCTTCGGTTCCCGGCGAGCCGAAGGTCTCTCGGGTTCTTTCTTTTCCCCCTCGCGCGGCGTCCCTTCATTTTCGGCTACCGTCCGGGCGATGGCTGAGGGACGGACGAAGCGCGCCGTCGAGGCGGAGGCCCGCCGCGAACGGATCATCGAGGCCGCGATGCGGCACTTCGCCGAGCACGGCTATCGCGGCGGCCGCGTCGACGACATCGCCACCGAGGTCGGCGTCGCCAAGGGCACGGTCTTCCTAGACTTCGGGTCGAAGGAGGGGCTCTTCCTCGAGGCGTATCAGGCAGCCGTCTCCCGTCTCCCGGCCTGGCTCGACGCACCTACCGAGGTGGTCGAGGAGGGCTTCTGGGCCACGCTCGACTACTGGCTCGAGCGCACCGAGCAGTTCATCGCCGACGACTGGGTCCCGAACCGCATCGCGATGATCGGCCGATACGACACGGGGCTCGGTCTGCGCCGCCCGATCGACCGCTTCATGCGGAGCGAGGACCCTTACGGGACGCTGGAGTTCGTGGAGTACGGGGTCCGACACGGGGAGCTCCGCGAGGACGTCGACGTCGAGATGATCGCGTCGATGCTCGATTGGCTCGCCGAACGGTTCCAGGATGCCCTCGCCTCCGAAGACCTGGATCCCGGCCTGATCCACCGCCGACCCGAGCGACGGGGGATGCGGATCAAGGAGTTCCTCGAGATCCTCCGCGACGGGATCGCGGCGCCGCCGCCGGACGAACCCGCGACCGGGGCCGTCGCCGAGTGACGGCGCCTTGAGCAGGCGCTGTACCCTGACCCGATGACGGTCGATGCGCGGCGCGTCGCCATCCTTGGCGGCGGCAAGATGGGCGAGGCGTTGATCTCGGGGCTGATCCGGTCCGGGGGGCGCCGCGCCGACGAGATCATGGTCACGAACCGCCGCGAGGAACGCGCGCTCGAGCTCGCGGGCAAGTACGGCGTGACCGCCACCCTCGACAACGCGGGGGCTGCCGCATGGGCTGACGTGCTCGTCCTGATGGCCAAGCCCCAGGACACCGAGGCGCTGCTGGGCCAGATCCGGTCCCACGTGAGCGCCGACGACCTCGTGGTCAGCTTCGCGGCGGGCGTGCGCACCTCGTTCGTCGAGAAGCACCTGCCCGACATCGTTCCGGTCGTCCGCGTGATGTCGAACGTCCCGGTCATGGTGGACGAGGCCATGTCGGTGATCTCGGCCGGCTCGACGGCGACCGAGGATCACCTCGCGATCACCGAGGAGCTGCTCGGGTACGTGGGGAAGGTCCTCCGTCTCGAGGAGAAGCACCTCGATGCCGTGACCGCAACTTCGGGCAGCGGGCCCGCCTACTTCTTCCTGCTGGCCGAGGCGATGATCGAGGCCTGTATCCTCTTGGGGCTCTCGCGCGACGTTGCGACCGAGCTGATCATCCAGACGATGCTCGGCTCGGCCAAGATGCTGCGCGACACAGGCACGCACCCGGTGGAGCTCCGCGAGATGGTGACCTCGCCCGGCGGCACGACGATCGCCGCGATCCGCCATCTCGAGGAGGCCGGGGTGCGGGCCGCGTTCCTGAACGCGATCGACGCCGCGTGCAAGCGCTCGCTCGAGCTTGCGCAGGGCGGCGATGACGATGACTAGTAGGCCGGGGCTCGCCCCCGGCTAGACCAGGAGACACGCATGGGCATGGGAGACATGGCGAAGGTCCGCAACGCGAAGGACCGCCAGCGCAAGAAGAAGGATCGCGAGAAGCGCCAGGCCGCCGAGCGCGCAGCCGCCCGCAAGGCCGCCAGGAAGAAGAAGTAAGGCCTAGGGCCTTCGGGCCCGCGGGAAATCCGCCTCAAGCAGCGGCGTTCGGCCCATGACGGGGACCCCCGTGTCCCCCACACTGGGCTCCATGACACGCCCCCTCCGTCTCCTCGCCGCCGTCACGCTGCTCACGATCGCGATCCCGCTCGCCCCGGCCAGTGCCGGCAAGGCTTCGCCGGTGGCGGTCGATTCGTGGATCGTCGCCGAGAACGGGACCAAGGTCGGCCAGGGGATCACGAGCCCCTCGGCGGTGGGCGAGACCTACGAGACCAGCGCGAGGGCGCCGTCCCAGTTGGCGTTCGGCGTGGTGGCGACGCCGGTCGGCGGCGGGTCGGCGGTCACCTTCTTCGGCGGCGGAGGCTCGCTCGACTTCGCGATCCAGTACCTGACCTCCGACGGTACCGACGTCACGCTGAAGGTCACCGGCCGCGGTTACAAGGTGCGCGGCGTGGCGGAGGGCCAACACGTCCACCTCACGATGGTGGTCTACCTGAGGGGGTCGGCCCTGGGGCGCTCGGCGAACCTCGCCGTCTTGGCGCAGACCTCGGGAGGGCGGGACATGGTTGCCGCCTTCGTGACCGGTGCGTAGCCGCGCGACCGCCGTCGCGGGCGCGCTGATCGCCCTCTCGCTCGTCGCATCGATCGCCTTGCCCGCCGGTGCGGCGCCCGGCATCGACAAGGTCGATACCTGGATCCGGAGCGGCACCGCCAAGAAGGTTGGACTCGGCATCGTGAACGCCGACGGCGCGCACCAAACGAAGACCCGCCGCATCACCGCCGGGAAGTCGGTCACGTTCTGGATGGGGGCCGTGCGCCACGGCGCGGGCACCGGGACGGTGGAGTTCGTAGGCGGCGCCGGCGCGCCGAACTTCGCGGTGGCTTACCGACTGATCGACGGCACCGACATCACCACCGACATCACGGGCCGCGGCTACACTTTCCGTGGCGTGGCCGACGGGGAGACGGTGACGATCGTCTTGCGGGTCACGACCACGCACGCCGCCGACCAGTCATCGATCTTCGCCGTGCTCGCCCGCACACCCGACCGATCCGACATGGTGATCGGCCGGATCGTGATCCGCTAGCCCTGGCCCCGATTCAGGCCGCGCCGATCCGGTTGCGCAGCGTCCCCACGCCCTCGGCGGCCAGCTCGACGAGCGCCCCGGGCCAGAGCCGGCGCCCCGGGTCCGCGTCGTCACCGGTAGAGGGGAACGGGCCCAGCGCGAAGGCGTCGCCACGTTCCAGGACCGCCCCTTGCGAGACCTCGCTGATCAGCCCGAACAGGTCCTCCGCCGCGCCGTTCAGGTTCCCCTTCGCGAGCTCCTCACCGTCGACCTTGACCTGCACGAACATCGTCTGAGGGTCGAGCTCGTCGGCGGTGACGACGCAGGGGCCGATCGCGAGTGGGACGCCGTCGGCACGATCCACGGGGCCACCGTCGCTCGAACGCGCCCGCCAGTCGTTCACGAGCGTGTAGCCGAACACCCGCCCGGCGACCTCACCCGGCGAGGCGTTCGACGTCTCTGCGGCGAGCACGGCGGCCACCATCGGTTCGTAGTCGAGCCAGGCCGCGTCCTCGGGCCATGGGACCTCGTCCTCGGGGCCAACGATCTGGCGCTCGAGGTCGAGGGCGCTCGGCGAGATCAGGGACGAGGGGAACAGGGGCGTCAGGATGCGCGCCCGTTTCACGCGCCATTCCCACGCGTCGTCGCGTTCCAGGGCGGCACGGGCGGCATCGAGGATACTGCCTCGGCTGCTCGACACCAGGCTCTCGAGGGTGGAAGGGAAGGCCGGGTGCCCGACCGCGTCGGGTAGGTCCACCACCTCACCCTCGAGGATCGCTCCCAGTCGCCGGTGCCCCCCCCGGTCGTAGGTCACGAGCCTCATAGGGAGCCGAAGCATACGCCCCCGTAGGGCGGGATTCCCGGGTTCGACCGGCGACTTCGGCCGCCTGACCGCAAGGTCGCCCGGGCCATGGGCGGGTCAACAGCCGCTCGGCTAGCATGGCGGCCTCAGCAGGCTATCCGGCACGTTCTCACGGAGGGGGCGAGCAGTCATGGCAGAGGGCTTCCGCGTCACGTACGCCACGATGTCGGCAGACAACGAGGAGATGCACAAGGGGTACGACGAGGGCATCGAGCAAGCCAAGGCCGAGCTCGGCAAGACGATCCCCGTCGTGGTGAACGGCGAGGAGCGCGAGGGCGAGGGCACCTACGAGCTGCGCTCCCCGATCGACGACGACATCGTGCTCGCGCACATCTCCCAGGCGACCCGTACAGACGTCGAGGACGCGATCGCGTCGGCCAAGGGCTCCGCGCTTGCATGGGACCGCATGGGCTGGCAGAAGCGGGTCGAGCTGATCAACAACGCGGCCGACCTGATCAGCGAGCGGCGCAACCTATTGTCGGCGCTGATGGCGATGGAGGTCGGCAAGAGCCGCCTCGAGGCGCTCGGCGACGTCGAGGAGACGGCGGACCTGATGCGCTGGAACGCCAAGGAGGTTGCCGACCACCAGGGTTTCAAGGTCCCGATGCAGGCGATGGGCACGGCCGGCGACTACTACGACGTTCTGAGGCCGTTCGGCGTGTGGGCCGTGATCAGCCCGTTCAACTTCCCGATGGCCCTGTCGGGAGGCCCCTCGAGCGGCGCGCTCGTGGCCGGCAACACCGTGGTGTTCAAGCCGGCGCACCAGGGCGCGCTCCTGGGTTACAAGCTCTACGAGATCTACCGTGACGCCGGGATCCCGGACGGCGCCTTCCACTACATCCCCGGCCGCGGCTCGATCGTGGGCGACTCGATCGTGCACCACGAGGACGTCGACGGGATCACGTTCACGGGGTCGTACGAGGTCGGGATGTCGATCTACAAGACGTTCGCGACCGAATACCCGAAGCCCGCGATCTGCGAGATGGGCGGCAAGAACCCGACGATCGTCAGTAGGCACGCCGACCTCGACAAGGCGAGCGACGGCGTGATGCGCTCGGCGTTCGGCTTCGGCGGGCAGAAGTGCTCGGCGAACTCCCGCGTGTACGTGGAGCGTGAGGTCTACGACGACTTCCTCGCGCAGCTGAAGGCCAAGACCGAGGCGATCAAGATCGGTGACCCGCTCGAGCGCGATGTGTACCTCGGCCCGGTCATCAACGACGCGGCCATCGAGACCTACGAGGAGGCCGTGGAAGCCGCGCGCAAGGCCGGTACGGTCGTGACGGGCGGCGAGCGCGTCACCGAGGGCGACTTGGCGCGCGGCAAGTTCGTGCGACCCACCGTGGTCGAGGTGCCCAAGGACCACTGGCTCTTCGAGAAGGAGCTCTTCGTGCCCTTCGTGGCCGTCGCTCCGATCGACTCCCTCGACGAGGGCATCAAGCTCTCGAATGCCAGCGAGTATGCGCTGACGGCCGGCTTCTACAGCGAGGACGAGGGCGAGGTCCAGGAGTGGCTCGACCGCATCGACGGCGGCGTCGTGTACGTCAACCGCCGCGCGGGCGCCACGACCGGCGCGTGGCCGGGCGTGCAGCCGTTCGGCGGCTGGAAGGGTTCGGGGACCACCGGCAAGGCGGGTGGCGGCCCGTACTACGTCACGCAGTACATGCGCGAGCAGTCGAGGACGGTGATCGTGGAGTGACGCTCGAGGACTCGACCCTCACGTACGACGGCCTGGCCGCCCACAGCCGTCCCAAGCTGATCACCGAGGTGCCCGGGCCCGAGGCGATGGCGCGGATCGACCGCGACCGCAAGGTCACCTCGCCCTCGCTGCCACGGGCCTATCCGTTCGTGCCGCGGCGCGGCGCCGGTTCGATCGTCGAGGACGTCGACGGGAACCTGTTCCTCGACCTGAACGCGGGGATCGCCGTCACGTCCACCGGCCACTGCCACCCCAGGGTGGTCGAGGCCGTGAGCCGGCAGGCGACCGAGCTGCTCCACTACTCGGCGAGCGACTTCTACCTGCCGATCTACTCCGAGGTCTGTGAGCGACTCGACGAGATGGCGCCGTTCGACGGCAGGAACGCCCGGTCGTTCCTCACCAACTCGGGGACCGAGGCCGTCGAGGCCGCGATCAAGCTCTCGCGCTACGTCACCGGCCGGCAGTACCTGATCGGTTTCTATCAGTCCTTCCACGGCCGCTCGATGGGAAGCGTGTCGCTCACCGCGAGCAAGGCGAAGTACCGGACGAACTTCGGCCCGCTGATGCCCTCGGTGTACCACTCGTTCTACGGCGACTTCGACTACCTCGAAGAGGTGTTATTCAAGCGGGTCGTCTCGCCCAAGGAGGTCGCCGCGATCGTGGTGGAGTCGTGGCTCGGCGAGGGCGGCTACGTTCTGCCGCCCGAAGGCTGGTTCCGCTACCTGCGTGAGCTCTGCGACAAGCACGGCATCCTGCTCGTCTGCGACGAGGTGCAGTCCGGCATGGGACGCAGCGGCACGATGTGGGCGATCGAGCAGGAGGGCGCGATGCCCGACGTGATCACGGCCGGCAAGGGCATCGCGAGCGGGCTGCCGCTCGGCGCGATGATCGCCCGCGACGACCTGATGCGGTGGGAGCTCGGCTCCCACGGCTCGACCTACGGCGGGAGCCCGGTCTCGTGCGCGGCCGCCCTCGCGACGTTCGACGTGATCGAGCAAGAGGGGCTCCTGGAGAACGCTCGCACGGTGGGGGAGACCTTCCTCGCCGGGTGCCGGGCGATCGCGGAGCGCCATCCGATCGTCAAGGAGATCCGCGGGCGCGCCCTGTGGATCGGGCTGTCGTTCGCCGACCACCGGCAGGCGCTGGCCGTGGAGCAGACCTCCTTCCGCAAGGGCTTGTTGATGCTCGGGTGCGGCGACGACGCGATCCGTATCTCGCCGGCGCTGAACTTCCGCGAGGATCAGGCGCTCGCCGCGCTCGAGATCTTCGAGGAGGCCATCGCCGAGGTCGAAGCGGCCGGGTAGCTCGTGGCCTCGCTCGTCGAGACGCTCACGTTCGACCCTAGGCGCCCGAAGGCACGGCCGGCATGAGCAAGGTCACCACGATGCAGGACGCCGTGCGGGAGCTCGTGCGCGACGAGGACACGGTGGCGATCGAGGGCTTCACGCACCTGATCTGCTTCGCGGCGGGCCACGAGATCATCCGGCAGAAGCGTCGCGACCTGACGCTCGCTCGCATGACGCCCGACGTGGTCTACGACCAGATGATCGGCGCGGGCGTGGCGTCGAAGCTGATCTTCAGCTGGATGGGCAATCCCGGGGTCGGGAACCTGCATGCGGTGCGCCGCCGGATCGAGAAGGCCGACCCCGCCCCGCTCGAGATCGAGGAGTACTCGCACTTCGGCATGGTCTGCCGCTACATGGCGGCCGCCGCGAACCTGCCGTTCTTCCCGATCCGGAGCTACTACGAGTCCGACATCCCGAAGGTGAATCCGAAGATCGTGCCGATGACCTCCCCGTACGACCCCGACGATCAGGTCTACGTCGTGCCGCCGCTCAAGCCCGACGTGGCGATCGTGCACGCCCAGCGCGCCGACGCCGCGGGCGACGCCCAGATCTGGGGCCTGATGGGCTGCCAGAAGGAGGTCGCGTTCGCCGCCGAGAAGGTGATCGTGGTCGTGGAGGAGGTCGTCGATGAGTCGGTGATCCGGCGCGACCCGAACCGCACGGTGATCCCGGGCGTCGTGGTGGACGCGGTGGTCGAGGAGCCGTTCGGCTGCCATCCGAGCTTCGCGCAGGGCTACTACGACCGCGACAACCACTTCTATCTGGAATGGGATCGCATCGCGAAGGACCCCGAGACCCTCGATGCCTGGCTCGACGAGTGGGTGTACGGCCTCGCGAACCACGCCGAGTACGTCGAGAAGTTCGGCGCGGCGTACTGGGACAACCTCAGGCCGACGCCGGCGCTCTCGGGTGAGGTCGACTACGGGAGGTACGCGTGAGCGACGCTCCCTCGCAGGACCTCGGGTACTCGAAGTCCGAGATCATGATCGCCGCGAGCGCGCGGCAGCTCCGCGGCGTCACCAACTGCTTCGTGGGCGTTGGCCTGCCCAACATCGTCTGCAACCTCGCCCAGCGCACGGTCGCGCCCTCGCTGCAGCTCGTCTACGAGTCGGGCGTGTTCGGGGCGAGGCCCGAGCGGCTGCCGCTTTCGATCGGCGATCCCACGCTGGCCACCGGTTCCACCGCGGTGACCAGCATGTTCGAGCTGTTCGCCTTCTACCTGCAGGCCGGGCTGATCGACGTGGCCTTCCTCGGCGGCGCCCAGATCGACCGCTTCGGGAACCTCAACACCACGGTGATCGGCGACTACGCGCACCCGAAGGTACGCCTGCCCGGCTCGGGCGGGGCCTGCGAGATCGCGATCCACGCGAAGCAGATCCTGGTGATCATGCGGCAGGCGCAGCGCTCGTTCGTCGACACACTCGACTTCCGGACCTCGCCGGGACACAGTGGCGACCCGGCGCATGACGCCGCCCGTGGCTGGCACGGCAGTGGCCCTACGAGCGTGGTCACCGACCTCGGCACGTACGGGTTCGATGGAGCGACCGGAGAGATGACGCTGCGGACCCTGCATCCGGGCGTCACGCTCGATGATGTGAAGGCGAACATGGGATGGGAGCCGAAGGTCGTCGCCGACCTCGGCGAGACCCCGGCCCCGACCGAGGAGGAGCTCCGCCTGATCCGCGAGGAGCTCGATCCCGGCGGCGCCTACACGAAGTAGCCGACCGTGGTGTCCGAGGCCCTCCCACCAGCGCTCGAGGAACCGGTGTGGTTCGACCGGCTACGTGAACCGACGTGGCTGCTGCCACGTACCCGCGACGGCGCCACGCGGGTGGCGTTCGTGGCCGAGCACACCCCGGGCGAGCCCGACCGCGACCTCCTTGTCGGGCTCCCGCTCTACCTGGCCGAGGCCGTGCGGTTCGCCACCGAGGCGGCGACGGTCGCCGTGACCGCGCCGGTGCCTGCCGGGATCGGCGATCGGCCCGCCCGGGAGTTGGACGCGTCGCTCCTCGTGACCGTCTCGCTCGATGGGACCGGCGAGGGCCGGCGCCTCCGTCTGCGGGTCGACGAGCCTTCCACATTGATCGTGGATGAGGAGCTGCGCGCGGGGGAGGGGGCGGAGTTAGCCGACACGATCGCCGACCTCCCCCGTCGCGTGACCGACGCGGTCCGTTCCACGGGGGTCCCCGGGACCTGGGCGCCCGTCTATGCGCCGCCCGCCCCTGCACTGGCGCTGCGCTACCTGCACGCGCACCGCGCGTGCCTCCAGCTGGGCGACGGGTCGCTGTATCCGCCGGCCGACGACGACCCCGAGATCGTGGCGGCCCGCCGGACGGTCGTGAAGGCGCTGTTGGGTGCGCTCGGCGACTTCGCCCAGCGCTCGCAGGGGGCGTTCCCGGCGATCCTCTACTTCGCCGGCCTCGCGGGCGCGCACGCGCGCGGGTCGAACCTGCCCCTCGAGTTCAGGCTCCAGACGAACGCGCTCTGTGTGGAGGCCACCGACCCGCTCGACATGTCCTACCGGCTCTCCGCGCTGGTGCTTCGGCTGCAGGGCGACGTGCAGCTCGCCGAGCGCCGGAGCCGAGCGCTCGCCGGGACGGGAGACCGCGCCCTGGCCGCGTGGCTCGGCCGCGTCGAGGCGGTACGGTGACCTCGATGTCGAACGAACGGGACGCCTCACAACCCCGGGAACGGCCGGCCGACGCCGCGGTGTCTCCGGGCGCCGACGAACCCGAGCCCGACTGGGCCGAGGAGATCCGCGCCCGTCGTCGCGCGCGCGGCGACCGGCTGCGCGAGATCTTCGCCACCTTCGATGACGAGCCCGGCCGTCGCGAACCTGCCTCTCAGGACCGAGAGGACCCGCGCACATGAGCCACGTCTTCCCCCGCGTCGTGACCCGTGCGCTGCCGACGGCCGTCCACGCCGAGGGCGTGTGGATCACCGCGGCCGGCGGGACCCGGTACCTGGACGGCGCGGGAGGCGCGGTCGTCGTGAACGTCGGGCACGGCGTGCCCGAGGTGATCGAGGCGATCGAACGGCAGCTCCACGCCACCCAGTACGTGCACGGCACGATGTTCACGACCGAGGCGCTCGAGGCATACGCGGACGAGCTCGCCCCGCTGCTCCCGATGGATGACCCACACCTCTACCCGGTGAGCGGGGGGAGCGAGGCGGTCGAGACCGCGCTCAAGATGGCACGCAGCTACCACCTGGCGCGCGGCGAGACATCGCGGGTCGCCGTGATCGGGCGAAGGAGCGCATACCACGGCAACACGATCGGGGCGCTCGACGCCAGCGGCAAGGAGCCGCTCCGCAGGCCCTACACGCCCTGGCTGGGGCGATTCCCGCACGTGCCGGCGGCCTACGAATACCGCTGCGGGAACCCGGCGCACCCCGACGCCTGCGGCGCATGGCACGCCGGCGAGCTCGAGCGTGTGATCTCACAGTCGGGCGAGGGAGCCGTGGCCGCGTTCATCGCGGAGCCCGTGGCCGGCGCCACGCTCGCGGCCGCCGTGCCCTGCGAGGATTACTGGCCCGCCGTCGTGGAGGTCTGCCGGCGCCACGGCGTGCTCGTGATCGCCGACGAGGTCATGACCGGCTTCGGCCGCACCGGCCGCTGGTTCGGGGTCGAGCACTGGGGCGTGCGGCCCGACATCCTCACCGCCGGGAAGGGGACCACGAGCGGCTATGTGCCGTTCGGGTTCGCGGCCGCGACGGGCGAGGTCTTCGAGACGGTGGCCTCCGCGGGGTTCGTCCACGGCTTCACCTGGTCGCACAACGCGCTGGGGGCCGCCGCGGGCCGGGCCGTCCTCCGTGTGCTGACTGAGGGGGGGCTCGTCGAACGCGCCGCGACGATGGGAGCGCGGCTGCGAGCCGACCTGCGGGAGGCGACGGCCGACGTCGTCTCCGTCGGCGACGTCCGCGGGCTGGGCATGATGATCGGCATCGAGCTCGTGCGCGACCGCGCCACGAAGGAGCCGTTCGCGCGGGCCGATCAGGTCACCGAGCGCGTGGTGGCGGCGGCCCGCGAGGCCGGCCTCCTCCTCTACTCGTCGACCGGGCACGTCGGTGGGGCGAACGGGGACCTGCTGATGCTCGGGCCGCCCTTCTGTCTGAGCGACGACGAGGCCACGACGCTGGTCGAGCGCACGGTGGCCGCGATCCGCACGGTGGCGTGAGCGAGCGCGTCGGGCTCGTCGTCTGCCCCCAAGCGAAGGCCTACGACCACGGGCTCCAACATCCGCTGCGCCCCGAGCGCGTGCTCCTGACGTGGGAGCTGATCGAGGCGTACGGGCTGGATCGACTTACCAACGTCGATCGGCTCGGGTGCGAGCCCGCCGACGGCCCGACCCTCGAGCTGATCCACACCGCTGCGTTCATCGAGGCCACGACACGTGCCGGCCACGGCGAAGAGGGCGCGTGGGGACGGTTCGGCTACGGCCCGGGGGACAACCCGATCTTCGAGGACATGCACGAGGCGGGGGCGCTCGTCGTGGGCGCCACGGTCGCGGCGGCGGAGGCCGTCTGGTCGGGGGCCGCCGAGCACGCGTTCAACGCGGCGGGCGGCCTCCACCACTCGATGCCCGACCGGGCCTCGGGGTTCTGCGTGTACGACGACCCCGCGGTGGGGATCGCGTGGCTGCTTACGCGGGGAGCGGAACGGATCGCCTATGTCGACCTCGACGTCCATCACGGTGACGGCGTCCAGGCATGTTTCTGGAACGATCCCCGCGTGCTCACGGTCTCGATCCACGAGTACGCCCCCGAGTTCGGCTTCTTCCCCGGGACGGGCGGGCTCGATGAACGTGGGGGCCCCGACGCCCGGGGATCGGCGGTCAACGTGCCGTTGCCGCCGGGGACCGCGGACGACGCGTGGCTCGAGGCGTTCCGCACCGTGATCCCGCCGGTGGTCGGCCGGTTCCGACCCGACGTGCTCGTGACGCAGCTCGGCTGCGACACCCACGTGAGCGATCCGCTGGCTCACCTGCGTCTGACCACACGCGCCTACCGTGAGGCCGCCGCCGTGCTCCACGGGCTCGCGCATGAGGCCGCCGCCGGCCGCTGGGTCGCGACCGGCGGCGGGGGATACCAGTGGGCGAGGGTCGTGCCGCGCGCCTGGACGACCTACTTCGCCGAGATGGCCGGCGCCGAGATCGCCGATCGCCTGCCCGAGGGGTGGATCGAGCGCACGGAATCCCTGTTGCGGGCCGAGGTTCCTGTCACGATGTCGGAGCCGGCCGAACCACCCGGTCGCGGCGACGGCGAGGTTCCGGTGATCGCCCGCGCCGCGCTCGAGGGATACCTGTCGGCGGCCCGGGAGGATCGGTGATCGCACGCACGAGGCTCGTCTGCACCCTCGGCCCGGCGTCGGCGACGCCTCGGCTGGTCCGCGCGCTGGTGGAGGCCGGCACCTCGATCTTCCGGATCAACTTCTCGCACGGGACCCCCGAGGATCACGCTCGGTCGGTGGGGCTCGTCCGCGACGTCGAGGAGGCGACGGGCAACGCCCTCGCGGTGCTCGCGGACCTGCCCGGCCCGAAGGTCCGACTCGGCCGGATGGATCCGGACCCGTTCAGGTTCGTGCCGCACCAGCGTTTCAGCCTGCGGGCGGGCGAGGCGGGTCCCGACGGCACGTCGACGACGTATCCGCAGCTCGCCGAGGACCTGCGAGAGGGCGATCGCGTGCTGCTCGCAGACGGGGCCGTGGAGCTCACGGTCGCGGGGGTCGCCGGTGGGGTCGTCGACCTCACCTGCGTGCGTGGCGGCGTCGTGCGGTCCGGCCAGGGCGTCAACGTGCCCGCGGAGCGCCTGAGCCTCCCGGCGGTGACCGAGCGTGATCGTGAGGGACTCGCGCGAGCGCTCGAGATGGGCGTGGATCTCGTGGCGCAGTCCTTCGTGCGCGGACCGCACGACATCACCGAGCTCCGCGACCTGATGGGCGACCATCTGGTGCCGATCGTCGCGAAGATCGAGACCAGGCCCGCGATCGAGCACGTCGAGCAGATCCTGAACGTGACCGATGCCCTGATGGTGGCCCGCGGCGACCTCGGCGTCGAGCTGCCGATGGAGCAGATCCCGCTCCTGCAGAAGGACCTGCTGCGGGCCGCCCGGGCGGCGGGCCGCCCGGTCATCGTGGCCACGCAGATGCTCGAGTCGATGATCCGCTCGCCTCGTCCCACGCGCGCCGAGGCGACCGACGTCGCGAACGCGGTGCTCGACGGAGCCGACGGCGTCATGCTCTCGGGCGAGACCGCGATCGGCGAGTACCCCTTCGAAGCCGCGGCCACGGCCACGCGCATCGCCAAGACCGTCGAGGCGCGCGGGGACGAATACCGGGCGGCGCAGCCGGCCTGCCGGCACACGGGCGAGGCGGCCGCCGTCGCCCACGCGGCGGCCTCGGTCTCGGGCGACGCCGACGTCCAGGCGATCACCTGCTACACCGAAACCGGGCGCACCGCGCGATTGCTCTCGGCCGAGCGGCCCGGCTGCCCGATCTACGCGTTCATGCCCGACGTCGGCCTCAGGCGCGCGAACGCGTTGCTCTGGGGCGTGACCACGCTCCCGGCCACACCGCCGCGCGACACCGACGAGATGATCGAGCTGATGGACCGCGGCCTCCGCGAGCACGAGCTGGTCCGGTCCGGCGACTCGGTCGTCATGGCTGCCTCGTCCCCGGCGGGACGCACCGCCACGAACATGCTGAAGATCCACCAGGTCGGTGGCCCGATCCGCTGACCACCCGTATCCTGCGATCGCGCGTAGCCTGTCGGTATGTCGTCCTTCATCCCGCCTCCCAACCAGATCCCCGGCCGTCCGTACGGCGAGGCATCGCCGCGCAAGGGGACCACAGAGACGGAGCTCGGCGAGGGCGGCGAGCACCGGCGACAGGTGGCCGAGTCGAACGCCGCCCGCCGCCCCTGGTGGAAGCGGATCTTCAGGAAGGACCGGGCGGAGGCGTGAGGGACGCGCCGACCCCTCAGGCGACCGAGAGCGCCTCAACGATCCCGGCCTCGAGCCACGTCAGGTAGAGGTACATCCCGTACGCTTCGCGCTCCGCGTGACCCTCGGGGTAGTCCGTCTCGGTCGTCTCCTCGGTCAGGCCGAGCCGCGTGCCGAGCACGAGCCGGAGGCTGTTCACCGAGCCGAGCCACGCCAAGGCCTCCGCCTCCGACAGGCGTTCGGCGTCCACGGTCGTCTCCACGACGTCGACGGCCGCGAGCCGTCCCGCCAGGAGCCCACCACCGGCCGTGCGTTCGAAGTCGAGGTTGCGCAGGGGGTCGTCCGGGTACGCGGGTGGGAAGAGCCGCGCGACCGTCGGGTCCCCGACGGGGTCGGCCTCGCGCAGGAGCTCCCGGAGTTGACCGCACAGGCCGCGTACGAGATCGCGCTCGCCATCAGAGAGGCGCAGAGCGAACCCATCGCCCTCGCGCTCGAGGGGGGCCTCGGGCTCAGACATCGCGCTGCATCGTGGCCCACAGGCCCTTCGCGTGGAGCCGGGCGACGTCGCGCTCGGCCTCGGAGCGGGTGCCGCTCGCGACCACCGCCTTCCCCTTGGTATGCACGTCCAGCATCAGGCGCTCCGCCTTCTCGCGCGGGTATCCGAAGAGCGTCTGCAACACCCAGGTCACATACGACATCAGGTTGATCGGGTCGTTCCACACGATCACGACCCACGGGATGTCGGGCTCGGTCGACTCGCCTCCCGCGGGACGGCGGACCTCAGCGGGCGCGGTAGCCGCTCCCGGGGGGTAGATGCCCACCGTCATCGGTCCCCCTTCGTGGCGTTCAGGCCGAGCACACGGGTCGTTCGCACGCCCCAACGGTACAGGGGCGGCGTGAGCACCCTGAACGCCTGGAGCGGGCTCACCCAGCGCGGCACCGAGTACTCGGGCGCGATCCCGTCGCGGACCACCTTGACGACGGCCTCGGCGACCCGCGCGGCCGGCATCACGATCCGCGGCGGCACGCCCCTCGCCGGGAACCCCTCCGTGGCAACGAACCCGGGATTCACGGCGGTCACGCGGACCGTTCGGGCTTCCACCTCGTAGTTCACCGACTCGCTGAACGCCACGACCGCGTGCTTGGTGGCCGTGTAGACCGAGGCGCCCGGCGTGGCGAACCGCCCGGCGAGCGAGGCGATGTTCACCACGTGGCCGTGTCCCCGCGCGAGCATCGACGGCAGGAAGACCCGCGTCCCGTACATCACGCCCAGCAGGTTCACCTCCACCACGCGACGGATCTGGTCATCGTCGAGCTCCGCGAACTCGCCACCCCCGGGGATGCCGGCGTTGTTCACCAAGATGTCGACGGGGCCCAGCGCCGCCTCGACCACGCTGCGGAGCGTCCGGAGATCGTGCGGGTCGGTAACGTCGCAGGGCACGGCGAGCGCCCGGCCCCCGGCGCGCTCGATCCGGTCGGCGAGGGACTCGATGCGGTCGGTCCGCCGGGCGGCGAGCACGACCCGGGCGCCGCGGCGTGCGAGGGCCACGGCCGTGGCCTCGCCGATCCCCGAAGACGCGCCGGTCACGACCGCGACCGCGCCACGCAGTTCCATCCCGCTCCTTCCGTGGCCGCCTCGTAGGATGGCCCGACCGATGGACGTTACCGAAGCCCACGCGCGCCGTCTGCCTTCCCTCGACGACCGGTGGGTGCCGCGGCCGCACGACCGGGCCGCGCTGGAGCGTGCCCTGCTGGCGGGTGACGTGGCCGGTACGGCCAGCCATCCGCTCGACAACGTGCGGGGCAACATCTTGATGTTGATCGACGGCGACCCCGACAAGCTGTTCGGGCTGTCGGGGATGCCGGGCGATCACGACCTCGACGCGATCCTCGACCTGGTGGCTCGCGAGGCCGGCCGGTCGATCGACCACGAGGCTCGCTACGGACCGGTCGACATCGCGCCCGGGCCGATCGTGGACGCCTGCCGGGCGATGGGGGAGCGCCTCGCGCGCGCGGCCGCGGGGGGCGAGACCATCGTGCTCGCGACCGGCCACCCCGTGGGGCTCGCGCTGTTCTACCGCGCCCTCGAGGAACTGCTCGTCGGGCACGGCGCGCGCGTGCTGACCCCCGCGGCCGGCGCCCGGTGGCGGGAGGGTCATCTCGACCACGACTGGGTCGTCGCGTACTTCGGCGCCGTGGCCGTGCTGTTCGACGACCGAGAGCCCCGGCACACGCACAGCCCGGCCGCGATGGAACGGATCCTCGCCGATGCCCGGCCCGATCTCGTGGTGGCCGACCATGGATTCGCGGGCGCGGCGGTCGAGGCCGGCGTCGAGACCCTCAGCATCGCCGACGTGAACGACCCTGCGCTGATCGTCGCCAAGGCCCAGGGCCGCACCGACGTTGTGGTCGTGATGGACGACCACGTGGTTCCCGACGACTATTGGCCGTGCTTCCAGGCGGTCGCAGAGGCCTTCTGACCTGCGGCGGAGCGCCCGCCGCCACGGAATGGCCGAACGGGGGGTATCCGCCGTCCGGGTCATTCGCTACGATGCCGCCATCGTGAGGAACGAACCCTTCACCGAGGCCCGACTGTTGACCGTGAACGAGGTCGCCGACCTCTTGCGCGTATCGAGGATGACCGTCTACCGATTGATCAAGACCGGGGAGCTGCCCGCCCTGCGGGTGGGTCGCAGCTACCGACTCCGCGAGGAAGACATCCATACGTACCTGATGGCGCGGTACACCGAAACCGGCTGAGCCGGACGGTGCGCGCGCGCCGCGCACACGGGAACGGGCCTCCGTGCAGGGCACGGGGGTGGGAGATGAACGAGCACGACCGGCTCGTGGATCGGGCCGCGCGAGATGCGCACACCGTGTTGTTCATCGGTGGGCTCGACGCGGGTAAGAGCACGCTGGCCCGGGCCACCGCAGCGTATGCCCTGCGCCTCGGCCGCACCGTGGCCTACCTCGACGCCGACGTCGCGCAGAAGACGGTCGGGCCTCCCGCCACGGTGGGCCTCAAGCACGTCCGCGAGCCCGACGACCTCACCTTCGAGCGCCTCGCGCATGCCGACGCGCTCGGGTTCGTTGGCTCAACCAGCCCGCAGGACCATCTGTTGCCGATGGTGGGCGCACTCTCGCGGCTCCGCGACCGGGCGAACGAGGAGGGCTCGGACCTCGTGGTCGTAGACACGAGCGGCATGGTGAGCGGGATCTGGGGTCAGCTCGTGAAGTACTACAAGGTCGACCTCCTCGAGCCCGACCTGGTGGTGGGGCTCCAGCGCGGCGAGGAGCTCGACCCGATCCTGGGTGTGATCGAGCGATTCTTCGGCACCGACGTCGTGTCGCTGCCCGTGCACTCGGGCGTGGTCCCCACGAGCGTCGAGGAGCGCATGACCCAGCGGCAGCGAGCGATGGCCCGCTACTTCGAGGGCGAGTTACAGAGGTTCCGCGTGAAGCCCACGGTGTTCATGCCGACGCTCCCGCCGCTCTTCGACCTGGCGCAGCTCGATCGCCTCCTGGTGGGGCTCTCCGACGGCCGAGGCGGATTCACGGGGCTCGGCTACCTCGAGTACGTGCCGCAGGACTCCGGGCTCCGCCTGATCTCGCCCGTGGCAGAGCCGCCGAAAGCGCTTAGACTGGGGTCCGTTCGTCTGGAGGACACCTTCCGCGCCAAGCGTGTTGACCTCCGGAACCTCTTCGGAACCGAGTGAAAGGGCTGACAGCTTGGGGTCGCTGATCAAGAAGCGCCGCAAGAAGATGCGCAAGAAGAAGCACAGGAAGCTTCTGAAGCGCACGCGCCACCAGCGTATGAAGCTGGGCAAGTAGACGGGGCCGCACCTACGTGCGCGCGCCGGCATCCGCCCTCTCTCTCCGCGTCACCGCCCTCGCGATCGTGTTGGGTCTGTTCGCGGTCGCGTGTAACCAGACCGACGCGATCCGGGGGGAGGCCCTCGATCGCTCGAGCGCCGTCACCTTCGAGGCCGCCGACGGCGTGACGCTCGCGGGGCGCCTCTTCGGCCCCGAGGATGCGACGGCCGGCGTGGTGCTCGCCCACATGCTCCCGGCCGACCAGAGCTCGTGGTTCGATTTCGCGCAGCGGCTCGGATCCTTGGGGTATCGCGCGATCACGTTCGACTTCCGCGGCTACTGCCCGGGCGGGGACGCCGGCTGCTCCGAGGGCAACAAGCTCGTCTCGGCGACCTGGCAGGACGTGCTCGCCGCGAAGGCGTTCCTGGAGTCCGAGGGCGTCACACGCGTCGCGTTCGTGGGTGCGAGCATGGGCGGCACCGCCTCGCTCGTGGCCGCGGGGCAGGTCCCCACGGAGGTCGAAGCCGTGATCACGCTCTCGGCGCCGGCGTCGATCGACGGTCTCTCTGCCGGGCCCGAGGTCGTGCAGGCCTCCGGCGCCGCGAAGCTCTTCATGGCGGGGGACGGCGACACCTCGGCCGCCGAGGCGGCCTCGGCGTTGTACCAACAGAGCCTGCAGCCCAAGAAGCTCGAGATCCTCACCACGTCGGACCACGGCACCGACCTGCTCACCGGGAACCAGGGCGAGATCGCGCGGACCGCGATCCTGTCCTGGCTCGGCCAGTACCTGCCGGTGAACGAACCTGCCGCCGAGCACTGATGGCGCGCCCGATCGTCTTCCTCACCGACTACGGACTGGCCGACGGGTTCGTCGGGATCTGCCACGGCGTGATGGCGAGGCGTCGACTCGGAGGGGTACATGGCCTCGTGGTGAATCACGGGAGCGCCGCCGCCACGCTCGGGCTCGCCGAGAACGCCGCCGTCGTGCTCGAGTAGGTCAGGTCCCGACCGTGGGAGCGGCGGCCTGGTCGTCGCGGGCGGCCTGGGCGCCCTCCGCGTTCGGCTCGTCCAGCAGGTAGCCCACTACGTCTAGGGCCGAGTAGACGAGTCGATCGTCGGTCAAGAGGCGTCCGAGCTCGATCAGGTCGTTGCCGGCGGTCATGATCGGCGGCTCCGGGACCCCCTGCCGGCGCTGTCCAAGGCCGATCGTCGCGGTCAGGCCGTTGCAGATGCACTTGCGTCCCACGGTGTCGGCGATGTCGCCGCCCTTGCGGACGTAATCCTCCACCGGCTCGGCGGAGCATCGGTAGCCGAGACGGTCATCGGCCGTCGTGTAGGGGACGCGGAGATAGCCCAGGTCACAGCGACGCTCGCGCGCGTCGGCGACGTCGTCCTCCGAGAGGGTGCCCCCGAGACCCACGACCTTGAAGGGGAATCCGGTCGGGGAGGCCAACGGATCGGTGAAGATCGTGATGCGCTGGGCGCGAACCTCGTGGAGCACGCGCGAGCGAAGCACCGGGTCGAGCCCCGATTCCTGACAGAACGCGAAGGCCGTCCCTACCTGGATGCCGGCCGCGCCGGCGCGCTGCGCCTCCCGGAGACGTTCGGGGGTCGCCTGACCACCGGCGAGCCAGAATGGGAGGCCGAGCTCGCCGACCTTCTGGAGATCGACCTCGTCGCGGGGACCGTACAGGGGCTCGCCGTCGACGAGTTCGACGGCGCCACGCGGCGGGGCGTTGTGCCCGCCGGCCGTCGGCCCCTCGATCACGAAGCCGTCCACGCCGGGGGTCTTGCGGGCGAGGCTGATCGCGAGGGCGGTCGAGGCGATGATCGCGAGGAACATCGGCCGCGCGAGCGGCGCTCCGGGCTCCGGGAAGACGCTCCGCGGGTCGAAGGCGAGGACGCCCTCGCCGCCGTAGACGTGCAGCGGGAGCGCCACGGGCTCGTGCTCCGCGAGGCTGTCCAGCAGCCGTGGGATCTCGCGCGGGATCCCGGCGCCGACGAGCACGACGTCGACGCCCGCGAGCACGGCCCCGTACAGCGTGGACGGGGTCGGCATCTGGATCTTCTCCAAGAAGTTGATCCCGACGAGCCCGTCGTGACCCTCCTTCGCGAGCCACACCTCGACGAACCCGGCCATCGTCGAGAGCTCGAGGCTCTTGCGATGCGGTTCCGCCGTGAACATCGGGATCGCCTTGAACGCGCGTTCGTCGCCGATCCCTCCGTCGACGAAGTACTGGGAGAGGAGCCGTTCGGCGACCGCGGGTTCCGGGAACGCAGCCATCGCACGCCTCACGTCGCCGTCGGGGTCACCCAGCTGGAGCCGGCGGGCGAGCACCATGTCGATCGCGGTGCCGGAGACCACGCCGAGCTGGCCGGTTCGCGACACCGCCTTCGCGAGCTGCCATCCCGATACGGCGACACCCATGCCGCCCTGGATGATCGGCGGTCGGTGGATCATGGCGACCCCGCGCTCGATGGCAGGGCGCCCGGGCTGGTGGGGCCCTCCAGGGTCGGGGATCCGCCGGAGGCGATCACGATCTGCGCGACGGCGGCCGTCGCGATCAACGCGAACAGGACGACGATCATGATCAGTGTGGGACGGCGCACCCAACGAGGCTAGCAGGCGGCATGGCGCTACTACGCTATGCCTCGGCGGCGAGTCGCGCCTCGACGTGCTCGCGCATCTGGACCATCACCGATCGGAGCTTCGTGTCGTCCGTGAGGTAGCGCCGCAGGTCGACCTCGAGTGAGACGGCGCCCTGGTAGTCATCGGCCGCCAGATCGTCGAGGAAGGCGTCGAGGTCGAGTACGCCGTCTCCCGGCGGAAGGTGGGAATCCCAGCCCTTCCCGGCGTTGTCCGACAGGTGCACATGACGCATCCGCTCGGCGAACCGCCGCCGGACCTCGATCAGGTCGTGGTCCGCGACGGCGGCGTGGCTCGTGTCGAGCACCAGGTTCGGCAGGCCGTCGAGCTCATCGAGGTCCTGGTTCGAGTGGAAGGTGACGCCGCGCTCGCCCATCCGCACCGGGAACATGTTCTCGAGGGCGACGGTCACGCCGGTGCGCTCCGAGAGCGTCGGCAGACGCTCGGTGAGCCAGCGCCGGTACCCGAGCTGCCACCGGTACGGCGGGTGCATCACCACGAGCGGGATCTCGGCCTCTTCGGCGACCTCGATCGCCCGATAGATCTTGCCGATCGGGTCCGTGCCCCACACCTTGCGCGTGAGGAGCAGCGATGGCGCGTGGATCGCGCCGATCTTGAGGCCATGCTCCTTGGCGAGCGCCCTCATCGAGGCGGGGTCCTGGCTCGCGGGATCCTTCGTCACCATGACCTCGACGCCCGTGTAGCCGGTGTCCGCGACGATGCGGAAGGTATCCGCGAGCGGACGCGCGAAGAACGCGGCCGACGAGAACAGTAGGGGCGGGGTTCCCATGGCGACATCGTAGGCGGTGCGCGCTCGTCGGCGACCGGGAACGCGGCCCGTATGCTGTGGGCCCATGTGGGTGTTCCCGCTGTTCGCGGCCGTCGTTGCGTTCGTCTTCGCCGGGCTCTTGACGCGCCAGTTCGCCGCTCGTCGCCATGGGTATCAGCTCGTGTGGGCGATCGCGCTCGTGATGTATGGGGTGGCATCGCTCGCGGTCGTGGCCGGCGCCCTGAACGGGTGGAGCGAGCGCGGGTTCGAGGTCTTCTGGGCGTTCGGGGCCGTGCTGAACGTCCCGTTCCTGGCCGCGGGGGAGCTGCAGCTTCTGATCCGGAACCGGGCCGTGCACGTCGCGCTCGACCTGGTGCTGATCTTCCTCACCGCCTACACGATCTCGGTCCTTCGGGGCGCGTCGTTCGACGCGGCCGTGCTCACCGAGCAGCTCCCCTCGGGCAAGCACGTGTTCGGCGACGGATCGGCGGCGCACCGGCTCCCGCAGCTGATCTCGATCCCGTCCTACCTGGTGCTGCTCGGCGGGGCGCTCTGGTCCGCGTGGCGGATGCGCGGCCGACCCGATCTGCGCGACCGCTTCTACGGCACGCTCTTGATCGCGGGCGGCGCGACGTTGATCGCGGGGTTCGGCTCCGCGTTCGCCGCCCTGGGGAACCTGCCCGGCTTCTCTCTCTCGCTCCTCGTGGGCATCTCGGTGATGTTCCTCGGGTTCCTTCGGGCCTCGCGGCCGATGCCGGCACCCACCCCCGGAGTCTCCGCGCCCGCGACCGCCCCATAGCGCGGGGGGGCGAAGGTGTAACGGGGCCGAGGCCGACCACGGCACGACACGTCTACGCGGCGGCCGCGGTGGTCCACACGACGTCACCGGGCGCGGCCGGCGACGACCCGGCAGGTTCGACCGTGATCATCAGCTCGGTGAACGAGCCCGGGTCGAACGGTACGGCCAGGAAGACGACGCCGTCCTCGCACGGGAGCTCGCCCGCGTAGGTGGTGCCCGTCTCGGAGACGAGCCACACCCGGTACACCGACCCGGCCGGCGGCGACTGCACGCCGGTTCCGTACAGGTAGAACTCCTCGGCACCAGGGGTCGAGATCTCGGTGGCCGGTCCTACGGGCACGAGGTCGGCCTCCGGCTGTCGGGCCAGGTCGAGCGCGGCCGCCATGTCGTCTGCCCGGGCCTGACGGTCGCCGGCCCGTACGAACTGCGTGAGGCTGGTTCCCGCGAGACCGGCCACGAGCGCAACGCTCGCGGCGACGGCCACGAGCTGACCGGTCCGGCGCCGGCGCGGTACTGGCTCCAGCTCGCGGTGCAGCCGGGGCAGAAGTGTCTCGGGCGGCGCGATCGGTGGCGTGACGAGCGCCAACTCGGCCGAGAGGACCTGGAATCCTGCCAGGGTGTCGCGGCACCGGCCGCACGCCGGGACATGGTCGGAGAGCAGCTCGTCGGCCCGGGTGGCGTCCTCGCCCGAGAGCGAGCGCAACACGTAGCCGGCCAGCAGCTCCTCGATCTGCTCGTGGTCCTCGATCACACGTCGTCCTCCTGGTCCAGGGCCCTGCGAAGCTTCCGCATCGCCGCGAGGGTCCTGGTCTTCACGGTGCCGAGGGGGATCCGAAGTTCCTCCGCGATGACCGCCTGCGTCTTGCCGTCGAAATACGCCATCTCGAGCACCTGTCGTTGTTCGGGGGGGAGCGTCGTGAGCGCCTGGCGGACCTCTCGACGGCGGATCGCCACCCAGGCCTCGTCCACGACGCCCTCCGCTACATCTTCGTCGGCCACGGGCTCGAGGTTCGACGCGCGCTGCTGACGTTTCCGGAGCCGTTCCTCGCGGCGCACGGTGTCGACCGCGCGGTGATGCACGAGCGACAGGAAGAACGTCCGGAACGCGCCGCGGGCGGGGTCGTAGGCCTCCGGTGCCCGCCACAAGGCCATGTACGCGTCGTGGACGACGTCCTGCGCCAGGATCTGCTGGCCGGTCAGACGGTAGGCGAGCCCGTAGGCGGCCTTGGCGTAGCGGCGGTACAGCTCGTCGAACGCCCCACGGTCGCCCGTCGTGAGGCGGCGGTGGAGCTCCAGATCCTCACGGTCGCCGTCGCGCACGCCCCATGTTGTAGCAGAGCGCTCGAGCACGACGGCGGGGGAGCGGCGCTAGGATGCCTCGCGTGCACGCGGTCCTGTACTCCCGCCCAGGCTGTCACCTCTGCGACGATGCCCGCGCCGTGATCGAGGCCCAGCGCTTCCGCACGCCGTTCGACCTCGACGAGATCGACATCGAGACCGACGATGAGCTGGTGAAGGAGTATGGGATCCGGATCCCCGTGGTCCTGATCGACGGGGTCGAGCGGTTCGAGATCTCGGTCGATCCCGGCGAGCTCGCTCGCCTCCTCTCGGAGCGCTTGTGAACTTGAGAACGCCGTCCGCCGCGCGCTAGGCTGGCGCGGATGACCGGCACGAACAAGGCACCCACGACGCGGGAGCGCTCGATCCCGGAGGCCACCGTGGGGCGCCTGCCCGTGTACCTGCGCGCGCTGGTCGATCTCGCGGGCTCGGGCACGACGACGGTGTCCTCAGAGGCGCTCGCCGAGGCCGCCGGGGTGAACTCGGCGAAGGTGCGCAAGGACCTCTCCCACCTGGGGTCGTACGGGACGCGCGGTGTCGGCTACGACGTGGCCTACCTGATCCACCAGATCCGCCGCGAGCTCGGGCTCACGCAACACTGGTCGATCGTGATCGTCGGCATCGGGAACCTCGGACAGGCGCTCGCGAACTACCGGGGGTTCGCCGAGCGGGGATTCGACGTCGCGGCGCTGATCGACGCCGACCCTGGGAAGGTGGGTGTCACGGTCGACGGCCACGTCGTGCGATCGATCGACGATCTTGCCGCGGTCGTGGCCGAGCACGACATCGCGATCGGGGTGATCGCAACGCCCGCCTCGGCCGTGCAGGAGGTGGCCGATCGGATGGTCGATGCCGGGATCCGGTCGATCCTGAACTTCGCGCCCGCCACGATCTCGGTGCCGCCGGGGGTGTCGGTCCGCAAGGTCGATCTCGCGGTCGAGCTCCAGATCCTCGCGTTCTACGAACAGAGGAAGGCGACCCTGGACGAGGTCAAGCGGCGCGGCCGCGCCGTCGCCGACGTCCCGGCCCGAAGCTGACTCCGGAGGCGATGAACGGGCGGGTCGCCCTGCCCGTTCCGTTGGACCCGTGGGGGGGTCCGCTACTTCGCGATCGTGATCCAGAGCAGCGCCAGCACGGCGAGGATCATCACGCCGAGCAGGATGAACTGCACGCTGCCCTGATCCAGGAGGGGAACCTCGGCACCGATCATCGCTTCCCCCTTCCCTAGGCCGGTCCGTACCAGGCGGGCGCGTTCCCGCCGGTCAGGAACTCCTTGCGCTTCTTCTCCGCTCGGTCCAGGAGCGGCAGGACGAGCAGGAACACGATGATCGAGCCCGCGAGGAACATGTACGAGTAGCGTGGGACGCTCCCCGGGTCCAGATACATCGACACGGTCCACTGAGGGCCACCGCCCACGTAGTGGGCCTGGGCGACCGCGAGTTGGGTGCCGTCTGCGGCCTCGGCGACCTGCACGTCGCCGACGAGGAACGCTGTGGGTTGGATCGCGTGGGGATCCAGGGCCGCGATCTGGAGCTGGGTATTCAGTTGCTCGGCCAGGAAGACCTGGGCCTTGCCCTCGATCGCGGTCTTGTCGCCCACGGCCTCGACGCCGCTGGGAGCCGCCCACGGGTCGGCCGGGTATGCGCCGAACTCCGTGTAGGCCTCCGACGCCGTCGAGTTCGTGGCGTCGAGCACCACCCACGCGGGCTCGGCGCCCTTGGGACCGAGGTTGGTCGGGGTTTCGAGGCCCTGCGACCAGAACCCGAACAGCCAGAGAGACGACTGCACGACCATCCAGCCCGAGAGGCACACCATGAGGACCAGGAAGCCCATCCAGCGCCCCAATATCGCGGTGAGCAACAGGTAGACGCTGCCGACGAACAGGATGAGGCCCATCACCGTGACGCCGACGCCCTTGGCGATCGTGCCGCAGTCGACGGCGAATCCGAGACAGCTCTTCGCGGCTTCCATCTATGGTTGCTCCAGGATGGTGCCGGCGTCCTTCGCCTTCTGCGTGGCGCGGTCGACGGCGTCGGGGTTCAGGCAGACGTTGTCTTCGAACGGGACGTTCTTCGAGCTCATGTCGACGAGGTAGTTCACGATGTCGTTGATCTGCTGGTCGTCGAGCGCGCCCTGGTTGCGGATGCTCCACGAGGGCATCGCGTTGCGGCCCTCGTACAGCACCTGGTAGATGTCGTCGATCGATGCGATCGCGTTGTGGGCGGGGTTCCCGAGGTTGCCGGCGCAGATGTTCGTGAGGTTCGGCGGGTACGCGTAGCCATCGCCCGACTTGATCACGCCGCCGCGCAGCTCCGGCCCGTGGCAGCGGACGCACCCGACGCCGAGCTGGTTCTCCTCGGAGAACAACAGCATGGCGCGCGAGCCCCGCTCGATCGCCTGCGTCTTCAGGTCCCGCTCCTGCTGCAGGTTCGCGGAGGGCTCCCGGAGCCAGGTGAAGGGGATCCAGATCGCGAAGAACGCCACCAGGACCACGCTCCACCCCATGAGCTTCTGGAGCAACGGGGTCTCGAGCGCGGCGTCCGAAGGCCCGGGCCGCATCCCGCGCGGGATGTCGGGGGCCTGCTCCTTCGACCGCCCTCGCAGGTACAGCGCGAGCCCGGCCGTGAGCACGAGCGCCCCGCCCAGGACGAGGAGGAGGATCCCTCCGGTGTTCGTGGATGCCAGCATGTGGTCTTCTCGTCCCTCCCTAGCCGGCCGCCACGCAGAAGGCGCCCTCGGGTGGCTGATTGATCGTCTCGGTCCCTCGCGGCGGCCCGGACACGATCGTGGATGTGTCCACGAGGACGTTCCCGCTGTCGTCGATCGTGATCTTGAAGCGGTCCATGCCCTTCGGGGCGGGTCCGAGGCGGTACTCGCCGGCCTCGTTGTACTTCGAGCCGTGGCAGGGGCACTCGAACCATTTCGACGACCCGCAGAAGGGAACGCGGCACCCGAGGTGCACGCACCGCTGATAGAGCGGCATGATGCCCTGAGCCGTCACGCCTTCGGTGGCGTAGTCGACGTCGCCGGTGGGCGTTCCGTCGTATGGGACGAGGTAGAAGCGGCCGGCGCCGTTGTAGACCGGCGCGCCGGTGTCGGCGATCTCGGCCAGGATGTCGTCGATGTTGCCGGCGGCGATCACCGAGCCGAAGCCACCCTTCAGGTTCGGCCACAGGAACGCGATCGTCGCCCCGCCGAACTCGGCCGCGAACACCGCGAACGACACGATCAGCGTACGGCGGAAGAAGTCACGGCGCGAGACCGCCTTGACCGGCTTCGATGGTGTGACGGCGATCCCGGCAGCCTGTGCCTGCGCCGCCTTGTTGGCCCGCAGGAACGAGAGCCCGAAGACGATCGCGAAGACGTTCAGTGCCAGCAGCACGATGAGTGCGGCCCAGACCCCGGTGGAGAGCGCGAGCGAGCTCACAGTTCGAAGAACACCCCCTGTGCCCACGGCCAGGTCCAGTTGTACCCGGGACCGCGGAAGAACGAGCCGATGATGGTGAGGACCGCGCCGAACATGAACAGGATCGTGAACATGGTGAGCGCGATCCTGCGATCGCCCGGTCGCACGCTCGGGTTGCGGTCGACGTAGGGGACCGCCGCGAGGCCGACCAGGATGAAGGTCGGGATCGTGATGCCTGCGACCATCGGGTGGAAGTAGCGCAGGAGCTCCTGCAGGCCCAGGAAGTACCAGGGCGCCTTCGATGGGTTCGGCGTCAGGTTCGCGTTCGCCAGCTCGCGCAGCGGCGCGTTGATGAACGTCGAGAAGATCGTCATCACCGCGAGGAGGATGAACATCGCCACCATCTCCTCGATCAGCAGATGGGGCCAGGTGTTCACGCGGTCGCCCTGATCGCGCTCGACGCGCTGGATGCCTTCGGGCGGCACGAGCGCCAGCAGGCGATGCTTGTCGGGCGCGCCCTTCTTGGGCGTGGGCAGGTTCCCGGTGGGAAGCGGCGCCTCGCGTGCGGGCGAGGTGGCGGCAGCGGCCGCTGTGGCGACGGCAGCGGCCGGCGCGGCTGCTGCAGCGGGTGGCGTGGCAGCAGCTGCCGATGCGGCGGCTGCTGCAGGAGCCTCCGCAGGTGCCTTCGCGCCCGCAGCTGCGTGCGCGGCGGCCTCCTCCGGGTTCGCGGCGCGGAACGCGCGCACCGCGGCCGAGCGCGCGCGACCCTCCGCCACGCGGCGGTCGGTGCCCTTGGCGAGCTCTGCCGCGAGCGCGGAGTCGAAGACTCCCTGATCGAGCGGCGTGTCTTCCTTGGCCATGTCCTCTTCTTCCCCCGGCGCCCTAGAGCGGTCCCGAGATGCCGCCGTCCTTGCGGATCCGCCAGAAGTGGACCGCCAGGAAGATCACCAGCACGAACGGGAGCGCGAGCACGTGGAGCACGTACCAGCGGAGCAGCGTTTCCGGCCCCACGACGGCCCCGCCCAGCAGCAGGAAGTTCGCCTGCTTGGCGATGAAGGGAGCGTAGCCCCCGAGCGACGTCCCGACCGTGACCGCCCAGATCGCCAGCTGGTCCCAGGGGAGCAGGTAGCCGGTGAACGAGAGGCCGAGCGTCAGGAACAGCAGGATCACGCCCACGACCCAGTTGAACTCCCGCGGGGGCTTGTAGGCGCCGGTGTAGAAGACCCGCGCCATGTGCAGCGACACCGAGAAGACCATGAGGTGCGCGCCCCAGCGGTGGAGGTTGCGGACGAGGTCGCCGAAGAACACCGTCGTGCGGATGTTCTGCATGTCGGTGAACGCCTGCGCGCCTCCGATGTCGGCCATGGGCCGGTAGAAGAACATCAGGAAGATGCCGGTGATCGTCAGCAAGATGAACAGGAAGAACGAGAGTCCGCCCAGGCAGAACGTGTAGGTCAGCTTCAGCCCATGGCGCTTCACCTTCACCGGGTGGAGGTGATACAGGACGTTGTTCATCGTCGCGAGCGCGCGGTCGCGGGAGGTGTCCTTGTAGCCCTTGCGGAAGACGGAGCCCGGCCGGAAGATCGACTTCCAGACCTCGGTCTCGCGTATCCGATCACCGAGCTCGCTCGGTGACGGCACCTTCAGCTTCACCCCGCTACCTCTCTCTCCAGGTCACGAGCGCTACTCCTCGGCCGCCTGGGACACGGGGACCTCGGCCATCGCCCGCTTCTTGCCGCCCGAGCCCTCCGGCAGTCGCGCATAGTACAGCGTGTCGGTGGGGCACCGGTCGACGCACACCGAGCACCGCGTGCAGGCATTGTCGTCGACCACGAAGATCGCCGTCGCGTTGCGGACCTCGTCCCCGACCGCCTGTTGCTCCGCACCCTGCACGATCTCGGTCGACATCATGTAGATGCAGTTCCACGGGCACACGTCTTCGCAGGCCCGGCAGAGGATGCAGTTGTCGGGGTCGAGCATCAGGTGCTTCGGGGACTTCACGCCCTGGGCCAGCCATGCGACGTCGACCGCCTCCACGACGTAGTCGTCGTGGATGTCGACCTCGGTCTTGGTGAAGGGCATCCAGCGTCTCCTTACCGGTACCCACCGGTGGGGCGGCTGTCGGTCCGAGACCGGAGCTTGCGGCGCCAATTCTGCATGACGGCGGCCACAACCAGGATCGTGACCAGCGGGCCGGTGGACAGGCCCATCGCGACCGCGTCGCGGAGCACCTTCAACCACAGCCCGTTGGGGCCGGAGCCATCCCACTTCAGCTTCGAGTCGGCGAAGTACAGCCAGAAACTGGGGATCACCACCACGGAGATCAGGATGAAGAAGACGATCGCGAACGAGCAGATGACGGCCTTGGTCCAGTTCCACTCGAAGGAACGGACGAACGCGTCAGCGCGCGCTTTGCGCTCGTGCCACTTTGACTTCGACGCAGTCTCGACCTGGCTCATCAGCACACCTTGTTCTCGGGCGGGGCGATTATAGACACGTGCACCGAGGGCCTGGCGACCTTCGGGTGCTCGTGGATCCGTTCACGAGCGACGGCGCACACTATGCCGTCCGGCACCGGTGGTCGCAACCCACGAGGTCACGCGCCCCCGTAAGACCGGGCGTGCTCCGGCGCGGCCATAGACTGGTCGTCGATGCCCTCATCGCCCGTGATCGCAGATATCTCCTCCGGCCTCGCGTCGTGGTGGGCGCCCGCGATCGCCTTCGCGGCGGGGGTGGTGTCGTGCGCGAGCCCGTGCGTGTGGCCCCTCCTTCCGGGCTACGTCTCGTTCGTCTCGGGTGAGGCGGTCGACGAGGTAGCGGCCGGGGAGCGACCCCGTCGCCCGCTCCTGCCGATCCTGCTGTTCATCGCCGGCTTCACCGTCGTGTTCGTGCTCCTGGGCGCATTCGCGTCGACGTTCGTGCAGATATTCAAGGGGACGACCGGTCAACGGATCGCTGGTGTGATCGTGGCCTCGCTGGGGGTGCTCATGATCGGCTACGCGTTCCAGCGCGGCTCGATCTCGCTGTACACGGAGCGCCGGCCGTTCCTGCAGAAGGTCAAGCCCGGCGTGGTGGGTGCCTTCCCGCTGGGGATGGCGTTCGCCGCCGGTTGGACGCCGTGCATCGGGCCGGTGCTGGGCGGGATCCTCGCGATCGCGGCGTCGGGTGGTACCGCGCGGGGGGTCTTCCTGCTCGTGTGCTACTCGCTGGGGCTCGGGTTGCCGTTCCTGCTCGTGGGGCTCGGGGTGCAGCGGCTCGTCGGCGCGTTCGGATGGGTGCAGCGGCACTACAAGGCGATCTCGATCGTCTCCGGCGGGCTCATGGTCGCGGTCGGGGTGCTGTTGTTCACCGGCGCGTTCACGAGGTTCTTCGCGCCGCTCTCGCGGTTCGCGCCGGGGCTATAGCCGACCCGATCCCACGGACCCTCCGGTACGATCGAGGGCGCCCCATGTCCTCCTCCTCGCCCTCGCGGCTCTCCCTGCGCCAGTCGGTCGCCATGGTCTGGCGGACGCTCCGCTCGATGCGCACCGCGCTGATCCTGCTGCTGATGCTCGCTGCGGCCTCGGTGGTGGGGTCGCTGATCCCGCAGATCCCGAACAGCCCCGAGCGCGCCGCGCAGTTCCTCGACACGCATCCGCTCCTGGGCGAGTTCTATCGCCGCGCGGGGCTGTTCGACGTCTTCGGGTCCTGGTGGTTCACGCTCATCACGGTCCTGCTGTTCGTCTCGCTGGTCGCGTGCCTGGTCCCGAGGACGCGCGCGGCGTGGCGGTCGCTTCGGGCACGGCCGATCCAGGCCCGGGAGATAGATGCGTTCCGCCACTACGAGGAGCGCGAGGTAGGGCTTGCGCCCGCCGACGCGATCGAGGTCGCCCGTCGGACGCTCCGCCGGCGCAGGTTCCGTGTGGCCCGCGACCCGGAGCGCCCATCGCTCGCCGCGGAGAAGGGGGCCCTGCGTGAGACCGGGAGCCTCATGTTCCACTGGGCGTTCATCCTGCTCCTGGTGGGGGTCGTCTACGGCAAGGGGACCGGGTACAGCGGGTTCGCGCTCGTGGTGGAGGGCGATACCTGGATCGACGCGCAGGCGAACTACGACGGGCAGATCCGCACGGGGCGGTTCTTCGACGGGGAGTTCACCGGGATCGGGGTCCACCTGAACGAGTTCGAGAGCGCCTTCCGCGAGACGGGCCAGCCGATGGACTTCGTGTCGCGCGTCGACCTGCTGGCGCCCGACGGCACGCCGATCCGCCCGCAGGACATCCGCGTGAACCACCCGGCGAAGATCGAGGGCATCACGATCTACCAGTCGTCGTTCGGGTGGGCGCCCGTGATCCGGATCGCCGACGGCGACCGGGTGCTCTTCGACGACGCCGTGCCGTTCTCCCGGCAGGAGGCGCCCGAGGGCGTACCCGACCTCGCGATGCCCTGGCGGGGGGTGGTCAAGCTCCCGACCCTGCGCCCGCAGGTCGCGATCGACCTCGAGCTCTGGCCCGACAGCCGGGCCTTCTTCGAACAACTGCAGACCGGCGAACCGGTCGCGATGCTCGTCTCGTACGAACCCCTGATGCGCTACGTCGTCTACGAAGGCAAGCTCACCGACCCGTCACCCGTCTCGCTCGACGTCCGGTCCATGGATGAGACCGCCAACGGCATCGTGTTCGCCGGTACCGAGGCCGACCTCGCGACCGGCAAGCTACTCGAGGACGGCGACACGCCCGAGGGTCCCACGCTCGGGTTCACCGATCTCAAGCAGTACAGCGTCTTCCAGGTCGCGAAGGATCGTGGGGTGCCCATCGTGCTCGTCGCCGCTATCCTCATCCTGGTCGGCCTGCTCCCGGCGCTCTACTCCTCGCGGAGGAAGGTGTGGGTGCGCGCCGAACCGAGCGAGGGCGGGTCGCTCTTGCAGGTGGGCGGGTTCGCGCTCCAGCGCAAGGCGCAGTTCGAGGAGGAGTTCGCCCGGCTCGTGGACGCGCTCGCGCGGGCCGAGGGCGCCGGGTCCGACGACACGGAGCGGGAGGAGGTGGGCACCCGATGACGACGCTGCAGTGGGCCAGGCTTTCGAACGACGCGTTCAACGTGGCGCTGTTCGCCTACCTCGGCGCGATGGTTGGGTACTTCGCCTATCTCGCCTTCGGGCGCGACGGCATCTGGAAGCTCGCGCGCGCCGTGGCGTTCGTCGGCCTGACGGCCAACCTCGTCTCGATCGTCGCCCGAGGGTTCGCGGCGCACCGGGTGCCGTGGGGCAACATGTACGAGTACTCGAGCCTGCTCGCGCTCCTCGTGGTCGCCGGCTACCTGGTCATCGTCGAGGGCGTGTACAAGCAGCGGGCGCTGGGCGGGTTCGCGCTTATGTTCTCCGTGCTCACGATGGCCGTGGCGGTGTCGTTCCTCTACGTCGGCCCCGGGCCGCTCGTCCCGGCGTTGAACTCCTACTGGATCAAGATCCACGTACAGGCCGCGATCTGGGGGTCGTCGCTGTTCGCGCTGGGCGGGATCGCCACGATCCTCTACCTCGTGCAGGACCGGCGCGAGCGCTCGCGCATCGACGCGCTCCGCGCCGAGGATCCCGCGCCGATCATGGGCGGCGCGATCGACATGGACGCACCCGTGGACCTGGTGGGCGACGCCTCAGACGAGCCCGCGCTGGCGGAGGGGTCCGGGCGTCGCGGCGTGCTGCCCCCGGCAGCGACGCTGGACCGGATCGCGTATCGCATCATCGCGTTCGCCTTCCCGATCTGGACCTTCGCGGTGATCGCGGGGGCGATCTGGGCGCAGGAGGCCTGGGGTCGGTACTGGGGGTGGGACCCCAAGGAGACGTGGTCGTTCATCACGTGGACGATCTTCGCGGGCTATCTGCACGCGCGCGCGACCTCGGGATGGCGGGGTCGCAAGGCGGCCGTGATCGCGCTCGTCGGGTTCGTCGCACTCTTGATCACGTACTACGCCGTGAACCTGTGGATCGTCGGATTGCACTCCTACGCGAAGTGAGGCGTTGGGTAGCCGGCGGCCGGATGTTGCGTGGTATCGTGCGCGCGACTCACGCCCCTCACGGGCGAAGCGGCGACTCCACTGAGAGAGGGAACGTGCGGAACAAGGCGCTCTCGGTCCTCGGGCTCCTCGCCCTGATGCTCGTCCTCGCCGCCTGTGCGCCGAACGCGACGCAGAGCTCCCTCGACCCGGCGGGGCCCACCGCCCAGGCGGAGAAGGATCTCTTCGTCCCGGTCTTTTGGACCGCCGTCGCGGTCTTCGTGATCGTGGAGGGCGGGATCGTCCTGATCGCGGTGAAGTACCGGCGCAAGAAGGGCCGAGACCGCATGCCCCCGCAGATGCACGGGAACACGCGCCTCGAGATCGGCTGGACGATCCTCCCCGCGGTGGTGCTCGCCGTCGTGATGGTGCCCACGGTGGGGCTGATCTGGGACCTCGCCAGAGCTCCCGCCCCCGACGCCCTGCACGTCACGGTCAAGGGTTACCAATGGTGGTGGGGCTATCAGTACACCGACCAGGACATGGTCACGTCCGCCGACAAGCCGCTCGAGGTCGCCGACGTGCTCGTGATCCCGGAGGACCGCGAGGTGTACCTCTCGCTCGAATCCGACGGCGGGCTGATCGTGAACGACGACCCCTACAAGACCGACTACCAAGTGATCCACTCGTTCTGGGCGCCGAGGCTGTTCGGCAAGCAGGACGTCGTCCCCGGCCGAACGAACCACATCCTGTTCTCCGCCGACGAGCCGGGTGTCTACACGGGGCAGTGTGCCGAGTTCTGCGGGCTCGAGCACGCGCGGATGAAGTTCCGCATCGAGGTGCTGTCGGCCGCGGATTGGGCGGCCTGGGTCGCGAACGAGAAGCTCGGCGGCGCCGACTCGGCCGATGCGTTGGCCGCCAAGGGCCAGGAGCTCTTCATGAACCCGCTGTCCGACGGCCGGGGCTCGTGCACGGCCTGTCACGCGATCGGGGGAACCGACGCCGGCGCGATCGCGGGGCCGAACCTCACACACTTCGCCGCCGACACCCATTCGTGTTTCGCCGGGTGCAACTGGGAGACCTCGGACATCGAGGCGCTCAAGGCGTGGCTCCGCGACCCCGAGGCCGTGAAGCTGGGCGCCAAGATGCCCAACTACCAACTGACCGACGACGAGATCGATGCCCTCGTCGCCTACCTGTACACCCTGAAGTGATGGAGGGGATCGGAACGACATGGCGAGCCTGAGCGTCCCTGCATCGAGTAGCCGCGGCATGCGTCGGCCGTCGGCGCTGACCGGCTTCTGGAGCTGGTTCACGACCGTGGATCACAAGAAGATCGGGCTGATGTACGGCTTCTCGTCGTTCTTCTTCTTCGTCGTCGGCGGGATCGAGGCGCTGCTGATCCGCGCGCAGCTCGCGCAGCCCGACGGCACGATCTTGAACGCCGACCAGTACAACCAGATCTTCACGATGCACGGGCTGACGATGGTGTTCCTGTTCGTGATGCCGATGTCGGCCGCGTTCTTCAACTACATGATCCCGCTCATGATCGGGGCGCGCGACGTGGCGTTCCCGCGGATCAACGCCTTCAGCTTCTGGGCGTTCATCATGGGCGGCCTGTTCTTGTACTCGAGCTTCTTCCTCGGCGGCGCGCCGAACGGCGGCTGGTTCGGCTACGCCCCGAACTCGACTACCGATCCGACCATCGGCATGACGTTCTATGCGCTCGGGCTGTTGATCACGGGCATCGCCTCGACCGCGGGCGCCGTGAACCTGGCCGTGACGATCATCAACATGCGCGCGCCCGGGATGTCCCTGTTCCGCACGCCGGTGTTCATCTGGATGGGGCTGGTCGTGCAGTTCCTCCTGGCCTTCTCGCTGCCGATCATCACGGTGGCGCTCTTCCAACTGCTGTTCGACCGGCGCTGGGACACGGCGTTCTACGATCCGACCCGGGGGGGCGACCCGGTCCTGTGGCAGCACCTGTTCTGGCTATTCGGCCACCCCGAGGTCTACATCTTGATCCTGCCCTCGTTCGGGATCATCAGCGAGATCATCCCGGTGTTCAGCCGCAAGCCTCTGTTCGGCTACCAGTTCGTGGTGTTCTCGGGCATCGCGATCGGGTTCATCGGCTTCGGCGTGTGGGCGCACCACATGTTCGCGGTGGGGCTCGGGCCGGTGGCGAACACGGCCTTCGGGCTCTCGACGGCGATCATCGCGATCCCGACGGGAGTCAAGATATTCAACTGGATGGGCACGATGTACAAGGGTGACCTGTGGTTCGCCACGCCCATGCTCTATTCGGTCGGCGCCGTCGCGATGTTCGTGATCGGCGGATTGTCGGGCGTCACGCACGCGATCGTCCCGTCCGACTACCAGCAGACAGATACCTATTACATCGTCGCGCACTTCCACTACGTGCTGTTCGGCGGCGCGATCTTCGGGCTGTTCTCGGGCATGTACTTCTGGTGGCCCAAGATCTTCGGGCGACAGCTGAACGAGAAGGCCGGCAAGTGGCAGTTCTGGGTGCAGATCCTCGGGTTCAACCTCGCGTTCGGGCCGATGCACATCCTGGGCCTGCAAGGCATGATCCGGCGCGAGTACACGTACCCGGCCTCGCTCGGGCTCACCTTCTGGAACCAGATCTCGACCGCCGGCGCGTACCTGATCGCGCTGTCCGTGCTGATGTTCATCATCAACGTGATCCGCACGCAGCGGAGGCCGAAGGGCCTCGCGAACGAGGATCCGTGGGACGCGCGCACGATCGAGTGGATGACCTCGTGCCCGCCGCCCGTGCACAACTTCGATGAGATCCCGACGATCCATTCGCTCGACGAGTTCTGGCACCGCAAGTACGTCGAGGATCACAAGACCGGGACGCTCGTGCCCGTGCAGGCCGGTGCCGCACCCGAGCACGACGAGGGGCGCCCCACAGGTGGGCACGCGATCCATCTCCCGAGCCCGTCGTTCTGGCCGCTCGTGGCCGCGATCGGGCTGCCGATCATCGGGTACGGCGTGCTCTATTCATGGTGGCTGGTCGGGATCGGCGCGTTCGTGATGCTGGTCGGGTTCTACGGGTGGGCCCTGGAGCCCTCGGTGGCGGAGGGATGAGCCGTGGCTGACGTGGGGATCGACACGCCGCACGGTGGCGAGCACGAGACCACCACCGGTCTCCCGAGCACGAAGCTCGCGATGTGGCTCTTCCTGTCCTCGGAGTGCCTGCTGTTCGGCGCCTTGATCACGACCTACGTGCTCTACCGGGGGCGGAGCGCGGTCGGGCCCTACCCGGCCGACGTCTTCGACATCCCGTACACCTCGGTGTCGTCGTTCGTGCTGCTGGCCTCGTCGCTGACGATGGTGCTGGCGCTCTCGGCGGCCCAGAAGCGCGACATGGGCCGGATGCGCCTGTGGCTCCTCGCGACCGCGATGCTCGGCCTCACGTTCGTGGGCGGCCAGGTCTACGAGTTCACGACCTTCTACCGCGAGGGCCTGAGCCTGTCGACGAACCTGTTCGGCACCACGTTCTACGTGCTGACCGGGTTCCACGGGGTTCACGTGACGGTGGGCGTCATGATGCTGCTGTCGCTCGTGGGCATGTCGACGGCCGACCGGCTGCCCGACGAGCCGGCCTTCCCGGTGGAGATGGTGGGTCTGTACTGGCACTTCGTCGACATCGTGTGGATCGTGATATTCACGATCGTGTACCTGATCCCGTCCGGCGCGCCGCAGAGGTAGGGGGAGACTCGTGGACGAGACGCAGTTCCAGAAGGAGCTCGGCGAGAGAGGCCTCACCGACCCCTACGAAGCGAACGCGCCGCACCGGGAGCACCCGAGCGCGAAGGAATACATCAGGATCGGCATCATCCTGGGCGTGCTCACCGCGCTCGAGGTCACCAGCTATTACGTCGACGTGAGCACGGCGATCCTGATCCCCACCCTGTTCGTGCTCGCCTTCGTGAAGTTCGTGATCGTGGTGCTGTGGTTCATGCACCTGCGGTTCGACGACCGGCGGTACGCCCGGTTCTTCGTGATGGGACTCGCGCTCGCGTTCACGCTCTACCTGATCGTGCTGATCTCCTTCCGGACCTTCCTGGTGTAGGGCGACATGCCTACCTGGCACCCGCACCCCGACGTCTGGCTCCTCTTCGGATCGATCGTCGCCGGCTATCTGATCGCCTGCCGGCGTCATCAGGAGGTGACGGGCGAGGCGACCGCCCCGCGGAAGCGCCGGCTGTTCCTGCTCGGCATGGGGGTGCTCTGGCTCGGCGCCGACTACCCGATCCACGACCTCGCCGAGAACTTCCTGTACTCGGTGCACATGGTGCAGCACATGTTGTTCACGCTTGTCGCGGCGCCGATCCTGATCGCGGGGATGCCCGCGTGGCTACTGCGGGACCTGCTGCGGCCGCGGCTGGTGCGCACGGTGTGGCGGTTCCTGACGCGCCCGCTCGTGGCGCTGATCTTCTTCAACGTGGTGCTGCTGTTCACCCACTGGCCCGCGGTGGTGGAGGCATCGGTGAGCTCGGCGCTCACCCACTTCTCGCTCCACGTGCTGATCGTCTTCTCGGCGCTCGTGATGTGGTGGCCCGTGATGTCCCCGCTCCCCGAGATGCCGTCGCTTCCGGCGCCGGGCCAGATGATGTACCTGTTCTTCCAGTCGCTGGCGCCGACGATCCCGGCGTCGTTCTTGACGTTCGGCCACCACCCGCTCTATCCGATCTACGGGACCTTCCCGCGGATCTGGGGTGTGAACGTGCTCGATGACCAACTGATGGCAGGGCTGATCATGAAGCTGGTGGGCGGCATGATCCTGTGGGGCGTGATCGCGGCGATCTTCTTCCGCTGGGGCGCTCGCGAGAACCGCGAGGGCTTCGACGCCCTCGCGTACCGTGACGTCGAACGAGAGATCCAGGCGGAGTTGAGTCGATGAGCGAAGGCAAGAACCGGGAGGGACTGCTCCTTCCCATCCTGATCCCCCTCGGAGCCCTGGTCGTGATCGCCCTCGTGCTGTTCGGGTTCTCGCGGATCCTGTTGGCCGTCTCGCATAACGCGGCCACCGCGGTCGCGCTCGTGGCGGCGTCCGGCATCGTCGCGACCGCGGCGATCGTGGCCGGTCGTCAGAAAGTCACCGGCGGGTCGCTCCTGTCGATGGTGGGCGTCTCCGCCGGCATCGCCATGATGATGGGCGGCCTCGCGATCGTGGCCGTGGGGCCCGAGAAGGCGGCCGATGGTGGTGGGCAGGCGCAGGTCATCACCCTGGCCGCCCCGCCGGGCGCCACGGCCGACGGCTTCGACAAGGGCGTCTTGTCGGTGATCTCGGACCAGGCCATCTCGCTCGAGTTCGACAACCAGGACCCGAGCGTGCCGCACAACGTCGTGGTCTTCGATGGGCAAGACGAGACCGCGCCCGAGCTGTTCAAGGGCGAGCTGGTGACCGGACCGAAGAAGGTGATCTACCCGCTGCCCGGGCTCGCACCGGGCAGCTACTTCTTCCACTGCCAGGTGCACCCGGCGACGATGCAGGGCATCATCGAGTCCGGCGAAGGCGGCGGAGGCGCCGGTGGTGGTGGTCCCACGCTGGTCGCACAGGGGATCGCGTTCGACACCGACACGCTCGCGCTGCCGGCCGACACCGAGACGGTGCTGACCTTCGACAACCGGGACGCGAACACCCAGCACAACCTGGCGATCTACGAGGACGACTCGGCCACGACCCCGCTCTTCCAGGGCGAGCTCGTGGCGGGCGTGGCGACGGCCGAGTACAAGATCCCCGCGATCTCCGTCGGCACGTACTACTTCCAGTGCGACGTCCACCCGACGATGAACGGCACGGTCGAGGTAGGCGACGCCGGTGGCGGAGGAGGTGGCGGCACGCCGGCCGAGACCCCTTCGGCTCCTCCGAGCGACACGGGGGCGTCCGCGACGGCCTCGATCGCGGCGGCAGGGTTGGCGTTCGACACGGACTCCCTCTCGCTCCCTGCGAACGAGCCCGTGATCTTGACCTTCGACAACCAGGACGACGTCGCCGCGACGGGCCCGCACAACGTGTCGATCTACGCCGATGACACGCTGGTCGAGAACGTGTTCAGGGGAGACCTCGTGGACGGCCCCGCGTCGATCGACTATCAGGTGCCGGCCCTGAGGCCGGGTGAATACTACTTCCACTGTGACGTGCACCCGTCGATGAACGGGACCATCAGCGTCGCATGAGTCGCATCACCGCGTCGCGTTCGGGTCCGCTGGTAGCGTGGACCGCACGATGCGCAAGCTCATCTTCGCCGCCGTCCTGGCCGCGGCCGTCGCGGGCGGCGCCTACGCCCTGATCGCGTCCGGGAGCGAGGGTGCCGCGGCTGCCGGCGGGCCTGTGGCGACGAGCACGCCGCTTCCGGCGCTGAAGGGCGAGTCGGTCTCGGGCGGTTCGGTCGACCTCGCCGACTTCCGTGGGGACGTCACGGTGGTGAACGTGTGGGCCACCTGGTGCGGCCCGTGCCGAGCCGAGCAGCCGGCGCTCGTGCGGCTGTCTCGGCGCTACGCCGACAAGGGGGTCCGGTTCGTCGGGCTCAACTACCAGGACAACCAGGCCGCCGCCCAGGCATGGATCGATGAGTTCCACGTGCCCTACGACAGCCTGCTGGACGAGCAGGGGCGCTACGCAGACGACCTCGGGTTCCCGTACCTGCCCGACACGTACGTCGTCGACGCCGACGGCACGATCCGGTGGGTGATCTACGGGGAGACGAACGAGCGGGAGCTCTCGGACCTGATCGACGAGGTGCTGGCCACGCAGGCGTCCTGACGGTTCGGCTCGCGCGAGCTAGCCGATCAGCGCGTCGACGGCGACCGCCCCGAACAGCGCCGCCAGGTACACGATCGAGTACTTGAAGAGGGCCCAGCTGCCGTCGGCGGTCGGACGGCGCCACAGGACGAGCGCGCGGTACACGAAGGTCCCCCCGGTCCCGAG
>Ga0315278_10000311_pt1 | contig 43395 bp, 32 predicted proteins | sample YL17G06_0_MG_FD_203880 | JGI IMG/M metagenome (GOLD analysis project Ga0315278, IMG submission 203880) | Sediment microbial communities from Yellowstone Lake, YNP, Wyoming, USA - YL17G06_0 | ecosystem: Environmental > Aquatic > Freshwater > Lake > Sediment | place: USA: Wyoming | collected... | reverse complement strand
TCTCTATCATCGTATATGGTTCTATTGACGCAAGTAAGGACAATGGACCGTAAATGGATCGAATGTTCCATTAGCCAGGCAACTTTCTCAATGGTATCCACCTCATCTTCCCAGTCCACTTCTTGTTTCCGGATTTTTTTTTCGGCGTCGATGAACATATCCGGGGCGCCCATGAATAGGTAATTCAAGTTGATGTTAAATTGAGAGGCCAGCCGCACAAAGAATTCCGGGCCGGGATTGCCTTTGCCGTTTTCGATATCGCAAAGGTAGCTGGCGGCGACTTTCATAGCCGCGGCCATATCTTTTTGTTGTACCTGTAATCTTTTGCGAACGGCCTTTAATCTCTGTCCAATATCAATGGCGCTGGTTTCATGTTTTCTCATCGATTGGATATCCTTCTTTATTATCCCGGAAGCTCAAGCGCTGCCGGGGTATTTCATTATAGCATAAAAGGTTTAAAAGTAAATACAGTATTTACATCTGATTCTACTTTGGGATCGGCGATCGGCAGAGACACGAGATTGCGCCCTTTCTTCGAAAAGGGTAATTTCTTGTATGTCCCATTTTTAATTATAAAGGAAATCGCCCGATAAAATAGTATAATCAAAAGTTTTTGGAGGGTCCAGGGAACCTTTTTTCAAAAAGGTTCCCTGGCCGCGAATTCTCAAAAGGATTGAACGGCAGACGAAAGAATTTTTTCCCGGAAATGTTCCCGCGCTTTTCTTTGAATCTTTACCAACCGGCACATGCGACAGGATATCTTGCCCAATGTTCCCGTTGAATAAGCCGCAATAACCGGGCAAACCGCACACCCTTCCATATCTTCACAGAGAAAACAATATCCCCCCTCCCCTTCGCCTTCTTCCGCCACTTCCGCCACCTGGAAAAAATCCTGTTTAAGATCGAGATAATTGGCCCTAATCCCGGGATAACAGGTCTCATGATGGATTGTAAAATCCGGCAGCGACCCAAAATGGTATTCCCGGTATTGTGGGCTGTCTTTCCTGGTTTTAAAATAGTCATGGAAATGATAACAGCCCCACAATTCTCCCCCCGGGGTCACGGCCATATGATCTTTCCCGGCGCCGCAGCGGAATATCCCGGTCCCGGGACCACCGGCAACTCCCTGGAAATTTCTTACCGGCGTCTTTCCTTTTTCTTTGTAATACGATGCCAGGTAATCGGTTAGGTCGGCCAACTGTTTTTCTAAAGTGGCCAGGTCCGAAGCATTCCACTCTTGTTCCGCGGTGATATTAAACGTAACCTCCGGCCCTTCCATCTCGATAATAAAACGCATGGATCGGCTAAACTCCCCGATGGTCCGGGGCGAAAATACGCTGTTGATTTCAAGACGAATGCCGGGGTATTGGCGGATTCGCTTTATCTCCCCCACTATTTGCGCCAGGCTGCCTTTTTTTCTGCCCTTATCCTGGGCCAATCCGTCGAAACTTAACAGCAGGACAAAGCGATGACGATCGAAAAAATCCAGCATCTCCTCCGTCAGCAGGCTGCCGTTGGTGGTGACGCAGAATTCTATTTTTTTGTCCCCGGTTTTATTCTTTTCCCGCAGCAGTAGTACGGCCTGTTGGATTTGCTCGAAAGCCAGCGTGGGTTCTCCGCCGTAAAAGTTTACCCGGACCTTATCATCGCTTTTTAATAGGGGGTAGAAAAAATCCACCGCTGTTTCAATGGTATGATTATTCATGGTCTTTTTTTCTTTTTTTTGCAGGCAGTAGGAACAATTGTAATTACAATCGTCGGTAACGATGAAAGTGAGATTGGTTATTTTCATGATTGCCTCTAAACTTTAGCCCACGAAAGACATACATTTCGCGAATTTTTATTAATGAATTCGTGTTAATTCGTGTCATTCGTGGGCCATTTCATTCGATCAACCTGGGGTCGGACTGTAGTCGATTCTCGGGATATCATTACAACTTCCCACTAAATCCGGTGTTGGGGGATTTTCGCCGGGAAGTTCCTGGGAAACTTCTCCCGCCGTGATTCTTTGCAACTGGTCCAGCGCCAGCGCGGCGATCCTTTTTTTCGGGTTCCCCGCGGCTGCCTCATCAACGAATTCCCTTAACAGGGAAAGGCATTTGGTTACGTTTTGTTTTTTTAATTGACTCATTTTTTCCTCCATTTGGTACAATTTTTAATTAATTCTAAATCTCAAATGTTACACCTATATTATGCAATAAAAATGAAACGGAGATTAGAAATTATCGATCAAAATGGGTAAGAAAATCCATTCCCAAAACCCGGGAAAGATAAATTATCATTCATCAGTAAGAATATCCATTCATCCTGTTTTGAAAATAGCCACCAAGGCACCAAGGCACCAAGGTACACCAAGGGGTTTATTATATAGCCACTAAGAACGCGAAGTCACGCGAAATCAAACCCGAACGATGAACCGCCTGTGCCGGGTTCAGGCCCCCGGGGGCGCAAAACAAACCCGGTTGCGTCCTTCTTCTTTGGCCTTATAGAGGGCGCGGTCTGCCAGGGAAATTAAGTTTTCCATCCTCTGGCCCTGGCGGGGTACGGTCAAAGACACGCCCAGGCTGATGGTAACAAACCCGGTGGCCGAACTACTGTGGGGTATTTCGAGCGCCGCGACCCCGGCCTGGATGTTTTCGGCTGCCTTACAGGCGCCCTCGTTGGATGCATCCGAAAGAACCGCTGCAAATTCTTCGCCGCCGTAACGGGCGGCCAGGTCCCCCGGACGCCGCGCAGCAGAAGCGATAACCCCGGCAACCTTTTTCAAACACTCGTCGCCGGCCTGGTGGCCGTAGGTGTCGTTGTATTTTTTAAAGAAATCGACATCGATCATAATCATGACAATGGCGCCGGAACTCCTCATCGCCCGCTGCCATTCCACGGTCAGGTATTCTATGAAACGGCGCCGGTTGGCAATGCCGGTCAGGGGGTCCAGGTTGGATAACCGTGACAACTCCTCGTTGGCCGCGGCCAATTGTTCCGTCCTTTCCGCAACCATCATTTCTAATTCCCTGGCCCTGGCCCTTAACCGCCGCATACGGAACCGATAAAAAGAAAAAGCCGCCAGCAGGACAAAAAAAACAACCGAAAAATAAAACCAGGCGGTCTGGTAAAAATATGGCCGCAAATAAAAAGAGAGAGATATTCCTCTTTCATTCCACTCCCCGTCGGGATTACAGGCCGTCACATGAAACGTATATTGCCCCGGTGCAAGACTGGTGTAAGTCGTATTTCGCAGATTTTCCATTTCCACCCAATCCCTGTCATAACCCTCCAGCTTTATTTTAAATCTTATTCTTTGGGGATCGATGAAACTGACGGCCGTATAGTAAAATTCCAACCGCTTTGTCCCCGGGGCCAGTTCAAGTGCAAAACTTTTTATTTTAATTAGCTCGCCGTCTACGATGAATTTTTCTATTACCACCCCCGGGGGGATTTTATTGGTTTTAATATGATGGGGATCGATCATAGTCATGCCCATGGTGGAAGCAAACCAGAACCTGCCGTCACGGCTCTTACAAGAAAGGCCGGTACACCACCGCGATTTCATGCCGTCCTTCTCATTGTACCGGTCCGGCTGAACCCCACGGATTTTCCCTAAAGAAAAATCCGCCAACTCTTTTTTGCCGACCCGCGAAATCCCGTTTTTACCCGCCAACCACAGATAACCACTATCATCCTCAAGGATAGAATATACCCCGTTTTCAATAAACCCGCTTTGAGTATTATATATATGTATGACGGTTTCTTTATCCTTTAAAGATAAGCGGATAAGGCCGCTGTCGGAGCCGAACCAGAGGGTCCCTTCATTGTCCTCATGGGCGCAGCGAAAAAAGTACTTCTCCAGCCCGGGTTCCGGTTTAAAAGCAGCGATAACCCCATCTTTTAGCCGGTTGAGGCCGCGGTCCGTTCCCACCCAGAGATTCCCCCGGCTGTCTTCGAAAATAAACAGGATCATATTACTTGATAGACCTTCCCCGATAGTAAATGTACGGAATCGACCGCCGCCACCGCCGCCGGGGCTGTACCGGTTCAGGCCCCCCTGGGTACCGATCCAGGTATTACCCCCGCGGTCTCCCCCAATATAATTAATCCGGTCATTACTTAATCCGTCTCTTTCGGTTAGAGTGGTGAGTCTTCCATCCTTATACCGGTACAAACCACCCCAGGCACCGATCCACAGATACCCCCCCGGGTCTTCGAACAGGCACACCACCGATTCGTTTAAAAGCCCTTGCCGGATGGTTAATTCAGTGGTCAATGTTCCTGTTTCCCCGGTTTCCTTTGTCAATTTTAACCGGTTCACTCCCTTTTTTGTCCCCATCAGGAGGTCGCCGGCCCGGTCCTGGTAGATGCATTGGATGTAATCATGAGACATTCCTTCCCGGGTGGTGTAATTGGTAAATTTGCTGTCTCTTAATTGATGCAGTCCCCCGTCGAGGGTTCCCACCCACAGGCTGCCTTCGCGGTCTTCGTAAATGCAAGAGATGTAACCGGCGGCCAGCCCGTCAGCGACGGATAAAGTACTGAAAACTCCATTCTCCATCCGGGACAATCCCCCCCCGTCGGTTCCTATCCATAAATTCTTCATGCCGTCTTCATAAAGGCAGGGAATCGTGGCGTAAGGTACGCCTGCTTCAGCCCCGTAAAATTTGAATATACCGCTTTTTAATTGGAAAAGATATCCGCCCCCGGTTCCTATCCACAGTTCTTTTGTGTCCTCTTTATAAAGAGAGGAAATCGGAAGGGCCTTTAAGTCTTTTGGTGAAACGTAAACCTGGAAATTCCCCGGTTCCTGCAATTTTACGATGCCGCCGGCGGTGGTAACCCACAGGTCCCTGTTTCCATCTTTATAAATGGTGTTCACCTGGTTATGGGGTAAGCCGTGTTTCGTGGTAAAGTTGGTGAATTTGCCGCTGCTTAAACAGGTGAGTCCTTCCGTATAGCTTCCGATCCACAGGTTGCCCCACCGGTCCACGGCAATGGCTTTTATCTTATAAAGGCTTTTATATTCCGCGGCCGGATAAGAGGTAAATTCAGCATCGTTATAACAGGTAAGTCCGCCCGATGAAGTACCGATCCACAGGGCGCCGTTATCATCTTCGCAAAGCGCGCGAATGTCGTTATCCTTTAATTGGGAGGAGGTTTCCCTGGTAAACAAGCGGAAATCGAAGCCGTCGAAACGAACCAGGCCATCCTGGGTGCCTATCCAGAGATAGCCGTCCCGGGTTTGCCTGACGGCAAGGACATTATTATCCGGCAGTCCGCTTTCCATATTCCAGTTTTGCACACTGTACTGGGTGATTTTCTTATCCGGGTCCAGCGCACACAAAGGAGAGAAAGCTCCTAAGGATATGAAAAAAAGGCAAAGGAATAAGGTCCTTAACGTCAAAGGCATCCGGTTCATGAATGATATATTAATCTATTTAAAGGTAAAAATCAACCCCGACGCGGGCGGCATGTATAATGAATTACTCCCGCGGGATTGAAGAGAGCAAACGTTTTTTATTCCGCTTCCGCGGACATGTATACCGAAGGTAATCGATGATATTGCTCTTTAAAACATTTGGTAAAATAAGTCCGGCTGGTAAATCCTACCTCGAAAGCCACTTCCGTCACCGAACCGAAATTCTCCTTAAACAACTGCGCCGCGCGCCGCAGCCGGTAAGAACGGATATACCCGGAAGGGATTTCACCGCTTAAGGCCTGGATTTTCCGGTACAATGTGGCGCTGCTCATATAAAGCTTCTTCGCCAACTGCTCAACATTGAAATCCGGGTCCTCTAAATTCTGCTCGATCACGGCATTTAATTCTTTCATAAACTCCCGGTCCATTTCCGGTTCGGATATCTTAACCGGCAGCAGCGCCATCTCCCGGTTCCGCTTTTCCTGTAAATCACTGCGCAATTGGATAAGGTTCTTGATGCGGGCGCGCAGTATCCGGGTATTGAAGGGCTTGGTTATGTAATCGTCCGCGCCGGTTTCCAATCCCCTGATTCGACTCTCCTCCTCGGCCCTGGCGGTTAACAGGATGATGGGGATATGACTGGAACGGATATCCTGTTTCAATACCCGGCACAACTCATAACCATCCATTCCCGGCATCATGATATCGCTGATAATTAGGTCCGGTATGACCTCCATGGCCCTGGCCAGGCCTTCATTGCCGTCTACGGCCTCTACTATATGGTAATCCGGCTCCAAAGAGCCCCGGATATAGTCCCGGGCATCCTCACTGTCTTCAACCAAGAGTATTGTTTCTTGCCCCCGGCCACCAGGGGGGCTCTTTTGAAAAACCGCCCCCCTGGACCCCCCGTAAAACTTTTCACCAGCTTCTATTTCTTCGACCGGCCCGGATACTCCAGGCGACTGGATATCGGACGGCAAACATTGAAACTGCTCTTTAAAACACCTGGCAAAATACGAACGGTCAACAAACCCCACTCTACCGGCTATCTCCGCTATACTACCGGTCCCAATCCGCAGCAATTGCGCTGCCCGCTTCATTCGAAACGTACGCAGAAACAAGGTGGGCGATTTACCGGTCATGGCCTGCAACTTCCGGTACAACGTCGCCTGACTCATGCCAAGCCCACGACATAACGCCTCTACCCCAAAATCCGGGTCGGCGATATTATTCTCTATTACTTCTTGTAATTTTTTGTAAAATTCGTCGTCCAATGGAGAAACTGCGATTTCCCACGGCTGAAACGCCATTCGATTCTTACTCTCCAGTTGCAACCGCCGGCGTAAATCCACCAGGTTCCTGACCCGCGCCTCCAATAACACGGTACTAAACGGCTTGGTTATGTAATCATCGGCCCCGGTTTCCAATCCCCGCAAGATACTGTCTTCGGAAACTTTGGCGGTAAGCAGTATCACCGGGATATGACAGGTTAATATATCGTTTTTTATCTCGCGACACAACTGGAACCCATCGACGCCCGGCATCATGACATCACTGATGATGATATCCGGTATGATCTCTTTGGCCCGCTGGATTCCTTGTTTGCCGTCCACGGCTTCCAGCACTTTAAATTGGGGCTCCAGGGAACTTTTGATATACGCCCGCACATCGGCGTTATCCTCTACCACCAATACAAGGACTTTCTCTTCCTTCTCATTCTCAACGTCCATGGTTGCGGCGACTTCTTCGATTTCGCCCGGTTCTTCGGGTTCGTCAGTTGGCTCTATTACCTCCGGCGGCCCTGCCGGGGGCCTTATAGGTTGGGGCTGCCAGCCCCCTTTTGTAAAAGGTTGCTCAAAACTTTTGATAGTAACTATGTCCCCGGGTTCAAGATGCCCCTCCCCCATGGGTAAACGGAGAAGAAATTCACTGCCGCGGGAATCATCGTCACGACAACTGCTCTGCGCTTCGATCTCACCATGATGAAGTTCCACCAGTTCTTTGGTCAGGGCCAGGCCGATGCCCGAGCCCTTGCCCTTATACTCATGCACCGCCTCCCCCCGGTAAAAACGATCGAAAATATGGGGCAACCGGTCCCGGGGAATCCCGGCGCCGGTATCCCTTACGGTTATTTCCACACACCCGGCAGGGAAACGTTCATTCGTTTCCGAACCCCGCACCGATACCGCGACCTTTCCGCCGGCCGGTGTATAATTAAATGCATTGGACAGGAGATTGGTCATGATCTTTTCCAGTTTCTCCGGGTCGAAATATACTGTTATATCTTCTTCCTGTTTTTGAAAAATCAAATCCACTTTATTGTGCGCGGCCAGGGATTCGAAACATATGACGATATTTTTCAGGAAAGGAACGATATTTTGCGGCGAGACTTCCAGTTTCATTTTGCCGCTGTCCAGGCGGGCCAGTTCAAGCAGTTGGTTGATAAGGTTCAGGAGGCGCCGGGAATTTCGCAGCATCATCCCGATTTCCTGGCTATCCCGGTTATCCGTGCTCATGGAAAGCCTTTTCTCCAGGGGGCCCATGATTAACGTCAGGGGGGTGCGGAACTCATGGGAAATATTGGCAAAAAAACGGGACTTTGCCTCATCCAATTCTTTGAGTTTTTCCGCTTGTTCCAGCAATTGCCGGTTTTGGTCATTGATTTTTTCGGTACGTTCTTCGACGATTTGTTCCAGTTTTTGTTTGTCTTGCACCAGCCTCCAGGATCGCCATCTGACCACCAGGTACATGATGAGAAGGACAGTCGCCCCATAAATCAAAAATGCCCACCAGGTTTTATACCAGGGGGGTATCACATAAAAGGAGAAGAACGCGCCAGTGGGGTTCCATATCCCATCGCTGTTCCCGGCAGTTACCTTAAAGGTATATTTGCCGGGCGATAGGGCCGTATACGTGGCGCTGTGGTCATGACCAACATCAACCCAATCGCTGTCATAACCCTCCAATTTTATTTTAAATGTTATCTTCCCGGGTTTTAAAAAACTGGGTGCGCTGTATTGAAATTCCATTCTCTTTTTCCCTGGCGGTATAACTGCCGGTTCCCTGTGAATATCCACGGATTCGCCGTCCATTCTCATTTCCTCGATAATGACCGGGGGGGGCAGCGGGTTGTTTTTTATATCGCCGGGATCGATCATTACCAATCCCAGGGAGGAGGTAAACCAGAGCCGTCCGTCCCGGGTCCTGGTCCCGTCTTCGCACCATGAACCTTTCATTCCATCCAGTTCATCAAAGGTAACCGGATGAACTATTTCTATCTCCCCCCGGGCAAAATCAGATAACTCTTTTTTGCTGACCCGGGATATTCCAACTCTTGAAGCCAACCACAGATTTCCTGTAAGGTCCTCCATGATGTGGCGGATGTTACTGTCAATCAGGCCATTTTGCGCGGTATAATTGGTAAATTTACCTCCGGCTAGCCGGCTGAGACCGCCGCGGGTACCGATATAGAAGGTCCCTTCATTATCTTCATAAAAACTTTCTACGTCATTATTCACCAATCCCTCAATGGTGGTGATTTTTCCATTTTTCAGCCGGTAAAGACTCATACTATTGTTAAGAATAAACCAGAAGTTGCCCTCCCGGTCTTTATAAAGGTACTGGATAGACTCATAAGCAGTTTTTCCCAGGGCAGCCGGACTAAATACAGTGAACCGGCCTTGATGGAACTGGTGGATATAGTTGGATGTAACAATCCAGACCACCCCTTTTTTATCTTCCAATAAACCAAGAATTCGATTGCTCGATAGTCCGTTCCCGGTAGTAAAACCTATAAGTTTCCCCTGCCTGAACCTGTTCAGCCCTGCATCCGTGCCGATCCATATGTTCCCGGCGCTGTCTTCCATAATGCAATTCACTACATCACTTAAAAGTCCCTCCCGCACTGATAATACCGGGGCCAATTTTCCATCTTTCAACCGGTTTACTCCGCCGCCCTCTGTACCGATCCAGAGGCTGCCTCTCCTGTCTTCAATAACGCATTTGACCTTTTCATGGGACAATCCTTCCCTGGTGGTATAAGTGATTATCGAGGTGTCTCTGAGACGATGTAATCCGCCCTCAAGGGTTCCCACCCAGAGGCTCCCTTCCCTATCTTCATAAAGGGCAGAGATATAATTACATTCAAGACCTTCAGCAGTGGAAAGAGTTTCAATTTTTCCATTTTTTACCCGGATTAAACCACCGCCGTCAGTGCCGGCCCAGAGGTTTTGATTTTTGTCTTCATAAAGGCACCTGATTTTAGGATTGGGGAGTCCATCATCCGGCCCGTAATATGTCAATGTATCATCTTCCAGCCGGTACAAACCGTCACTGCACCCGATCCACAGTCCCCCCTTTACCCCGGCAATCATGGAAATGATGTATTTGTCAAACCGGTCTACTTTCCCAGGATAAGGCGCGCGGGCATGCCAGGGCATAAACCTGCCGGGCGAAGTCTGTATGGCAAGCCCCGCGCCGGTCGCAATCATGAGGCGTCCTTCCTTATCCTCAAGCAAAGCCTGAACCCTGGTACCGACCAATCCGTCTTTACGGTTATAAGTCTTGAATATCCCGTTTTTCAGGCAGGTTAGACCGCTGTTTAACGTGCCCATCCACAAAACCCCGGCCCGGTCCTGGAAAATGGTGGATATTTCTTTAAGACCGGGACATTCCTCCAGGGTATAAGTGATAAATTCTCCATTTTTTAAGCAGGATAATCCCCCCTCTGAGGTGCCGATCCACAGGGCGCCCCCTGTATCCTCCAGGAGTGCCGTGATAGAATTGTCCTTTAATTGCCCGGTATTTTCTTTGTTAAAAATCCTGAAACGGATACCGTCAAAACGAACCAATCCTTTCAGTGTGCCCAACCAGATATAACCGTCATGTGTCTGAATAACGGCATACACGGATCCCTGGGGGAACCCATGTTCCACTTGCCATATGTCCAGTTTGTACTGGGTGACAAATTTTTTGGGGTCCAGTGCACTTAAAGGGCAAAAGGTAACAAATACCTCAAAAAAAATAAAAAAAAAACGAAAACTCTCACTTTTTTCTTACCGCTGCCAGTAGTAAACCCACTCACTACACTGGGATTGCAGGTCATCTCTGGGCGCCGTCACAACCCGCCCTGCATGAATAGGGCTCCTTTTTAGATTTGACTTCGAAGATATTTTCAAGATGCGCCAGGGCTTTTACGGCCTCCTGCCTTTTCTCTTTTAATCCCGTCCCGATATCTTCCACGGTAACGGATGCTTCAACAAAATCTCGAATAATCTCCAGGCTTTTTTGCGCATTCATGGTTTTTAAATTATTCATGGTTTTCTCCTTTTATGCTTTTATTTCATTAAAAAACTTTTGTTTTTCTTTTCTTAGAATTCTTTTAAGGTCGCACATCCAGGGTGGGATTTTACCGATAAAAGAGGTCCGGTGGGCAGCGTAAACCGGGCATATCTTACACTGGTCTACATGGCTGCAGAGGAAACAATACTGTTTATCAGTGAAAAAAAAATCCTGTCTGAGGTTGGAATAGGTGGAAAGTACCCGGGGGTAAACGGTATCATAATTTTTTATAAAATCATCCACTCCTCCAAAGGAATAACTGCGAAATTCGTCGCTCCCTTCTTTATCTTCCAGGTAAGCATGAAAGTGCAAACATCCCCAGACATTTTCTTTTGGTGTGATGACCATGCGGTCCTGTCCCGCGGAGCAAAGAAATCCTTCTTTAGGAGGGGACTTTGGCGGCCGGAATTCTACCACCGGGATGATTCCATTTTCTTTATAATACCGGACCAGGAACTCCCTTAAACCTTCCAGTTCTTTCTCCAGGGTAATCAAGGCGGTTTCATCCCAGGGTTGGGTTTCATCAAGGCTGAACTCAATTTCTGTCACCCCGCACCGGATAATATCACGCAGCGCCCCGGACAGACCGCCGATGGCGCCCGGTATAAAGACACTGTTTGTGGCTAATTGAATCCCCGGGTAAGCCCCCCCCCGGATGCGCTTTATAAGTTCCCGGGTGGGAACCAGGGTGCCGGGCTTCCTGGTAATATCTTGCTGCGTGCCGTCAAAGCTCAGCAGCACAAAAAAACAGTGTAAATTGAAAAAATCAAGAATCTCATCGTTAATCAGACTGCCATTGGTGGTTATGGAAAATTTCAAATTTTTTTTCCCTTTTCTATCTTTTTCCTGGAAAAGAGATACCGTGTATTTTATGTTATCAAAGGCAAGCAGGGGCTCCCCTCCATAAAAAATGATTTTGGCTTTTTCTTCCAGGAAGGAATAAAAAAACGGGACTGCCTTCTTAATCGTGGAAGGTTTCATATGTATATTTTTCTTTTTTTGCAGGCAGTAGGAGCAGTTAAAATTGCACGCATCACTTACGATAAAAACCAGGTTGGAAAGCTTCATGTTTCGTCCAATTTTACGCCTACGCCCAGGGATACCGGCAGAACCCCGGAACATAACAGATTTTTTTTGTTTACAAGTACCAGGTCAATATCATTAGACGACCGGCATATACCCTCAAACGTCAGGGAGAATAGTTTTTCACCGTTAGCTTGCAGGGATGAGATTTCTTTCACCAATTTCAAACGCCCTTTTAAATTGAAAAATTCCAGCATCAGGGAGGTGGGGTCCGGGTTTTCGCCGGGATCTATTTTTATGACTGCTTGTTGGCCGATTTTTATTTCCCGGGAAGGGGTAACCTCGACCTGTATCTCTTTAAGGACAGGGAGATAAGCCGACAAATTATCCTGCACATTTTTTTCCGCCTGTTCCTGGAGCCAACGGTTAATGCCTGCCAGGTCAATAGATGAGTTATATGCCGCCACGTGGAAACAAACATTATGGTATATCCAGAATTCCGTCTTACCTGAAAAGACATGTAAATGTCCCAGCCACTGCCGTGCTTTTGGTTTATTGCGGAGAGGTATCGCCAATTTGGTAGTGGACGCGGCAAGGGTCAGCAAATGTTCTTTAGCACCCTCTATTCCTTTGTTGGATACATGTATTTCGATTTTAAGATATTCATCTTGCCGGGTAAGGAGCCAACTCTTGAAGGCCGTTTCCATCCCACCGCTGCACTCCTGGAATCTCATTTTCCAACCATCTTGTAGTACCGGGCATTCCAGGGGGTCTTGCCAATGGCATACCACACCTTTATTCGCCTCACCCTTACTAATTATTACTTTTACAATTTCCTCTATACCGGTATCTTCCTTAAATTTTTTTATTCTTTCGTCTTCTTCCAATTTAATGCATCCTCCGCGATCTGTAATGCTGTGAACGTCTGTGATGCCGGTGCATTCGCACATATCAGTTACTCGCCCCGGGCGAGGTAATTTACCTTGGCGTGAATACAAATCGGTTTTCCTATCAATACCTTTTTCTATATATTTTTTTTTATCATAGTATCCAAGGGAAGGGCCGGTGCAGGAGTCCAGTACCACATCCACACCATTCTTCCATTTTTTTAAAAGGCAAAAGCTGTGGTTACCAAATCCGTACCTCTTCGGGGAGTTGATGGGAACGATCTCCGGCGCCGGATTATCGCCTAAAAAAAATGTATTATTGCACATTCCCCATCCAATGAGACTTGTGGTGTTGAGATATCCGAAGTGCTTCATATACATATAAGAAACTTCTATGCCTAAGGCCCCGAGGAGGGTTTGCAGCAGTCCTGCCTGGTCATAACAATTACATAAAGGAAAACTCTGCTCCAGGAAGGCCTTCAGCTTGAAATATCCCCCCCACTTGGCTTCAACATAATGATAATAGGCATCACTAATATCATACTTCAAAGATGTTCCTGCATGGCAGTAATTAACGAGTCGTGTTATGACTTCATCTTTCGTTTTCAGTCCGAAATAACACCGTGTGGCCAGGAGACGCAGTACCTCTATCCAGACTCCTTTTTTATACATTTTTCCAGGATAACCATAAATCCAGTAGATTTCCAGTCGTGTGGTTGACAGTTCTATAGGGGAAGGTTTCTGATCTGTAGATAAAAACCAGTTCATATCTCCCAGAATCCGTCGAAAATGAGGGGGTGTTTGATTAGGAACAACGATAACAGTTTGTTTATTGGAGTTCCGTTTAGCATTTTTTCCATAAATTTTTCCGCTGAAAATAAAACCCTTTAACTTACCGATCAGCGTGGCTTCATAACCGGTTTTAAGACCGTTAACTTCCACTTCCACTTTAAGGCTGCTGCTGTTGGAACGCTCCCCGGCATCATCATGCCATATACTGCCCTTTCCACCAATTATAAATACACCGGGCCTTTTGGAACCAGGCCCATCCTTTAAGTCAATAGCCGCTTCCCAATTGGGCAGTTCCACCGGTTTCTCTCCAAGACAAGAAGTAATGTGACTATCAATGGTTATAGAAAGTATTTTCACCTGTACCATTTTAACCTCATTTCGGCGATGTTTTGGAGAATATGCGGACCCATTATGGGGGTCCTGGTGGTGACGAAGGGCGGTACGATAAAGAGGATATTCCCTTTACCGATGACAGAAAGAATACATTCCTTCGGGTTATTCAATTTATTCATCCTTTTGCTTTTCAATGTACCACAAGGATAAGCATAGCCATATTTTGTTTGAGATATCATTATATCAAACAAAAGAAAAAAGTTCAATGAAATACACGCCTATCTTTTACTACGAAAAACTTAAAGTCTATTTACCTTGTGTCAACAAATACGCGGCAAAAGAAGCCAACCAGTGCTCGCCGGCGTATTGCCCGCTTTGGATATTTTTCAATGCATCTTCCGTGTGCACCCGGGCCGCCCTGAGTAAATACTCCCGCGCCCCGTCGTTTTTCGGGAGCGCGGCGGCGATCCGTTTCATGCACCAGGCCCGGCTGAGGTTCAAACCGTCCAGGTGCACCAACTTGCCGTCGCCGCGGTCTGTTACCACTGCCGGTTCCATCAGGCTGCGAATTTTCCCCGCTTTCATGCCCGGCAAAAACGCATGAAACCAGCGGATAAACTCCTGGGGTTTTAATACCCGCTGCATCAAATCCGCTTCCATAAGGCAAGGGGAAAAGAAATCTTCGCCCCCCGGTTCCCATCCGGCAGGACAGTCCCTATCCCCGGAAAAATAAAAAAGACTGCGTTGAATGAGTAAATCTTCCATTTGTTTGTTATTAGCGGCCCGGGCATAATCCAGGGCAAAGGCCAGGCCAAAAGCCGTATTGGGATGTACGCCGGTGCGAATGGCATAAGTCTGTTTGGGTAGAAACGCCATATACCGTTCGACCATCGCTTCTTCCAGCGGGGCCAGGTTTTTCAGCCACGTCTTGCCGTCCGGGTCGTCCCAGCGATATAATTCTTCCACCAGTTTTAAAAACCAGGCCCACCCATACGTGCGTTCAAACGATTGCCTGTCGGCCTGTCCCAGGTATTGGACTTCGGTAAGGACATTGGCGGCGGTAAGGTTGCGGCTTAATGCGCCCCGGATAACCGCCGCTTCGGGCAGGTCAGGGAATGTCTTTAACAGGCGGATGAGCATCCAGTGACCGTGCACCGAGGAATGCCAATCGAAACATCCGTAAAAGGCGGGATGAAGGGTCCTGGGGGCCAGTACTTCTTTTTCATTGTTCATGACATGATCGAGTTTATTGGGGAACTCTTTCTCGATACAGCGCATGGCCATGCCGGCAAATTGCGAGGCCATCTCTTTAGTAAATGTTTCTTCCTGTTTTTCAACGGCCATTAATGTGGTTACCGGCAGATAGGAAAAAATCAATGCCATTACAAATGCCGCTGCGACTCTTTTCATCATATTATCCTCCGTTAATCCGTTTATAAAAAAGTCCCGCGAAACACACGAAACACCGAAATATACGGAATTTCAATCGTTTGTTTATGATTTGACAAAAACCTGGCCTTCATGGGTCAACCGGATAAACACGGGCTTTTTCTTACAGGGAAAATCGGCAAAAACCGGTTCATCCAGGCTCTCGAGTTTTTCCCGGAAAGCGTCCGCCACCTCCCGCTGCTCCCGTGTCACCCGGGGGATATACCCGGTGCTGCCCGTGCCAAGACACGAAGGACATTCTGCTTCCGATACTTCCATTCCCGGGGGCACTTCCGACATCACCGGCGAGTTATCATCCCCCACCGCCAACCGCCGGCCCTGACCCATACACCGGGGGCATATCGCGGACCTGTCCTCTTGCTCTACATAACGAAATATCTCGCTCTCCACACACTCCCACAAATCCCGGCGCTTCTTTTCCAATATCTCCGCCCGGCGGTCATAATCCGCCAACCTCATCCGGTACTGCTTCAGTTCCTCTTCATACCTCCGGTTCTCTCGCCAACCCAGCGTAGGGGAATCGTAGTATAAAATATCGGGCGGCGTGTCCAATAAAGGGTTTATTCGCTTTTCCCGGGTTTTCTTGTATATCAATATGAAATCCACAAACTGCTTATCTTCCTCTGCCAGGTAAATGTTTACCCTGGTTAAATCCAGGGAATGTAAAAGGTTATTGAACGGCACACAGGCGAGATAGTTTAAAAGATTGCGATCTTTAAAAAAATGACAGGGCGTCACACCTTTGTCGGTTAAAAGGCGTTCCAATTCGCCGATGATACGCTGAAACTTTTTTATACGCCCGGTAAATAATCCCATGATGTTTCCTTACTATTACCATATGCATAAACCATAAACTAAACGATAAAAAACAGGATACAGAGCAGGTTGATTACCCATAGAGCGGGTTTGATTTCGTTTATTTTACCCCGGAAAATTTTGACTAATGAATACGATAAAAACCCGAAGGCCAACCCGGTGCTGATACTGTAGCTCAAAGAGATCATCAGGATAATGATAAAGGAAGGAAAACCGATTTCCAGGTTACTAAAGTCGATCTTTTGAATGTTGCTCATCATGAAAAAACCGACCATGAGTAAAGCCGGGGCCGTGGCATACCTGGGTACAATAGCCAACACGGGTATAAAAAGGATAGCCGCGAGAAACAGCAGACCGGTAACGATGGAAGTCAATCCTGTCCGTCCGCCGCCGGCAATGCCCGATGCGGATTCGACATAGGTGGTGGTGGTGGAAGTGCCGCATACGGCTCCGAACATGGAAGCTGAAGCGTCGATGACATAAAGCCGGTCCATATGTGGGAGTTTCCCGCCTTTATCCGCCGTCTCGATCTGCTGGGACAACCCCAGCAAGGACCCGATGGTATCGAAAAGATCGATAAACAGCATGGCAAAAATGGGCGCCAGGAAACTGATCTTTAAAGCGCCGATAATATCGATTTTCCCAAAAATTTGAGAAACATTGGTCTCCAGGGAGAATACTTTTTGGGGCAATTCCACTTCCCCCAGGAGGATGGACAAAAGGGTTGCGAAGAATATCCCCATTAGCAGCGAACCCTTTATTTTTTTTAGTTCCAGGAGGATCATGAGCAATAGCCCGGCCAGGCCGATCATGATTGTTTTGGTCAGGGGCGCGGATTTCACCAGGGTGACCGGGTCATCGATCACCAGTCCCATGTTTTGCAGGCCCATGAAAGCGATAAAAATCCCGATACCCACGGCAATGGCGTTCAGCAATTCTTTGGGTATGGCCGCGACGATCATTTTGCGCAGACCGCAGAGGGTGACCAGCAGGAAAATAAAACCCGATACAAAAACGATGCCCAAAGCCACTTGCCAGCTAATTCCCTGGTTCAATACCAGGGTATAGGCAAAGTATGCATTGAGGCCCATGCCCGGGGCCAGGGCAATGGGGGAGTTGGTGTAAATACCGCTGGCAATGGTCACGACGCCGGAGACGAGGCAGGTGACCGCGATCAATGCGGTTTTATCCATGCCGGTGGCGGATAGGATGTCGGCGTTCACAAGAATGATATAGGCCATGGTCAAGAAAGTGGTGAACCCGGCGATGACTTCGATGGTAAAGCCTGTTTTTTCTCCAAAAAGTTTTTTTATCGCGCTGCTCATCATAGCTGCTCCATATTTTAATTTAAGCTTTATCATATCGCAAATCATCCGTAAATGTCAAATCAGGTCGAAGAGGGTGAGGAAATCCGGGCCGGTATTCATAAAACAAACGACATTTATCGGGATATCGGGATAACTTTCCCGGAATAATTTGTATTTCCCTGTATCAAATTTTGCTCCACTAAATTTCACTTCAAGGGCCAATTGGCCGTTGATAATAAAATCCATCTCCCTCTGATCCTGGGTCCTCCAGAAATTCAACTGCCTGACATCCTCCCGGTCATCCAGTAATTTGAACACCAGGTTTTCCCTGATTGCCTTGCGCCCACCAGGACGATGATTTCCGGGCGGTCCATGCTTTCCAATAATCGAGTCTCAATCTTTCTCTGAATATACATATATGAATATTATCAGATATTTTCTATTTTGTAAATGAAAATTATCGGATATTTTTAATTTTGAAAATGAAAATTATCCAGGGAAACTTCCGGGCTGTCCCTTTTTCCTTCCAGTCAAAAAAAATTTTTTTCTTTATGCAAACAAATGACAAACAAACATGAATGTGCTATAATTTTTCCTGGGAAATCGAAGGAGGATTTTTATTTTCTCCTTGAAATATACCGGGATTTCGCATAAAATAGGACGTTAGATAGGCAAATGAAAGAACTTGAATTTAAAAAGGGATTGAAACTCAGTCAAGGACACAAATGACAGACATTTACGTTTACGATGAAGACAGTATAAAAACCCTGGAGTGGAAAGAACATATCCGCAAACGGCCGGGCATGTACATCGGCAAGCTGGGCGACGGCTCTTCACGGGATGACGGCATCTACATCCTGTTGAAAGAGGTCGTCGATAACGCCATCGACGAATACATGATGGGCTTCGGCAAGAAAATCGATGTCACGGTCACCGATCAAAGGGTCCGGGTAAGGGACTACGGCCGCGGCGTCCCCCTGGGAAAACTGGTGGACGTGGCCTCTAAAATGAATACCGGCGCCAAATACGATTCCAAAGTCTTTAAAAAATGCGTGGGCCTCAACGGCATCGGCATTAAAGCCGTGAATGCCCTGGCCACGGAATTTATTATCCGCGCCTTCCGGGAAGGCAATGTGAAAGCCGCGGAATTTGCCCGGGGCGAACTGGTCAAAGACCCGCCGGTGCACAAATCCGAAGAACCCGACGGCACCGAAGTGGTCTTTATCCCGGACCGCGATTTGTTCGGCAATTTCCACTTCATCTCCGAATACATCGAAACCCAGATGCAGAACTATGTCTACCTGAACGCGGGTTTAAACATTATCTTTAACGGCCAGCGGTATTATTCCAAAAACGGCCTGCTGGATTTACTGGAAGCCAACATGAGCGCCCCTGGGTTGTATCCCATTATTCACCTAAAAGGCAATGATATCGAAGCGGCCATTACCCACGGTACCCAGTACGGCGAAGAGTATTACTCCTTTGTCAACGGCCAGTATACCACCCAGGGCGGCACCCACTTACAGTCCTTTAAAGAAGGACTGGTTAAAACCATCCGGGAATTCTATAAAAAAGATTTCGATGTGTCCGATATCCGCGCCTCCATCATCGGGGCCATCAGCGTCAAAGTAGAGGAACCGGTGTTCGAATCCCAGACCAAAACAAAACTGGGCTCCAGGGATATGGAACCGGACGGCATATCTGTCCGCAACTTTATCCTGGATTTTCTCAAAACCGAACTGGATAACTACCTGCATAAAAACTCGGAAACCGCCGACCTGCTGCTGAAAAAAATCCTGGAATCGGAAAAAGAACGCAAAACCATGGCCGGGGTCCAGAAGATCGCCAGGGAACGGGCCAAAAAGGCAAACCTGCACAACCGGAAACTGCGCGACTGCAGGGTCCACTATAACACCAACCACGAACAGCGCCTGGAATCCTCGATATTCATTACCGAGGGCGATTCCGCCAGCGGTTCCATTACCAAAGCCAGGGACGTCAACACCCAGGCGGTTTTCAGTCTCAAAGGGAAACCCTTAAACACCTACGGCCTCAACAAAAAAGTAGTCTACGAGAACGAAGAATTCAACCTGCTGCAGGCCGCCCTGGATATCGAAGACGGCCTGGAAAACCTGCGCTTCAATAACATCGTCATTGCCACGGACGCCGATGTGGACGGCATGCATATCCGCTTGCTGATGATTACCTTCTTCCTCAAATTCTTCCCGGAAATAATCAAGAACCGACACCTCTATATATTACAAACCCCGCTTTTCCGGGTAAGAAATAAAAAAGAAACGTTTTATTGCTATTCAGGGGAAGAAAGAGAGGCGGCCGTCAAAGCCTGCGGCAAGAACCCCGAAATCACCCGCTTTAAAGGCCTGGGCGAAATATCGCCGGATGAATTCAAACGCTTCATCGGCAAAGACATCCGGCTGGAACCGGTGGTGCTGAGACGCGAAGACTCGGTCACGGACATGCTGGATTTTTACATGGGCAAAAATACACCCGAACGCCAGGGCTTTATTATCGATAACCTCAAATTGGAAGAAGACCGGGTGGATGAAACGCTGGAAAAACTATTAGAACATAATGTACTGGAAAAAGAAGTCGCATGAGCAATAATAATAATAATAATAATCACAATAATAACAAAAATAAAAATAATAATAATGTGATCGATATGCCGGGCAGCGGCGCATATGAAGCGCCGGGCGAAGACGAACTCTCGCTGGAAGAACTTCACCATGTAAAAAACCTGCCGGGCATGTATAAAAACTGGTTCCTGGAATATGCATCTTATGTTATCCTGGAGCGGGCCGTACCCGATGTGTACGACGGGTTGAAACCGGTCCAGCGCCGTATCTTGCACGCCATGAAACGCCTGGATGACGGCCGGTACAATAAGGTAGCCAATATCATCGGGTTTACCATGCAGTACCATCCCCACGGCGACGCATCCATCGGCGACGCCCTGGTGGCCATGGGCCAGAAAGACCTGATGATCGATACCCAGGGAAATTGGGGCAACATCTATACCGGCGACGGCGCGGCCGCGCCCCGGTACATCGAGGCCCGCTTATCCAAATTTGCCCTGGACGTGGCTTTCAACCCCAAAACCACGGCATGGAAACTTTCCTATGACGGCAGGAACAAAGAACCCGTGCATTTACCGGTCAAATTTCCCTTACTCCTGGCCCAGGGCGCCGAGGGCATTGCCGTGGGCCTGGCCTCGAAAATTCTGCCCCATAATTTTATCGAATTAATCGACGCCTGTATTGCCCACTTGAATGGGGAACCTTTCGAGTTGTTACCCGATTTCCCCACCGGCGGGATGGCCGATTGCTCAAGATACAACGTCGGCTTACAGGGCGGCAAAGTCCGGGTTCGGGCCAGGATTTCCAGGCTGGACAAAAAAACGCTGGTCATCACGGAAATCCCCTTTGGAAAAAACACCACCAGTCTTATCGACACGATTCTCGCCGCCGCTGAGAAAGGCAAAATAAAGATAAAAAAGATCGACGACAACACCGCCGAGAACGTGGAAATTCTCGTCCACCTGGCGCCCGGCGCCTCCCCGGACCAGACCATCGACGGCCTCTACGCTTTTACCGACTGCGAAGTGTCCATCTCCCCCAACTGCTGCGTTATCCAGGAAGGGAAACCCCGTTTCCTGGGGATTCCCGAAATGCTGAAAATCTCCGTGGAAAACACGGTCAACCTGCTGAAACAGGAACTGCAAATCCGGCGCGAAGAACTGGAAGAAGAGTGGCACAAATCCTCCCTGGAAAAAATATTTATCGAAAATAAAATATACAACCGCATCGAGAAATGCGAAACCTGGGAGTCCATTATCGAGACCATCGATAAAGGATTGGACCCTTACAAGCACCTGCTGCGCAGGGAAGTAACCCACGATGATATTGCCGGTTTGACCGAGTTGAAGATCAAACGCATTTCCCGGTATGATTCTTTTAAGGCGGATGAGCACATTAAATCCATCGAAGCTGAGATCAAGGAGATGGATTATCACCTGGCGCACATTATCGAGTATGCCATCGCTTATTACCAAAGGATAAAAGAAAAATATGCGGCCGGCAAGGAACGTAAAACCCAGGTCCGTAATTTCGACGTCATCGAGGCCGCCAAAGTGGTGGCCGCCAATGAAAAACTTTATGTCAACCGCAAGGAAGGTTTCGTCGGTACGTCCCTGAGGAAAGATGAGTTCGTGGCCGAGTGTTCCGATATCGATGATATCATCGTTTTTCTTAAAGACGGGCGGTACCTGGTTAGCAAGGTGGCGGATAAATTATTTGTGGGCCCGGATATTATCCATGTGAGGATTTTTAAGAAGAATGACGAACGTACCATATATAATGTCATCTACCAGGACGGGAAAAACGGCAATGCCATGATCAAACGTTTTGCCGTAACCGGTGTAACGCGGGACAAAGAGTATAGTTTGGGAAAGGGTGCTTCCGATTCGCGGGTGTTGTACCTCACGGCCAATCCCAACGGCGAGGCGGAAATCGTAAGGGTCACGCTTAAACCCCAACCCCGGCTGAGAAAACTACAATTTGAAGAGGATTTCAGTAAACTGGCCATTAAAGGTCGGGGTTCCATAGGTAATATATTGAGCAGGCACACCGTTTCCAAAGTCGTATTAAAGGAGGATGGAATTTCCACCCTGGGTGGCCGGAACATCTGGTTCGACGCGGATGTGACCCGTTTGAACGCCGATGGGCGGGGCATTTACCTGGGCGAATTCTCCGGCGATGATAAAATCGCCGCCATTACCCGGTCCGGGGCTTTCAGGCTGCACGGATTCGACCTCACCACCCATTTCGAAGCGGACGTCCTGCAAGTGGAAAAATACGACCCGGAAAAAGTTTATTCCGCCGTGTATTTTGACGGCGAGCAAGGGTATTATTACTTGAAACGGTTTAATATCGAGCCCACTGAGAAGTTGATTTCCTTTATCGGCGATCATCCCGAGTCGCGATTGGTGGCAATCTCCGGGGATGATTTCCCCCGGGTAAAGATCACATACAACAGTACCCGCAAGAAAAATGCGGAAGAGGTAGTGGAGGCGGCGGAGTTTATTGCCGTCAAAGGTTGTAAAGCGCGGGGAAGACGGTTATCTACCACGCCCATCGAATCGATTGAATTGCTGGAACCGATTATAAAGGAAGAACCTATAGAAGTAGAAGCGCCGGCGACAGACGAACCGGGCGAGGAAACGGAACCCCACGAAATCCAGAAATCCTTGTTCGATTTCCCGATCGGTGAAAAACAATAATCAAAAGTTTTACGGGGGTTAAGAGCCCCGCGGCGCGGGGAACCTATTAGAGGTTTTTCAAAAAAAAACCCCTTGGTGAACCTTTGTGCCTTTGTGTCTTGGTGGCTAGGTTTCTTTAGGTTCTTCGATTTCGGCGTCGATAATTTCGGTTTCAACTTTTTCAGCAGTGGGTTCAGGTTTTTCTGGGGGTGTGTGAGATTTCTTTTTATTAGTAGGTTTGGGGGTGTGTTTTTTACCGGGTTCCGGTTTGGTTTCCTTTTTAGGTTCTTCTTCTTTGTTGATATCGCCGATTAAAATAGCGCCTTCGGCCACCACCAGTTTTTGGGCTTTAATATTCCCGTTGAATCTGCCTTCGGCAAGAATGACCACTTTATCCGAGGCGGTAATATTTCCCTTTACCCTACCGCTGATTTTCACCACGCAGGCATGAATATCCGCGATAACGTCCCCATCCCGTCCGATGGTTAACGTTTTATTCGCTTCGATCGCACCCTTTACCTGGCCTTCGATAATAAGGTCGTCTTCGGAAAAAATTTCACCCTCGAGTTTCATTTTTTTGCCGATAAATGAGGTTGAAGTATCTTCCGCCACTGCCGGCGCCCCTTCATATTGAAAGCCCGTGAAATCCTTCATCTTTTTATCGTCTTTTTTACTGGAACCAAAAACCATCCTGGTTTCTCCTTTGCTTAATTTTTTCCCATGTCATGGAACATCAAATATGGCAACGAAAGTATATTATGTGTTAAAAAGAAAATTTCGTCAAGAGGAAAAATTATTTTTATCCGTTTTATACCAGGATCGACAACTCACTGGGCAGGACTTTCAGTTTCATGGGGGTTTCGCCCAGCATTTCGCCGTCGGCCATGAGGAGTTGGGCGGGTTCGGCCCGGATTTCAAATTCAGAGCCGCTGAACACTTTTACTTTGGGGTGGAGGACGTGGGTTCCTTTAAAGACTTTGCTGAAAATATCGATAATTTCGCGGCGGTTGACCTGGTGGAACACCACCATATCCACTTTGCCGTCGCCGGTATCGGCCATGGGGGCGATTTTCATCTGGCCGCCGGTGAATTTAGAGTTAGAGATCACCAGGGCGCTGTTTTTAATTTCGAATGCTTGTCCGTCTACGGTGATATTCATGCGGTTGTTCATGCCTTTAAACAGCCGGATCAGAACCGCCATGCTGTAGCCGAAGGCGCCCAGGAATTTTAGGCGTTCATTGGTGAGTTTCAATATATCGGCGATCAGGCCGACGCCCATTATATTGATAAAGTATTTTTTGATTTCTTTGCCGTCTTTCACGTATTGAAATTCGACTAAGTCTACGGGTTGGGGGGTTCCGTCCAGGGCAGCGTCAATCCATCGCTGTTGGGAAATATCGCCGAAATCCCGGAGAAACGAGTTGCCAGTGCCGGCCGGGATCATGGACAGTTGGATTTTTTGTTGTGGTTTTCCGTTGGCATAGAGGCCGTTGATCAGTTCGAAGGGGGTGCCGTCGCCGCCGATGGAGATGATGCGTTGGCAGTTTTCATTGGCGGCTTCTTTGCCGATTTCCGTTAGGTGGCCGGGGTATTCCGAGACCCGTGTGGTCAGGTGGGGGAATTTTTCTTTCAGGCGGTCGTGTATGGCCTGGAAATTTCTTTTACCTTTTCCTTTGCCTGCCGCGGGATTCATGACTAAGAGGGTTTTTATGTCATCGTGGTTGTTCATGCCCCTTTTATACCATATTTAATTGCAAAGTGCAACGAGCAACCGAGAACCTGGCCCCTGGGGCCAGGACCAGAGACTTTCTTTAAAAAAAAGAAAGAAAACCGGAAAAGTGTCTTTCAATTAAGGAAAGATTGTCCCTTAAAGAGCCCGAAACGCGCCGTAGAGAAATTAAAGGATTAACAGCGGTTTGTAAGAGGTTTAGGTTGCCGGAAGGGTTGATAATTACGGATGATGAAGAAGAAACAATCCTGGATGACGGTATTGAGATAAAAGTAATCCCGGCGTTTAAGTTTTTATTAGACTTCAAGGATTTCACAGGGCAGGTGGAAGGCGATTAAACCGATTAACACAGATTGTTTTTCCCGCTCTTAATAAAAAAAATTTTTTTTCTTGACAGAGCACTTTTCGTGTGCTATAGTTTCCCGCGTGGACGAAAAGAAAACTTACATACTGATTATCGATGATGATAGAAAATTTATCGAACGAGCGAAAGATACCCTGACGTATCTCGGCGATGTCGTCATCGATGAAGGCTATACCGAAGCGGATTTCTACTCCCTTTTCAAGCCCGGTAAGTACAATGCCGTCATCCTGGATTTAAGATTGGAATCCGGCTACGAAGGAATGAATCTCCTGGAATATGCCCTTAATGAAGACCCGGAAGCCCCGATTATCGTCCTCACCGGTTACGCCTCCATCGAAACCGCCATTAAATCCCTTAAGCTGGGGGCCAAAGACTACCTGGAAAAAGAACATTATCAAGATAAACCTTTCCTGGCCATGATCGAACGAATTATCATAGAAGATAAAGCCAGGAAAATGGCGGACCGGATGATCTCCGCTTCCGCTTCCGAAAATCACATCATCGGGAACGACATTAAAATCACAAAACTCCTGAAGGTGGCCGATTGGCTGGCCTCGGAAAAAGAATCCCCCATTCTCATCGTGGGCGAAGAAGGCACTGAAAAAGAAGAATTGGCTGAATATCTTTATAAAAAAAGCGGCGCACGGGGAAAGTTCTTAAAACGAATCATCGGGACCCATGAAAAAGATATCCGGGAAGCGCTTTTCGGCGACGATAAAAACCAGGGCCTCATCAAACAGGCCCAGGGCGGCGTCCTGTACCTGGAAGAAGTCTTTCGTTTAAGTTATGACCTCCAGCAAATGCTGCTGGATTTTATCGCTTCCGGGGTCCTGAAAAAAGATAAAAAGAAACAAGGGCCAAAAATCAAAGTGCAGTTAATCCTGTCCACCAGTCGGTTGCCGGTTCAAAGTGAAACGAACAAATCCCAGAATCTACCTTTTTTTTACCGGGTAAAGACGCCGGAACTTTTTATCCCCCCCTTAAAAGAACGGGGGGATGATATCCTGCTGCTGGCCCAATATTATTTATCCCGGTTGAAGAACACCGGCAAAACAACGGCAGATGGGATATCCGATGAAGTTGGTGAACTATTTAAAGAGTATCCCTGGCCCGGTAACCTCCTGGAATTAAAACAGGTGATGGAGTCTTCGGCATTGCGGGCGAAATTGGAAGACGGTCGAAAGATAAAGGGCCGGCATCTCCCCTTTGAATTGCAGAAAGGAGTCCATAACCCAGGAGATTCGGAACCGCTAAACCTGGATAAAATCCTGGCCAGGACCACGCTGCAATATTTGAAAATCGCCCTGGAAAAATCCGGGGGCGCCAAATTGGAAGCCTACAGGTTCCTGGGCTACCCGGAAGCCAAACGGGGAACCTTAAATTCAAGGTTAATAAAAATCTTTCAATCGTTTCCCGACCTGGCCGGGAAATTCCCGGACATTTACAAATTGTACCTGGAAGAATAGGAGCATACTGATGAATGCGAAACCCACCCTCCTGGTAGTCGATGACGATAAAGACTTGCTGAGGCAATTGGAGTTCTTACTGGAAGATGATTTCGGCAAAATCCTTCTTTCATCCTCAAATGAAGAAGCCCTGGAACTGGCTAAAGAAAAAATCGACGTCTGCCTGGCGGATGTCCGGCTGAGTGAAACCGATACTGCCAACACCGGGGGCCTGGAACTGGCCAAAGAGCTTCGACAAAACGATCCGGCCATTATAATTGTCATGATGAGCCGCTATGATTTTGAGAAATACGAATCCCTTAGTAAAGATGAATCCCATGCGGATGCTTTTATCAGGAAACCCTTTATAATGGATGAATTTGTTCAACTAGTAAATAAAATAAAAGAGGCAAGAGATGCTGGTACAACTTCTCATTAACGGTATGATCACCGGGGCGGTGTATGCCCTGGCGGCTTTGGGTTTCTCCCTTATATACCGTTCCACCAAAATATTCCACATTGCCCACGCCGCTGTTTTCACTGCCGCCGCTTATTTTCTCTTTCTTTTTTATAACCAGGTCCACCTGGACATGGTCATGTCTATTTTGCTGAGTCTACTTTGTACGGGAATCCTGGGCGTACTCATGGAAATAACGGTCTATCACCCGCTTTTTAAAGATGAAGCGTCTTCCAGCGTGATGCTGGTGTCTTCCATCGGCATCATGACCATTGTCATCAATTCCATTGCCATGATCTGGGGAAATGAGAACAAAATTATTCTTTCCGGCATCAGTAACACCGTAAAAATAAACAACCCCCTGGCCGAGCCCGGTTCGCCCTTTAAGGAAATCATTCTCACTATCCCGCAGTTATACCAGTTTTTTATCTCCCTCCTGGCCATCGCCCTGGTGATGATATTCTTGCATTACACCAAAAGCGGTAAAAAGATAAAAGCCATTTGCGATAATGACCGGCTGGTGGAAATCTTCGGCGTCTCCCTCACCCGGTACCGGGTCTCCATATTCTTTATCGGTTCCATCATGGCCGGGCTGGGAAGTATATTATTTGCCGTGGATTTCGGCATGGACCCTTATGTGGGCATGCCCGTTCTTTTAATTGCCGCGGTGGCCGTCATCGTCGGCGGGGTCGAGTATTTCTGGGGGGCCGTGTTGGGCGGCTTTTTATTGGGTTTTGCCAAAGCCCTGGTGGTCTGGAAAATGTCGGCCCGGTGGGAAAACATGATTGTTTTCCTCCTGTTGATTGTCTTCTTGCTCTTCAGGCCGGAAGGAATCCTGAGCCGGAAAAAAAGGAAGGCGTAAACCATGAAACCGATATTATCCTTGCTAACCAAAATTTATAAATGCCGGTATTCCTTGCTCTTGCTTCCTTTCCTGGCCACCCTGTTATTCTATATATTTACATCCATTTTCAGCGCCACGGGTTTCAGCTCCATCAATTACCCACTGCATATGCTCCTTATGATCAATATTTATATCATCTTAGGTTTTTCCGTCAACCTGGTCACGGGTTATACCGGCCTTTTATCGTTGGGACACGGCGCGCTTTATGGAATTTCCGCCTATATTACGGTTTTCGGACTGATGATCTTAAAAATTTCCTTTTTCCCCGCCTTAATATTGGCCATCCTGTTTAATATGGCCGTCAGCTTGCTGGTCAGCCTGCCGTCTATCCGGCTAAAGCAAGATTATTTTGTCCTGGCCGTCATTGGCTTCCAGATGGTTGTTTTCACGGTCTTATATAACTGGACATCGGTAACCCAGGGACCTTACGGCATCCCCGGGATCCCGAGGCCCGACATCCCGGGATTATGGAATGTTTCCGAGCCCTGGGAATATGCTATCCTCTCCTACCTGCTTTTAATCCTGGTATTCATTTATTTTTCAAGGATTGACCGCTCATCCTTCGGACGGGTAATCAAAGGCATCCGGGACGACGAGTTGGTAGTGGAATCCATGGGCCGCAATGTCAATTTAATAAAGGCCTATGTTTTCGCCCTATCGGCCGGGATTGCCGCATTTGCCGGCGCTTTGTTTGCCACCTCCGCCACTTATATCGATCCCACCAGTTTCACCCTGGATGAAAGCATTGCCATTATTATGATTATCTTTATCGGCGGCAGCGGTAATTTGAAAGGCGTTCTCTGGGGGGCAATATTTGTCGAACTACTCCCGGAAATTCTCCGTTTCGTCCAACTGCCAGATGCAGTGGCCGCTAATTTACGGCAAATCATTTTCGGTCTTCTCTTAATCATCTTAATGAGATTCAAACCCACCGGCTTTGCAGGAGATTACGACTATGACTGACCGTAACCATGAAAATATCCTGACAGTCAAGAACCTGTCCAAACGTTTCGGCCATGTCGAAGTGCTTAAAAATGTTAAACTCTCCCTGGGCCTGGGTGAAATCTACGCCATTATCGGCCCCAACGGCGCGGGTAAAACTACACTATTCAACCTCATTACCGGTATCATTGAAAAAGATGCGGGCAATGTAATATATTATAATGATTTGGTGAGTGGAAATTTGGTGAGTGGTAGAGGGGTGAAGGGTGGAGTGGTGAGTGGAAAGTTGGTGAGGGGTGAGGGGTGGAGTGGTGGAATGGTAAAAGAAGATCTGGTGAGTGGAAAGCTGGTGAGTGGTGGAGGGGTAAATGGTAGAGTGGTAAAAGAAGATCTGGTGAATGGGGATTTGGTGAATGGAAAAATGGTAGATTTTGAAATGAATGGATTTCATAAAGGATTTCTTTTTCGCCGCAGGCGTTTTAAATTGTCCGAAGGACACTTTATTACCAGTCACCAGTCACCACTCACCAGTCACCAGAGTAGAGTGGGGAATGGGGGAAAGACTGATATAACGGGGTATAAACCTTATGAGATTGCACGGTTGGGGATAGGTAGGACATTTCAAGGGAACCGGGTGTTCGGCAATATGTCCGTACTGGAAAATGTGATGTTTGCCAAACAACTGATCGAAATAGAAAACCCCATCGCCCTCATAAAAACCAACCATAAAAAACTCTTGAAGGAACTAAAAGATAAAAATAACCTGGTCAGCCGGGAAAAGGAGGCAACCAACCTTGAAGATTTTCTAAAAAAAGAAGCCGAATACTGGCTTGATTTTGTCGGCTTAAAAGAAAAAGCAGGGAACAAAGCGGAAGAACTCTCCTACGGTCAACAAAAACTTCTTTCCATTGCCCGTTTGCTTATGGCAGACAGCCGGTTACTGCTTTTCGATGAACCCACAGCCGGGGTCAATCCAAAGTATTCGGTGCGCATCGCGGAAATATTCCGTAAGATCGTTGAGAAAGGGGATAAGACCATTCTCTTTATCGAGCATGACATGAAATTCATCCAGGAATTGGGATGCAAATGCCTTTATATGGAAGAAGGCAAATGTCCCTGGCCATTTTTCGAGCTGGAAGTGATCATTAAGAATAATGACATCCGCAGAAAATTCATGGGAATGTAGGAGCTTGTTATGAAAATAGCCACAAAGGCACGAAGGCACAAAGGTACACAAAGGGGTTTTATTATTAAAAGTTTTCATACTGATGATGAACTAAAATGAGATTATTGGAAACGAAAAATCTGACTGCCGGATATAAAAGAGCAAGGGATATTATTAGAGGTATAAACATTGTCATTGAAGAAGGGGAATTCGTCGGGCTGTTTGGGACCAATGGCGCTGGAAAATCCACGGTAATGAAAGCCATTATGGGACTCCTGTATCAGAAAGATGGGCAGATTCTCTATTATCCGGGAAATGGCGCTTCTTCTACGGATATCATTAAACACAGCGCCGATATGCGAAGCCGGATGGGCATTAAATACCTGACCCAGGATGCCCGGATATTCCCGAATTTTACCGTTAAAGACAACTTGATGTTTGCCGTCAACTATGATATCAATGCTTACAAAGAACGAAGCGAACGAATTTTTACCTTGTTCCCCGATATGGGGGAAAATAGTTTCTTAAAGAAGAAAGGAGATGAGTTAAGCGGCGGTCAAAGAGAAAAAACCGCCATAGCCATGGTGTTGATAACCGGGCCCCGGTTATTGATGCTGGATGAACCCTCTTCCGGTCTTTCCCCCAACATCGTCGGGGCGCTTTTAAAAGGCATCCGGGAATTCCAGGAGAGCCGGGACGGGAAAATGGGGATCGTTTTAATCGAACAGCAGAAACTGTTCGATGCGAAAAACATCTGCGACAGTCTATACCTCATGAAAAATGGCAGCGTGGTGGACCTGGATGGAAACGTATCCCAGGAAAAGTTGAAAGCAGAATCGGTCAGTGAAGAAGACCTGGAGCGATTTATGCTGGTGGAGGCCTAGTGTGTGGAGCATGGATGAGAAGCGAAATGGTAAATAGTAAGGTATTAAGCGATGAACAGGCTGTGAAAGAAGCTAAGCCCCAACTATCTCCGTTTATTTTTATCTCCCAGGAGCCGGAGCTAAATGCCTTGATCGCACGCTACTTCAAATACGTCCACCATATTACCATCACCACCTACCAATTACCCCTCACCACTCACCAAAAGTCACCAATTATTATACAGAACGAAGTCCTAATCAATGACCAGGTATATGGAATATATCCCTTCTGGTTTGCGTTTGGGAAAAAAAACAATATACAGGTCTATGGATTTACGTATGAGAGTACGGATGGGCAAAACAATCTATTGGATTGGCAGGATTTTCTTGGTCTCCAGTGGCAGAACAGTTACCAGGATTCCATAAATCCTGAAAAGGTTCCATATTTTGATTCAGCAAGGGGGGCTTTGCATGGCGTACTAAAGCCCCATGGCGGTGAGTCGCTGTATGATCTGGCAGCCGGTTTCCACATGACCTTTGCCAATGGGTCCCAGTATATCGCCCGGATAAAGAATTCGGGCAAGCAAGTACCGGCAAACTTTAAGCCGGATGTTATTGAGCCGGGCATAGCCCGGTTCAAGGAATTTCAACAAAAAGAGCCCCGGCATCATGCGTTTCTTTCGATGCTGCCGGAGGCAGATCAGTTATTTGTAGCCGTCAAAGAATTGGAAAGCTTATTGGATGAGCTTGAGGGCACAGGAATCCAGGGAACAGAATCCCTGGATACCTTGAGTCGTCTTCTGCCCCTCATCCATGCCCAGACATCATCCATCCACTCATTCTTTTTGAATCTGGAACCATTCCTTCAAGGAGCCCCCCAATGAATTTCAATGCCCAAAATCCCACTCACCAATCACCACTCCACCAATCCACCACTCACCAATCACCACCAATCACCACCAATCACCACCATTCACCACCACTCACCAATCACCACTCACCTCTCTACCCCTCACCAATCACCAAATTTCCACTCACCCCTCACCTTTTCATCTGTCCCCAAAAAAGGACGCCTTTTTATTTTTTTCAACGGCAATGAAAATGCTTTAAAAATATTTGGAACTATGGTATTATATAGTTCCGAAGCGAGGTAAGAATGATACATAAGGATGTTTTAGAAAGTCACAACAATAAAAGGAGGATTACCATGAAAAAAACAAAAGTATTCAGCATTTTAATGCTGGTTGTATTCGTTTCTCTAACCCTTGTCTTCATCCCCGGCTGCAACAAATCAGAGAAATTAGAAGACGTAAAAAAATTTAATATTGGTGTAATGCTTCCATTAACTGGAAATATAGGTTTTATTGGTGAAAATTTCAGGAATGGAATGTTGCTTGCTAAAAAAGAAAATAAATCAAGTATTGAAGTTAATTTCATTTTCGAGGACCACAAAAATTCACCAAAAGATGCAATATCTATTTATAGAAAATTTATGAATTACAATCAAATGCCTATAATCGTGCCGACACTAACCTCAATTATAAATTCTATAATACCGCTAACCAAGGAAGATGATAAATTGCTGATAGGTTCGATAATTTCTCAAACTGATATTCCGGATAAAAGTGAATGGCTTTTTAGATATTTTCTTTCTACCAATGATGAAGTTAATATGATGGTTCGTTATTTTAGCTCTAAAAATATAAATAATGTTGGCGTTTTCTATGTTAACGATGATTACGGGATAGATGCCACCAATCAATTTCAAAAAATGTTCAAAGGGAATATTGTTTTTAATGAGGCATTTGAAAAGACTGCAATTGATTTTAAAAACTTAGTTCCCAAAGCAAGAGATGCAGAATCTGTATACATTTTAGGATATGGTTCAAATTATGGTATTTTTGTAAAGCAATTAAGAATGATGGGGTATAAGGGGAAAATTTTTGCTTTTAGCAGCTTTAGTACGCCTATAGTGATAAAAACGGTTGAGGAATATGGTGAAGGTGTAATATTTACAGGAACTGTTTTTAGTGATTTAAAAAATAATATAGGGTTAAGCTCTTTTATTGAGAGATATAAAGCATATTTTAACTCTGTTCCCGATCATTATTCTGCATATGGTTTCGATATTGGGACTATAATAATTAAAGTATTGGATCAGGCAAATGGAGAAAAAATTGAAATCAGCCGTATTAATCTTAAGAAGATAATTTTATCATGGATAAACTTTAAAGGTTTATTTGGAGATACAAAAATTAATCCAAATAAAGATTTTCTTTTCGAGCATGTTTTTCTCTACTCGATTACTAAAAGCGGTGAAATTTATAAAGTTGAGTAAAAGCAATATGATGAGGAATAACGATAGATTAATTAACTTCGCAAGAGAGATTTCCTGGGCAGAGAAGACTACCTATTTCTATCCTCCATGGAGGTATATATCTAATTTGGACAATATATCCATAGAATCTATCGAAAGATTCAACAATCTCTATTTAGAGAATGATAGTGTTAATTTATATTTCCACTTTCCTTTATGTCCATCAAGATGCCCATTCTGTTCATATTGTACTATCAATGCAAAAGATTTAAAGAATAAAGCAAAAGCTGGCTATGTAAAATCAATACTAAATGAATTACATCTGTGGCTTTCAAAAATTAAAGAAGAAAGGAAGAATTTTTCTATAAATAGCATCTATATCGGTGGGGGGACCCCTTCTTATTGGTTTAATAAAAAAAATTGCGAAGACTTTTTTGAAAATCTAGAAATCGAAATTCAGAAAAAAATAGAATCCTTTTCTTTTAAAGAGTCTATAAATGAAATAACTTTTGAAATTCATCCGTTGTATTGGACGGAAGATTTATTGAAATATTTGAAAGAGACATTTACTGACAAATTGAAATTAAGCATAGGTATCCAATCTTTTTCCCCTCAAAGTGTCCAAATAATTAGAAACCTTAAGTCTGGAAAAGACAACCAACAATATATTGAAAAAAGCAAGCAACTCATAACCTGGGCTATAGATAATCAAATATTCTTGAATATCGATTTTATGTGGGGATTGAAAAATTCTCCTATCGAAAAGGAATTTGAATATATTAAACACGAATTATCAGATAAAAAAAAATTGATCGATCAGTATACGTTTTATCATATTTGGAGACCTTCTGATTTTGAAAGAGAGATAGAATACAGGGATTTAATCGAAGTTGATTTTGAAAAAATTAAACCGCAGAGACAGTATTTACTTGAAGAGCTACATTCGTGGGGTTTTTCGCCGGATATCTATATTGAATATTTTTCAAAGGCTGCTTTAAAACAAAATAGATATAATCAGGATCAGATGCACGATAGAGATTATATCGCTTGTGGACTTAATGCTCATGGTAAAATTGGCAATTTAATTTATTTAAATGAATCCAATCTTGTTGAGTACAATAAAAATGTAGACCTTAAACGCATCCCAATCAAAAAGTTTCAATTTATTGATAATACAGATAATGAGAAACGTAAACTTTTATTGAGTTTAAGATTGCCAAACAAGCTGTTTTCAGAAAAAGACCTGAAAGACAAATTATTTTTTGACGATAATAACTTGATGGATTTCTTTGAAAAAGAAGATGTAAATGATTGCCGTTTTAAATTAAACAAAAATGGCATACTAAACTTAACAGAAATTATGTTTATGTCTGCAATAAATGATTTAACTCAAAATAAATCCTGGCAAATAAGAGAGCATCACGAAATTGTTAAGAACATTGAAAGTAGTTTTACAGTAAAAGATTTAGTAGTTGATTCAATAAAGAAGATTATAAATTCGGTAATTTTTGATTACTATAAACTTTTGAATTGCATAGCTAATTATAGAATAGAAGTTTTGAATATTGCCTATTTTTCATATTTATTTAATACACCCATTTTCGGATTTCCACATGGATCAATCGATAGGGAAGAATGGTTAAACCTTTTCAAAGAATGGGAAAAGGATACCAAAAAAATATCATTATATGAAATATTTTTTAAGCACATTAAAGATGTAGGAATTCCATATCCACTCAAAATAAATGGAAACCAGGTTATCGAAAAAAAAGAATTTATTGAACTATTAAAAAGATCAAATATTAACCTAGCCCAGAATGGCATTTCTGAATCGCAGTACAACCATCGAATTGATAGTATTTGGGAACTTTTCAAATTATTTCTTGGGAAGAATGCGCAGTGTAAGTTTATATATTTTATAGGGATAAAAGCAACAACATATGAAAGTGGCACTGGAGGAATTATTGTTTCAACTATAGAGGAATTAGAGGATGAAGACATTTTACTTATGGGAAATACATTAGAGTCTTTTTTCAATGTTATTAATCGGAGTGAATACTTAAATAAAATAAATGAAAATAGTATAAAATCAGCAATCGCTTCTATAATGTCCCGGAATATGTCGCATAATATCGGTTCACATATCCTTTCATCACTTGGTAGAGAAGGAATTAACGCTGCCGATGACAGGATTCTCTTTCAATATTTGCAGCACAGGATGGACTACATTGCCCAGATTTCTACCGAAATGCCTACCTGGTCAGCTTCAGTTTGGTTCATCAGTGATCTGATGAAACGGTTTTATCTGCAAACGCACCTTCTTGAGTATATAGGCAAATCTGAGGGACTGGGAGCAAAGCATTGGAACGATAATGGAGATCAAGGAAAAATAGTAATAAAAATAAAAGATAAAAATGATCCTGATGGAAAGTATATTATTTCCGATAAATCTGGTGAGGTAAATTTTAATCTGAATGATTTCCAGTTGGCGATACCAGGAGGAATCGTTGGTTTACATGCCTTTTATACCATCTTAGAGAACATAATACGTAATGCAGCAAAGCACAATTGGGAAAAGGATTCCCCGGGAAATCCTGGGAACCTGGAAATTACTATTGAATTCGATAATAATCATGAAAAGGAGTTCGTTGAATTTAGAATTTACGATAATGTGTCTTTGAATCAAATGCTCCCAGGAAAAATGAATGAAATATTTTCCACAGATTTTATTGATGACTCCGGAAAGCTGAATAATAAGAATTGGGGATTAGGTGAGATGAGAATTTCTGCCGGTTATTTAAATCAAAAGACCTACCAGGAAATAGGCACTCACAAAATAAAAGATGATACTACTTTTATAAAAGCAGATGATAAAGCAGAAAGACTGGTTTACGAATTTAGCATCCCCAAACCAAAAGAATTAGTGGTAATAGGGGACTCCGATCTACAAGATCATGAGGACCTTTTAAAGAAGTACAGTATATATATAGAAGAAAAAATTAACAACAAGCCATACGAACACGAAATTGTGGTTATATTTGATAATGTCCTGGAGGTAGATTACTCTAGATTAGAAAACCTACCGGGGCGCGTTATCATTGTGAAAACAAAAAATGAATCGAGAGACCTTATTGAAACCATAAGTGAAAAATTGGGATTAAACGAGGCTATTGTCAAAAAAAAAATAACTGCTCTTGAGAAAAGCCAATATGAAACATTTAAAGAGAAGTTGAAATTTTCCCGGGGAAGTCTGGAGAATGAATGCAATGGTTTTAAGATTAATCTCTATAAAAAGTGGGTAGAGCATTTGTTCACCGGGGAAAAAGAATCCTTTTATTTAAACCTGACTCAGGATAGACAAAATGATTCGCCCGATTACCTCGAAGAACAAATGTATCGTTTGATAAAAAATCATTCCTACAGAAGCAAATTCCTGGAAGATGAGTGCCAAATAGATAAGGCTAGATTAGAGGATGTTAAAAATGAATTGAAAGAAAAAGAATTCAGGATCGACAAATTTATTAAAGGATCCCAGAATTTGAAGTCAGTTTCTTCATTAGAGAACCAAGTTATAAAAAGAGGATTAGAGAGAAAAAAATCCATTTTGGAAAATTTGATTTTTAGAGATGAGTGCCATATCGACACCCTTCCTGGAAGATTAAGACCACTCCCGGAAGGTATAGACAGCAACAGGATTAATTGGGTAAATGATTTTTTTGAACTATTCCCACGTAGTTCTAATTCCCCTATAGAACCGCGCAACCAAGTCCAGGGAAAAACTGCTTCCATTTATTATGGAAGACATATTAATGTTTCTGATTTTAAAAATGATAACACATCAACCTCCAAATATGTGGAATCACTCAGTGGTTCCCAGTTCTATTTTACGATGTTATATGATTCCTTAACATCTAATGCCGATCTTCATAGAAATAAAAATATTATTTTACAGATGATCGAGAACGCACTGCTAAAATATGTGATCGTGGATGAACGGGCCGCCAGGTTCCTGGCATCAAGTGATGTGTTAAGTGAAAAATTCAAATTCCTGAAAATCGAAATACCTTTTTGTGTTCAATTTAATAAAAAGACAATTCTCCTGGTAGAAAACCTTGAAAATAATGCCAAAACGTTAACTGAAACCGATTTAAAGGGATGTGATATATTCATTATTCACCAGGGCATATTGGATAAAATGGGATTAAGTGATGAAGGTGAAGCCGCTAAATTCCTGGGAAAAATCAAAGAAATAGTTCCCTTTGTTTTAATCACCTCAGGGCGTGGAAAACCCCATAACACCCCGGACAATGTTAAACTCTTGCCGTTTTCTTCCCTTGATTCGTTTTTGTTAAAAGAATACCCTGAAAAAATATTACTAACCCAGTCCGTGCTAAAGCTAAATTTGACTAAAAATGGAGATACCGATGGCAGATAAAAAATTATTTATAATTTTACCTGGAGAAGAAAAAAAGAAGGAGATTCTATTTGAATCATTTATTTTTCCTAACACTAAACAAATTAAGGTTGATAACCATGATTTATTGATAACTTTTATCCTTGAAGAACCTGAGTATATAAAAGATTTAGAGAAATACATAGATGCCCTTGATATGGAAAAAGCTGCTGAAGTTCAAAAGAAGTTAGAAAAGAGTCTAAAAGAACAATCAAATGCTGTGGTCAAATGCATAGTAGACAAGGATAATACCCCTCTTTTCGACAAAATTAAAAGCACAAATAAAAAAGACACCGCGGAAATATGCCGAGAACTATCTCTGATTGTAGACGCACTAGAAAGTGGTTTAAAGGATTTTCTATTTACAAATAACTCGCACGGTTTCTCAAAAATAATCGTTGCGGCTCATCCTGGCAGAGAGGAAATACGGACTTATCTCGATATGCAAGACAAAATAAATAAGCAATTGACTCGATTCGAGGGATTGGAAAAGATACATTTTGTCTATTTTTCTGCTGCTCACGATAACCCATCAAATAAGTACATATTTGAAAAATATCCTTCATATTCATACTACAAATTAATCGACGAAAACACCAAAGAACAATTCAAAATGTTCCTGGAAATTCTTGAAGCAAGGGCAAATAAAGAAGAAATCAAATTTTTAAATACCGTTTTTTGTAAAAGGCTCATTAATGATCTTATTAGGGCTTTTTTACAGGTAAGTCTCGATTGCAGCGGCATTATCCACCTGGAGAAACAAAAACTGGATACATCGCAATATAAAAAGGAATCCTTTGACTCCTTAAGTTTAAAGGAGTATTTATCGCAGTTGAGAGTTGAGAGCATATTATTCGAACTCTCCAATTATTCTCCTGGGGCACACAAAAAATTGGCAGGTAAAGTCGATGAATTAAAGGGATGTACCGGTTGCGAGGAGTTCGAAGCAAAATTCAACAACTTTAAAGAGGAAGCCGCGAAAATCAAACAATCGCTCTGAGAAAGAAGAAACATGGAAACCATCGCAATATTTTCTGACCATACTGAAATAGCAAGGGCAATGGAAAGATATTTCAAATTTGTCAAGGGTTTTAAGGGTATTTTTATAATACCCCTTACCGATCCTTACGGTAGAAAAAAAATATATGAAATAGGTTTGAAAAGCGATCTTCTGATTATCGATGCCTTTGCTCAAAATAACCCCGAAGGTTTCCGGTTTGCCAGGGAAATGGGAAAAAGAATATTATTGGTATTTTACCCCGATGAAATAGAAGTCAAAGAGGGCAGTTCCTTTTGTTTAGCCCTGCCCGATGATCTGGAGACACTCGCTGATAAAATAAAAAAAATCTTATCATCGCCGCCGCCGGGAGAACAAGAATACGAAGAACTGGAACAACAATTCCCTATATTAAAAGGAGGAAGTAACCGCCATGGGCACCACGGGTAATGAAAAATTAATTTTCAACTACGAAGAAAAAGACGAAAATAACCTGGCCTTCTCCATTGACAGGTACCTGAAATATATTCTCCAACTTAATCGGTTAAAGGACAAGAAAAGCAAGACAATCCAAATCCTGCTGGTAGAAATCGATAAGCATTGGGACCCGGATGCATTTATCAAGAATCTTCGTGGGAAACAATATAAGAATATAAATGGATTACTCTTTTTGACTATGGAAGAATTCCCCCGTGGAGACTGGCCGGAATCCAATTTGAATAAATCACGAATGATCAGGGAGATGTTTGAAAACAGTTACAATGCCGTCACTGCAAATTATTCAAATATTATCCCAGGAACATATCAACTGGTTTCCCGGATGATTAAAAGCAATACCGGACAGAAGGGATTGTCCGAGGTTTTAGAAAAATTTGGGGCTTTACAAAAAATGCTTGTTTTCGAGTTAACGTTAAACCAACGCCAAAATGTTCTCCGGGAATTAACACAAAATGGCGAAATGGATGACTATAAGAAAGATGAGCTATTAAATTTCCTTTCCCGGAATTATCTACTTGGCGGGATTCATTCATCAAAAATTGGACATGCCGGGCTCAGAGAACTTTACGACAGTCTTGATAAGGAGGGAGAAGTAAATCTTGAAAGATTATGGAAAAAGGTAAATCTATTAGAAACCCTTTATGACCTGGCTTTCATTTCAGCCAGTAATCCATTACGGTTTTCCGGGCTGGAGATATTAATTATCGATGACAATCCAGAAAAAATTGAAGAGGATTTTAAGAAACGAAAAATAGTCGATTACTTTTCCCCAGGCACTGAAATATATATAACTGGAGAGAATGAATGGAAAAAATTTCTCCATGGTAACCCTTTTTGGAAAGAGATGTATACTGGGGCAGCGAAACTAAAAATGTACCGGATTGGAAACAGGGAAAATCCAACAGCTAATAATAATCCCGATAATAAAGGAACTCCACTATTTGAAGAGCAAAAATTTAAATTCCATTATGTGTTGGTCGATCTTCTCATGGAAGATTACAACGAGGGGAATGAAATTATCAACTGCCTAGTGGACTTTCGGAAAAACTACAATAGACAGGGAAAAGATAAAGGCAGTTACTGGGACATTATAGCCTTTTCATTGAGTGAAGAAGCTCATGATATCAGCCGTGCCCTAAACGAAGGCAGTCTATATTATATACATAAATCAAGACCCCTTATGCTTCCCGCAGTAATCGCCCAATTGGAAAAGGGTAGGCAAATACTGGAGGATAGAGAAAAGGATATAAGAAAACCTCATAAGTCGAGAGTTTTCGGAAAACTCTACCGGCTCCCTGAACTTCTCAAACGCCATCTTAAAAGCGAGCCCTTTTTGGACCTGGCCGGTAAAGAGGATTTTCAAAAAAAATGGAACAACAATTCCGATGCGAAATACATTCAAGATTTGAATGAATTCATCAAAGTTCCTGCAAAAGAATGGATCAGGAATATGCCCAAGGCGGATCTTCATTTTCATTTAGGTGGAAGTATTCCCCTGGAAGCAATTTTTTTCTTATCGCTAAATATGTTAAAAGATATACCATATCCGGTTCTAACAGAAAGCTTTTCAAGAACCAGGGAATTGATCCTCAAGAAACTGGGAGGAGATTGGAATAATATTTCTAATTTATTTAAAATCGATACAACTGTCATGGATAAAACTGTTTTAGATGAAATTATAGAACTTTTAGACAGTTCCATTCCCTCATTCCAGGCGGTCAATATATTTAATGTATTGATCGGGATATTGGAAGGAAAAGAAAAAGACGATATTAAAGAGTTCTGGGATCAATTGAAAACATTAAATAACATTGAATTTAAGCCGAAAAGCCCAGCGCATAGAATTATTCGCAAGTGTTTGCTTGGATTAAGCGGAGAAGACCTGGATACCATTTCTGAAAAGAGCATCAATTTATTTAATGATATCCTGGATATCAGGGAAAGTATGCCGCCACTGCTTGAAAAGAGTGAGGATTTTAAAGGTCTATTAAATCATTTTGTTTCCGCGAAATTGCGAAAAACGGAGTCCCTCGACGAATATCTAGCCGGTAATAAATTAATCGGTTCCGAACAGATGCAGAAAAAAGAAAACATCCTGGCTGCACTTTATTTGATAATTAAAAAAAATATCGAGGACAATATCCGTTACCTGGAAATTCGTCTTTCCCCCGATGGTTATACTAACAGCGGTGAGCTAACAATACAAGAAGCCATAAATGCGCTTTTGGAATATACCGATTTAATCACCTGTTACTTTTATCAGAAGGGAAAATTCATCCGGGTCAATTATATATTCAGCGTAAAGCGGCACAAACCACCAAACCAAGCAGCAATTGAGGTATCGGCAGCCATTACCAATCGGGAAAGAGAAAATAAATTTAATGGGATCATCCCTTCCGTAACCAGGAACAATACTGAATTATTAAAATATCAATGGAAGCCCTCAAAAGTAGTTGGTGTTGACCTGGCTGGAATTGAAAAAGATAATCCCGCCAGAAGATTTGTTAACGATTTCTTCCCATTGTTTAAAACCAGTTTTTTTATCACCGTTCACGCCGGGGAAGAAGAGACTGACCAGAGTATCTGGGAAGCAATCTATTTACTACACGCCAACCGTATCGGCCACGGCCTAACATTAAAAGACAATCAGTACCTAATTGCTTTATTCAGGGATTTACAGATTTGTATAGAGATGAATCCCATCAGTAATCTTATGACCCACAATAGTGAAAAAAAAGAAGAAGAATACCCCTTTTATGAATTTGTGATTGAAGGGATTAAAGTGACGATAAATACCGACAACCAATCCGTTTCAGAGAGCACGCTGAGTGAAGAATACATTAAAGCTGCGGAGTTATACCAATGGCACCGGAAGAATACAAGAAGAAATTGGATCTCCAAATGGGATATTCTAAGGGTGATAAAAAATGGTTTCAGCAGCGCATTCATGAATCGAGAGGAAAAGCGTAATTTTATGCGGGCAGTTGAAGAAGAGATTTATCAAAAGATAATCAAAGAGTATGGATGTTAGGTTGGTTATTGGTAGGGTGGTGAGTGGTGGATTGGTAAATTGGTGATTGGTAGAGTGGTGACTGGTAAGGGGTGTCCTTCGGACAAATTTTAAACGCCTTGGGCGAGAATTAAGAGAATCGGTTAAGGGATATCTTATCAAACAAAAAAAAACATCAATACGGATTTGTCTTGTTTTCTCCTTTTTCCTGGTATATACTATCTTTGAAAATATTTTTGATAGATGAGGTGTGACAATGATTACAGTGTCTCAAGGACGACTAAAAACAAGGATGCAGGAGTATTTCCAAAAAGCAGAGCAAACCGGGGAAGAACTGGTCGTGACCAAACGCAACGTTGCTATCTTTAAAATTATCCCCCTCAAGAGAAAATACTCTGTCAATGATCTCTTTGCCGATATCCGGGGGACTGTAAAATATTCCGATGATCTTTTAAAACCCGAAACTGAAGAATGGGGAGAAGAGCCGCGGAAAATCTAAATCGGCTGTGATAATCGTCCTATCCTCTTGACGTGCCAGTTCCAACAATTCTTCATCCGCGGCGCGCGATTTTCCGATTTGACCGGCATGGACTCCTTCATGCCCATAGATACGGAGTACCCGAAGAAGAGATGGTGAAACCGGCATATCTAAAAGAAATTTCATGCAGCAAACTCGATGACCTGTTCATCCGCCAGAAATGAAGCATATTGAAGCGCTTCACGAATATCTTCTTTTTCCAGGTAAGGATATGATTTTAAGATCGATTCCGGGGTTTCACCGGCAGCAAGTAAACCAAGAAGACGTGAAACCGGGAATCGTAAGCCGCGAATAGTGGGCTTCCCACCACATATATTCGAATCGATACTCACTCTTTTAAATGTCATCCTATTATCCTCAATTTTTCTATGCAACAATAATAACCATAATATCGGTATTTGTCAACTCTGTAGGAAATTTTCTCATCCTCAAGGCCCCGTGCCCTGAAAATAGCCGCGAAGAACGCGAAGGGGCGCGAAAGTAGAAAAAATAAATCCGAAGCACGAAGCACGAAATCCGAAACAAATTCAAAATCCAAATTTTTAAAATTCCAAACAAAAGCAAACCGTCTCCCTTCCTTGTTTTTGTTCTCTTTTGTTTTTCTCCGTTCTTCCGCTCTTCCGCTCTTCCTCGCTTCCTTTTATCCTGCTTCTGGTTTACAGTTTCGGTTATTTGGATTTTGGTCATTTGGAATTGTTTCGAATTTCGAATTTTGGATTTCGGATTTTCCTTTTTCTTTTCATCATTCATCATTCATCATTCTATCTCTCTCAACAGCGGTCCACAGATTTCACTGATTAACACAGATTTTTTTTACTTAGCGCCCCTTCGCGTTCTTCGCGGCTCAAAAATAGCCTGAAAGAAACCGGGGCCTGCGTTGCCGATTTATGTGAGTGTGCGACTCCGCAAACCCCGGCTTCATAAACATCCAAACTACCAAATTACCGGATCGCCTTAATACCGAACTCTACCCAACGTACCTGCGGCATTTCATTTTTCACGATACGGCGACCTTTGCGCACCAATTGAGCCATTTCTTTTGACTTCAGCGTGAATTTTTCAGTTGAGGATTTTAGAGACG